>WNFY01006250.1_pt1 | contig 10637 bp, 8 predicted proteins | sample 5400091 | NCBI WGS metagenome assembly WNFY01 (sample SAMN13153364, study PRJNA577476) | soil metagenome | isolation source: 60 cm soil or saprolite under grassland replicate 1 | place: USA:California | collected 2016-06-15
GATGTGCCAGCGCTGGAAGTCCTCGGACGAGACCGCCGCGCCGCCGAGCGCGTCGGGGATCGCGCGCTCCAGGAGGTCGAAGCGCTTCTGGAAGTGCTGCCGCGAGTGAATGGTCAGGGCGCCGGTCATCCACAGGTAGTGCAGCGCGTGCTGGGTAGGGCCCCACCTCCACCACCCGCCCTCTCCCGAGGGCCGGCGACCTTCGAAGTCACCGTTGGCCATCGGGCCATTGGCGAGCACAGCGGCCCGCACGCGCTCCAGCACCTTGCCGTTCCGGCGCAGGTCGGACCATCCGGTGTGGCGCAGGCGGTAGTCGAGCATGGCGCGCCGCCACCACGGCAGCATGCTCGTCGGCACGAGACAGGCGGCGTGCGCCCAGTACTCAAAGAGCAACCGGCGGCGATAGACCTGCCGGTCGAGCCATGCGCGATCGTAGGGTCCGAAGCGGCTCCACACCGTGAGGTAGTGCGCGCGATCCAGCACGTTGATGGAGTCGAGCTGCAGCCCTCCCACATCCTCCACGAAGCGGCCGAGCCGCCGGGACGTGACGGTGGCCGCGCGCGGCCGAGCGAGGTGCTGGCGCCGGAGGAAGAGAGAGGTGACGGCGCGGAGGGGGACGGACGGACGCGGCATGATGGCCGAGAGTACCATCGGCTGGATCACCCGGGCGGTCTGGGCTAATCTCGAGAGCCATGGCAGACGCCACGACGAGCGGCTCGAGTGTTCCCCGCTGGCCGGGAGAGGCGCGCGCGGCCTGCGCCTTTACCTTCGACCTCGACGCCGAGACGCTCTGGATGGCCCGCGGGGTGAGCGAGCCCGTGGCCCTGTCACAGGGGCGCTTCGGCCCCGTGGAAGCGGTGCCGCGCATTCTGGAGCTGCTGGAGAGCGCGCAGATCCGCGCTTCCTTCTTCATCCCCGCGTGGACGGCCGCCCACTATCCGGACGTTGTTCGCGCCATCGTGGCCGCGGGGCACGAGATCGGCTGTCACGGCGACGAGCACGAGCGTGTCTCCGACCTGGAGGCGAGGCAGGAGGAGGCGATTCTCCTCAAGAGCCTCGAGACCCTGACCCCGCTGGCCGGGGGGCGGCCCGTGGGCTGGCGCGCGCCGGCCTGGCAGCTCTCCGCGAGCTCGCTCGATCTCGTGGCCAAGCACGGCTTCGAGTACTCGTCGAACATGATGGACCGGCTCGTGCCCTATCTGCATGCCGAGGCTCATGGCCGGCGGCTCGTGGAAATTCCCGTGGCGTGGGTGCTCGACGACGCGCCGTTCTTCATGTTCACCGGCCAGCGGAGCATCCAGGCGCCCGGTCCCGTGCTCCAGAGCTGGCTCACGGAATTCGACGGCATCTCCGAGGTCCACGGGGTCACCAACTTCACCTTCCATCCGCAGATCATCGGTCGTCCCTCGCGGCTCGCGTGCCTGCGCGAGCTGCTCGACTACGTGAAGCACACCCCGCGTATCTGGATCGCCCCCCTCCGCGACATCGCCGCCCATTGGCGGAGCACCAGGACGCCCTGACCGCCCTACCGCCAGGCGAAGATACGATCGGTAGGGATCCGGTCGATCCTGATGTCGACGAGGGTCGAGGTGTTCCGCGCGAAGAACGTGACGTGATGGCCCGCGTCGCCCGAGGGAATGGGAACCTCCACGGGCAGGTACTTCAGGGGGTCGGTGTTGTATGTCAGCTCGTTGGTGGGGCCGGTGGCGTCGAGATTCATGCCGATGTAGGCCTGGGGGAACTTCTGACGGAGATCGGCGAGGAGGGCTTCCAGACGGTTGAGGTTGACGAAGAACGTCCGGTAGCTCGGATTGACGGTGTGGGGCTGAACGTCGACGATGACCTCTTCCTGCAGGATGGTCGTGTACTCCTGGTAGCGCTGCAGGCCCTGGAGGACGGCGGGGTCGCTCCACGCCCCGTGGGGGATGGTGGGATCGATGACGTGGAAGGCCACGCGATAGTCCGTGACATCGTTGTCGAGCTCGTCCCTGACATGGATGAGGAATTGCTGGTAGCCGTGCACGCCGTCGTCGCCTTGGGCGGCATAGAACGCGTCGTTGGCCTGCTCGAACTTCTGCCGGAGCTGACGGTATCCGGCGAGGTCATTCACGGCGAAGCATTCCTGGATCAAGGCAAAGGTGGGATGGGGCGCGGCCGGATCGTCGGGGACCAGGGTGCTGTGGTTCTTGTCGGGCACCAGGCGAAGGGCGAAGGGCTCGTTCTTCTGCATCCGCACCGCGATCTTCGGCGCCGCCGGGTCGAGACAATCGATATCCAGCCTGATGCAGTTCATGGCCGCCGCCGAGGCGCGGACCGTCCCGTCCGATCCGTCCTCGTTGGCGCCTTTGGCCGCGAGTCCCTTCAAGTGCCCGTACGTCGATGTACCGGACAGGATGAAGACGAAGGGACCACGAGCAGGATCGGTCGGATAGATGCGGACGTCGCTGAAGAGATCCCTCTCCGCCATCGCCCACAGCTCGGGGCTGCCCAGCTCGAGGCCGCCGAGGATCTGACGCCCGGTCTGGAAGCCGTGCTCGACCCCACCTTTGAAGAGCATGGCGAGGGCCGACTTGCCCTGGGCGGCCAGGCGCGAGCCGAAGTTGGCGGGGGCGAGCATGACCACGGACCGGATGGGGTTCTTCGCTCGATCTCCTCTACAGACGATGGTGAGGTAGTAGTCGAGCCAGTGACGGAAGACAGGTCCGCCCGTGGAGTGCACGACCACGTCGAGGGCATGGGGCTGGAGGGGCGGGAGGCGGCCTTCTCGAACCAGCGCGTTCAGCTGGACCTGGAAGCCCACGGCCAGATCATCGAAGGTCACGTGATCTTCCATGGATTCGTAGTTGGCGAGAAATACCGATTCGGCGGTGTACCCATTGGCATTGAACCAGGCCTTGAGCGGGGCAAATGACTGGTAGTTGTCACTCCAGCCATGAAGGATGAGGACGGGATTCGGCATCAGAGGCCTCCTGTGATCCGGGGCGGGCACCCACAGACCGGAGAATGTTCGCGCCACAGATCGCTGGCGATCATGGCGCCGGCGATTTCACCTGTCAATGTCCGGTCTGGCCCGCCTCCCGTCCGATCGACAAAGATTGACGCCTGCCCCTTCCCCCGCTATAACTGGCGCACTTCAGCCACAGGCGTATCCCGCCCCCCGGGCGACTCAATGAAGCGCCGCGGCCGGGCGAACGTGGGAGGGCCAGCCTGGACATCGTCCTGCAGCTCCTGCTGAACGGCCTGGCCGTGGGCTGCATCTACGGTCTGGTCGCCCTCGGCTTCGTCCTCATCTACAAGGCCACCGAGCTGGTGAACTTCGCCCAGGGCGACCTCATGATGCTGGGCGCCTTCACCTGCTACATGTTCGTGGTGTGGTACGGCATCGGCTACTGGGTCGCCTTCGCCGCTGCGGTGGCTGTGGTGGGACTCTTCGGGGCGGCCCTGGATTCCGTGGTCCTCCGCCGTGTGCTCGGCCAGCCGCAGTTCGCGGTGGTCATGCTGACCATCGGGCTCGCCGCGGTCTTCCGGAGCTTCGCGTCCATCGTATGGGGAACGGAGATCTACACGCTTCCCACGCCCTTCAGCGCCCACACCTCGCGGGTGGGCGGCGTCAGCGTCAGCCACGAATACGTGTCCATCATCGTTGGCACCGTCGTGCTCTGCGCGGTGCTCTACGTCTTCTTTACCTACACCAAGGTGGGCGTGGCCATGCAGGCCGTCTCCCAGAACCAGCTCGCCGCCTACTACATGGGCATCCCGGTGAAGCTCATGTGCTCGCTCATCTGGGCCATCTCCGCGGGGGTGGCCGCCATCGCCGGGGTGCTCCTCGCCCCCGTGTCGCTCGTCGACATCAATTTGGGCTTCATCGGCCTCAAGGCCTTCGCCGCCGCAGTGCTCGGAGGCTTCGGATCCATTCCCGGCGCCTTGGTAGGCGGGCTCACCATCGGCGTCATCGAGCTCATGTCCGGCGCGTACCTGCCCCCCGGATTCAAGGACGTCGCCGCCTACCTCGTGCTCCTCGTCGTGCTCGTGGTCCGGCCTCAGGGGATCTTCGGGGCGGTCGGGCGAAAGAAGGTCTAGCGTCCCGCGTATGCGCTTCCCCTTCAAGACGTCCTATGGCCAAGACCTCACCCTCTTCACCGACAGCACGCAGCGGAACTGGTACATTGCCCTGCTCGTGGGTCTGCTCGTGCTGCCGAAGCTCGTCCCCGCCTATCTCGTGGACATCAGCCTCGTGCTGATCTACGGACTGTGCGGCCTCTCCCTCATGGTGCTCGCGGGCTACACCGGGCTCGTCAGCCTGGGTCACGCGGCGTTCCTCGGGATCGGCGCGTACGCCCACGTGTACTTCACCCAGGATCTCGGACTCCCGTGGCTCCTCTCCGTCGCCTTGGCCACCGTGCTCACCGCCGCTTCCGGCGTGCTCGTCGGCCTGCCCGCCCTTCGCATGACCGGCGTCTATCTCACCATTGCCACCCTCGCCTTCGCCCTCATCATCCAGGAAGTGTTCACGCGGTGGGACGGGGTGACGCACGGGCTCAAGGGCCGGCCCGTCGACAAGCCTGTGATCTTCGGGGTCTCCTTCACCCATGAGGTCGCCTTTTACTTTCTCTGCCTCGCCGTCCTGATGGGCGGGCTCTGGATCACTCGCAACCTGCTGCGCTCGCCCACCGGCCGGGCGTGGGTGGCCATCCGGGACAGCGAGATCGCCGCGCAATCGATGGGCGTGAACCTCGCCGCCTACAAGACCATGGCCTTCTCGTACTCGGCCGCCCTCATGGGCCTCGCCGGCGCCCTCTTCGCGCACAAGATCGGCTATCTCGCTCCGGACATCTTCAGCGTGCTCCTCTCCATCCAGTTCCTGCTCATGGTGGTGGTGGGCGGCCTCGGCAGCCTGCACGGCGCCCTGTTCGGGGCGGGGTTCGTGGCCTTCCTCCCCGTGCTGATCTCCCAGGCTCGCGACTCCGTGCCCGCGTGGATCGGCGCCGTGGTGTCCATACTGGGGGCGGACGCGGGCGCCGCCGTGTTCCGTCTCACCGACCGCTTCGTGAAGCAGCCCGGGCTGGAGCCCGGCATCTTCGGCCTCATCCTCGTGTTCTTCATCCTCTTCGAGCCGCTCGGCATCTACGGACGGTGGGTGAAACTCAAGGTCTACTTCTCCACCTTTCCCCTCTACAAACGCGCCACCTTCAAGCGCCAGCGGGCGTACATGCGGTCGGAGCGGCTGCGGTGAGCTTCTTCAAGGCCGAGGGCGTGGGCATCAACTTCGGCGGCGTCAAGGCTCTCGACGAGGTGAGCTTCGAGGTGGAGCCGGGGCAGGTCTTCACCATCATCGGTCCCAACGGCGCGGGCAAGACCACCATCTTCAACGTGATCAGCCGCATCTACGATCCGAGCCACGGCCGGCTCGTCTTCTGCGACGAGGACATCACGCGCGTGCCCGCCCACGAGATCGCTCCCCGCGGCATCGCACGGACCTTCCAGAACATCGAGCTGTTCGAGCACGCCACGGTGCTCGACAATCTCCTCCTCGGCCGCCACGCCCACAAGCGCTCGCGCTTCCTCGAAGAGCTCCTCTTCCTTCCGCGCGTGCGCTCCCTCGAGATCGAGCACCGCGAGGCGGCGGAAAAGGTCATCGACTTCCTCGATCTCCAACCCTATCGAGACCGCCTCATCGCCAACCTGCCCTACGGCGTGCGCAAGGTGGTCGAGCTGGCGCGCGCGCTGTGCACGCAGCCGAAGCTCCTCCTCCTCGACGAGCCCTCCTCGGGACTCAGCGTGGAGGAGACGGAGGAGATGGCCTTCTGGATCCAGGACATCCGGAGTCTCCTCCACATCACCGTGCTCATGGTGGAGCACGACATGAGCCTGGTGAGCTCCGTCTCCGATCGCGTGCTCGCCCTGAACTATGGGCGGACCATCACCACGGGCACCGCGCGCGAGGTCCAGGACCATCCGGAAGTCGTGAAGGCCTACCTCGGTGGCTGAGGCATGACCGACGCGCTCCTCGAGGTCAACAACATCGAGACGTTCTACGGCCCGATCATGGCCATACGCGGGGTGAGCTTCGCGGTGCCCCGGGGGGCCATCGTGACCATTCTCGGGGCCAACGGCGCAGGCAAGACCACCATTCTCAAGACGGTGTCCGGGGTGATGGACGCGCAAAAGGGCACGATGACCTTCGACGGGCGCGCGGTGCGGGGACTGGATCCCGACAAGGTGATGCGGCTCGGCTTGAGCCACGTGCCCGAGGGACGCGAGGTCTTCCCGCTCCTCTCCGTGCGCGAGAACTTGAAGATGGGCGCGTACTCGCGGAGCGACGCGGACGGGGTGGCCCGGGACATGCAGATGGTGTACGAGTACTTCCCGGTGCTCGCGAGCCGCGCCGAGCAGCGCGCGGGCTCGCTGTCGGGGGGTGAGCAGCAGATGCTGTCGATCAGCCGCGCCCTCATGGCCCGGCCGAAGATGATGCTGCTGGACGAGCCCTCGCTCGGGCTCTCCCCCAAGCTGGTCAAGGACATCTTCGAGATCATCGGCCGGATCAACCGGGAGCAGGGCACGACCATCCTGCTCGTGGAGCAGAACGCGAACATGGCCCTCCACTTGGCCGACTACGGCTATGTGCTGGAAGTCGGCCGCATCGTGATGGAAGACACCTGCGCCCGGCTGCTCGAGAAGGATGACATCAAGGAGTTCTATCTCGGCATCAAGGACGAGAGCATCCGGGGCACCCGCCGCTGGAAGCGAAAGAAAATGTGGAGATGAGCGTGATCACTCGGCCGCCGCCCATCACCGCCCACGGTCAGCCCTGGATCGTCAAGGGACAAGACACCCTGCCCCGACTTTTTCGCCAGGTGGTGCAGGAGCGCGGAGCGCAGGTCGCCATGCGCGAGAAAAGCCTCGGGATCTGGCGCTCCATCACCTGGCGCGAGTACGGCGACACAGTCCGCGAGGTCGCCCTCGGGCTGGTGGCCCTCGGGCTCCGGCCGGGCGACGTGGTGTCCATCGTCGCGGACAATCGCCCGGAGTGGCTCTATACCGATCTCGGCACCATGTCGGCCGGCGGCGTCACCAACGGCATCTACACCACCGACTCGCCGAAGCAGGTGGAGTACATCGTCAACGACAGCGGCACCCGCTTCTACTTCGCGGAGAACGAGGAGCAGCTCGACAAGATCCTCGAGGTCCGGGCCCGCTGCCCCCAGCTCGTGAAGATCTTCGTGTACGACATGGACGGCCTGCACGACTTCCGCGACGATCAGGTGATGGCGTTCGAGGCCCTCCTCGCGGAGGGCGCCCGCTACGACCGTGAGCATCCCGGCGCCTTCGATCCCCTCGTGGAGATCGCCCAGCCCGGGGACCTCGCCATCCTCGTGTACACCTCCGGCACCACGGGTCCTCCCAAGGGCGCCATGCTGAGCCACCGCAACATCCTCTTCCAGATCGGTTACTCCGATTTCGTCACGGAGCCGCGCGCGGGCGACCAGCAGCTCTCCTTCCTTCCCCTCGCCCACGTGGCGGAGCGGACGTTCAGTGTCTTTTACCCTCTGTACTCGGGGGCCACGGTGAACTTCGCGGAGAGCATCGACACCGTGCCCGAGAACATCCGGGAGGTCGCGCCCGCCGTCTTCTTCGCGGTGCCCCGGATCTGGGAGAAGTTCTACTCCTCGGTGGCCCTGCGCATGCGCGAGGCGACGTGGCTGGGCCGGCTCGCCTACGGCTGGGCCATCGGGGTGGGCATGCGAGTAGCCACGTGCCGCCTCGAAGGGCGAAGGCCGCCGGCGGCCCTCCGGCTCGTTTACCAACTCGCCGACCTGCTCGTGCTCGACAACGTCAAGCGCTCCCTCGGCCTCTCGCGCGCCCGCGCCGCCATCACCGGAGCGGCCCCCATCGCTCCCGAGCTGATCCGCTGGTATCTCGCCCTCGGCATCGACATGCGCGAGGTGTACGGCCAGACGGAGAACTGCGGGCTCGCCACGGGGATGCCGGCGGGCCGGATCAAGCTGGGCACGGTGGGGGTGGCGCGTCCCGACACCGAGGTCCGCCTTTCCCCCGAGGGTGAAGTCCTCCTCAAGGGCCCCCACGTCTTCCTCGGCTATTTCAAGAATCCGGAAAAGACGGCGGAGACGGTCACCAACGGGTGGCTTCACACGGGTGACGTGGGGTTCATCGACGAGGAGGGGTTCCTCACCATCACCGATCGCATGAAGGACATCATCATCACCGCGGGCGGGAAGAACATCACGCCCTCCGAGATCGAGAACCAGCTCAAGTTCTCTCCCTTCATCTCGGATGCGGTGGTCATCGGCGATCAGCGGAAGTTCCTCTCCTGCCTGGTCATGATCGACCACGAGACGGTGGCCCAGTTCGCCCAGGAGCGCAACGTGCCGTTCACCAACTTCGCCTCGCTCTGTCGCGCCCCGGAGGTGCAGGACCTGATCTGGGGCGAGATCGAACGGGTGAACAAGCAGCTGGCCCGCGTGGAGACGATCAAGAAGTTCCGCCTCATCGAGCAGATCCTCACCCCGGAGGACGACGAGCTGACGCCGACCATGAAGCTCAAGCGCACGTTCGTCAACCTCAAGTACAAGGACGTCATCGACACCATGTACGTGGACGCGTAGCCCCCACCCCAAAGGAGCCCCCATGAAGAAGACACTGGGCATCGCTTTCCTGATCGCCGCCCTCGCCCTCGCCGGGGTGGCCCTCGCGCAGACGCGCGGGGTCACCCCCACCGAGATCGTGCTCGGCATGCACACCGACCTCTCGGGCCCCGCCGCCACCTACGGCGTCTCCTCCTCGAACGCGGTGAAGATGCGCTTCGACGAAGTGAACGACAAGGGCGGCATCCACGGGCGCAAGATCAAGCTCATCGTCGAGGACACCCAGTACCAGGTCCCGCGCGCCGTCCAGGCGGGGGCCAAGCTGATCAACCGCGATCGCATCTTCGCCATGGTGGCCGGGCTCGGCACCCCCATGAACAACGCGCTCTTCAAGGACCAGATCGAGGCGGGGGTGCCGAACCTCTTCCCGCTCTCCGCGGCCCGCTCGATGTTCGAGCCCTTCAACAAGCTCAAGTTCTACGGGGCCGCCACCTACGTCGACCAGGTCCGCGCCGGCATCAACTACTTCGTCACCAAGAAGGGCAAGAAGAGCGTGTGCGCCATGTACCAGGACACCGACTTCGGCAAGGAAGTCATGGACGGCATCCAGATGCAGGTCGACAAAATGAAGATCAAGCTCGCCGAGACCACCACCCACAAGCCGACCGACCAGGACTTCACCGCGCAGATCACCAAGCTCAAGGCGGCGGGCTGCGATCTCGTGGTGGTGGGCACCATCGTGCGCGATTCGATCGTGCCCTACGCTACCGCGCGCAAGATCGGCTGGACCGAGGTGGACTTCCTCGGCTCCGCCGCGAGCTACGATCTGGTGGTGGCGGCCGCCCAGGGCGGGGTGACCGAAGGGTTCTATGCCATGGGCCTCACCGACATGCCCTATCGCGACACCTTGAGCCCCGCCGCCCAGGCCTGGTTCGACCGCTACAAGGACCGGTACAAGATCGAGCCGAATATCGGCGCGGTCTACGGTCACGTCGCCGCCGACCTCACCGTGGTGGCCCTCGAGAAGGCGGGCAAGGACCTCACCCTCGACAGCTTCGTCAAGGCCATGGAATCGATCAAGGGGTACAAGGACATCTTCAACGGGCCGGAAGCGAGCTTCGGCCCCGACAAGCACCAGGGCGCCAACTCCTCCTTCCTCGCCGTGGTCAAGGGCGGACGCTGGGTCCGCGTCACCGACCCCCTGAACTTCTGATCCAGGATCGGCGCGACGGGCACGCACAGGGCCGGCCGGGGCGACTCGGCCGGCCCTTCGTGTCACTCGTCAAGATCACCACGGCAGCAAGGAGGACGCGTGTCCGCATGTCGTTGTCTCCTTGTCGACGGCAGCCCGTGGGGCTATCTGAGCTTGGCGCCTTGCTGGGTGACGATGTCCAGGAGCCGTTCGACCTCCCGGTTGATCTGCTCGACGTCGGCGGGGATGAATCCGCCCGCCGCGAAGTGTCCGGTGACGGAATCGGGGTTGATGGGTACCGTGCGCACGTCGCGGATGTACCGAGCCGCCTCCAGCGGTTCCCACTCCGGATTCAACAGATCCTTCGTCCCCGTCATGATGAGGGTCTTGGCCTTGATGGCGCGGAGGGCCTTGACGTAGTCGCCGTTCATCCCCGGCGTGGTGCTCACGTCGTGGGTCTCGTAGGCCCACGTCTGATAGATATAGTCGTTGGCGTCGAAGAGGCCGAGCTGCGCGTCTTCCTGGCTCTTGAGCCAGGGGAGCACGTCGAGGGGCTGGGGAAACTGGTAGCGGTAGAGCTCCGGCGTGCGCGCGGCGGCGAACCCCACGATGTCGCGCCACAGCCGGATGCCCTCCGCGGGCGGGGTGGTGTACTCTCCGCCCTTCCACGCCGGGTCGAGCGTGATGGCCTTGCGGCTCGCGTCCACCACCACCACGCTCCAGGCCGGAGTCCGCGCGAGCGGAACGAGGGCGGCCAGGCTGTCCATGAAGTCCGGATAGCTCACCCCCCACTGGAGCGCCTGCATGCCGCCCATGGACGGCCCGACCACCGCCACCACGTG
>WNFY01011984.1_pt1 | contig 10637 bp, 15 predicted proteins | sample 5400091 | NCBI WGS metagenome assembly WNFY01 (sample SAMN13153364, study PRJNA577476) | soil metagenome | isolation source: 60 cm soil or saprolite under grassland replicate 1 | place: USA:California | collected 2016-06-15
TTGGGCGGTCGTTGCATCGCTCCCTTTCGCGCCGGAGATCGTGCTGCCGACGATCCGCCAGTTCGTGAAACGTTATCCCGGGATCCGAACGCAATACGGGTTCCTCTGCAGCTTCAATCCCACCTTCCCTGGAGGCACAAAGGGTTGGATCGCCAAGGGCTATCTGGGTCTCGATCAGGGGCCTGTCGTTCTGATGATCGAGAACTACTTGAGCGGTTTGCCCTGGGAGCTGGTGCGCCGATGCCCCTATCTGGCTGCCGGGTTGAAGCGCGCGGGGTTTCGAGGCGGCTGGCTCGACTCAGCCGAGGCGATATCGGAAGGCGCTTCCATCTCGCTCGCCGGAACAAAGCCGTGAGAAACACGAGCGGCCTGCTTTAGATTTCCTTTACCAATAATAAGCGGTGACCACGGGTAGTGCGGGCGCCGCCCTTCATCTGTTCTTCACAATGAGGAGCAGATCGGCGCGCAGCATGAAGAGTAACTCAAACACCACTGTTCTTATTGGCTCGCGGTACGTCTATTGCTAGAGCCTGGAGCGGCAGTTGAGATCGGATGAAAGACACGACCCATTCTGCGCGCTTGCCAGTTAGGTCATTTGGCAACCGGCCAGATTGCATCAATGCCGCCGCTCGACTGTAAACAGGAAAAAGCCCGGCCCTGTCGAACCGGAGGCAAGACAACCTATTCGATACCGGCAACGGCTATTTCGTCGCAAACCCATTGGGGATCTGGACGGCTGTGTTTGTCAGCTACACGCCGGCGGCGTTCAATACGTCCAAGGGCCAGAAGATTCTGGCCACCTTGGCCGCGAAGAACGGGACTGACCTGGATGGCACGCCAGTGATCCGGCAAGTAAAGGAAATCGACTTCCTCGAAGGCAAAGGGCTAGCGGTCGAGCAGACGCGTGCTTTGGACGGCACACAAGGTCCTCCATGGATCCTTTGACCGTCCCTCAAGGATCCCCGTGGGGGAGCCATTGCGCCGGATGCCTTTCTAGAGCTGGTTCGGAAATCTGACGGTACGCCTCTCGACCCGGACACCTTGCAGCAGTTCCTCTGCCTCCAGCAGACCGGAAACTTTTGTAAGAGCCGGTGAGTTATCTAGGGTCGGGTCTGTGTGGACTTCGAGCTGCAACAGTAACGCCGTGGATGTTATCTGGCGGCGAGCTCAATGTTTCAGAGGCCTGACCCCGGTCCTTCGCGCAAAAGCCGGATCTGTTGGAAGGAAGTGGGCTCGCTAACTAAGTCTGGGCCTTGACCGTCTTGGCAAACGCGATCCGTAGGATCTCCTCCTCGGCGATTTCCGAGACGAGGGCGCACACAATCGGCCCGTCTTGCCAGAACACGGCTGTTCGGCTGGAGGAGCGAAAGAGATACAGCGTTGCCCCGCCGCTACGGACGATCTCCGCCCCCGGCGGAAGCTCCGCGACGGGTCCTTTGTACATCTGACACACGATCATCCGATTCCCGCTGTTTCGGTAAAGAGACAGAGCGCTTGGGCGGCCCGCGACGGTGTGCACTCGAGCGCCGGCAAGCTGCCACCCCGGGATCTCGAGCAACTCGGCAGGGGCCGGGAACCCGATGCGGCGCTCGCCGAAGAATCGCGAGATCGTCTGCGGGCTATCCGAACGCAGCTCGAGGGGTAGCCGCCCGGACGCGATGCGCGCCGAGTCATTGAAGACCGAGGAGGCGATGTCCGCCCGGTGTGGGCGCGAGAAAAAAAGAACCGCCGCGAGCGCCGCCGCTCCGATAACGAGGGCCGCCAAACGCCACGTTAGGGCATGCCAAGAGATAATGGGTACACGGTAGACGTGAAAAAGGAGGAATCATGTCCAAGTCACTCTTGTCCAAGGGCCTGATCGCGGCTGCCGCCGTGGCCGGGGTGCTCCTTTTGGAATCGCGCATTCTGCTAAAGGCGCAGGAGCACAAGTCGGAAATGATGATGAAGCAGACGGCGGATTCGAAGAAGTTGGAAAAGAACGTCAACGCCGTAAAGGACAAAGCGGGTAAGGAAGGCTACGACTGCTGCATCCGGCCCACGTGTGAGTGGTGCGCGGTGCACATGGGCCACTGCATGTGTCACCACGGTGTCGAGACCGGCATGGGACCGTGCCGCGAGTGCCACGGCGGATGGGAAGCGGGTCAGGGCGTCGTGAAAGGCAAGACTAAGGAAGATGTGCGCAACCAGCCAGTGATGAAGATGTAGCTTCAGGCCAATCTCGACCCTCCTGGAGAAGCTCGCTGCGTTGCCAAGGACTTGTCTGAGGGTATGGCGACCATTCTGACTAGGGACAATAAGGAATGCGTCAAAGAGCCGCTCGGGGAACTCAACAGCATCGCAGGCAAGCATCCGAATCCGCGACAACTGGCGCACGGCGTGCCTCGGGGGCCGGAAGACGGCACACTTTCCTCCAGCTTTGAGGAAAGCCCAGGGAATCTAGCGGCCGATTTCTCGCATGGAACTTGGATAGGAGGCCAGATGAGCCTGCGAGAGCGCCTGGACGCTCATCGGGTGCGGTTTCAAGCGACGGCAGATCCGAAGATTTTGGGTATTCTCCATCGCGCCACCGAGGATCTCCGCCGCTCGGGAATCCTCGAGAGAGTTGTTCGTGTGGGGGACCGCGCTCCCGACTTCGCACTGCCCGACAGCCGGGAGCGGATTGTGCGCCTCTCGGACGCGATCACCCGCGGACCGGTCGTTCTCTCCTTCTACCGCGGCCACTGGTGACCCTATTGCAATCTGGAGCTGGAGGCTCTCAAGCAAGCGCTTCCCGACATCACGACGTCCGGCGGATCGTTGATCGCAATTTCTCCGGAGAAGGCCAAGTACTTGCGTGAGACGGTCGAGAAACACCGGATGAGCTTCGACTTGTTGAGCGACGCCGGCAATCAGATCGCCCGTCGGTATGGGCTCGTCTACACCGTCGGAGCGGATCTGCGGAAGGTCTATCTCCACAAGTGGGGGATCGACCTTCCGAAGTTCAACGGCGACGACTCGTGGACACTGCCGATCCCGGCGCGTTTCGTCATCGACCAGACGGGCCAAATCCGGTGGACGCAAGCGGATCCCGATTACACGCGGCGTCCAGAGCCCGCCGAGACTGTCGAGGCCTTGCAGGCATTGCCGAACTCGTAGCAACTCGCCGCTCCGACTCTCAGGAACAGAGCCATGAGGAGCTCGCGCGTCAGTCCGATCAAAGTTTGAGCCTACGAGGAGGGAGTCGATGCCGTCAGAACCGATTGTTGTCTCATCCGAAGAAGGGGTTGTAGTCGTGCGAGGAGCTGCCTCCGGGTTCGCGCAGGAGATTCTGATGGGGCGGCACCGCCTCGCAGCCGATGAGCCGGTCAGCGCCGGCGGCTCGGACAGAGGCCCGACTCCGTACGACCTCATCCTCGCGGCGCTGGGGGCTTGAACGTCGATGACGGCCGCGCTGTACGCGCGGCGCAAGCGGTGGCCTCTGGAGTCTGTCACGGTACGTCTTCGCCACTCGCGCGTCCACGCCTCCGATTGTGCGAGCTGTGAGACGAAGGAAGGAATGCTGGATCGTATCGACGTCTCGCTCGAGCTCTCCGGCTCCTTGACCGAAGAGCAGCTCTCCCGCCTGAGGGAGATCGCGGAGCGATGCCCGGTTCGGCGAACACTCGAGTCGGAGATCGAAATCCGGTCTCATCCAGCGTGAGACGGCGCGACGAGACCGAACCGTCGACCTCCCGGGGTGGAGCGGTTATAGGATTCCCACGGCCGCGGAGGAAGAGGCTCTGACCTGCCCGGTGACTTCGAGCGGATGAAAAACACGAGCCGCAAGAGGAGGTTGTCGTGAAAGCGTTTCGTCGGTCGCTCGACGGCACGATGGTCGACGTTTATTTCTTCCTGAAAAAGCAGGGAGACTTTCTCGTTGTCACTGACACGAGCGTCCGCAAGGTCGACGGCAAGGCCCGCTCTAACGACGAGCAGACAAACGGCCTCTGGGTGAGAGTGCCCGAGAAGAAGTAGAGCTTCTGCGCGACGGGCGGCCTGCACCTTTCACTCGGATCGAACGGGGGAAGTGTTTGACGAATAATTCGGGCGCGCGGAAGTCTCCTCTCTTCGCCTATATCTCTCTCGTCGCGCTGCTGGCGACTCCGTTCGAGATCGACGGCCTGGTCGACGCCGGAAAAGGCGCCGCGAACCCGCGGTTGCTCTGGACGTTCGACACCGGCGGCTGAGTGTTCGCCACCCCTACGGTCGCGGGGGACCTGCTCTTCATTGGCTCCTGCAACGGGGTCTTCCGCGCCCTGGAGAAGGGGACCGGCAAAGTGCGCTGGAGCTACGACACCCGGCAGGATGGCGGTCCGGTCGAGTTTCATGGCGATCCGCTGCTGATCGAGGATCTGGTCATCGTCGGCAGCGATCGTCGTAAAACAGGAGAAATCGCCCACCTCTATGCGTTTGAGCGGGATACGGGAAAGCCGCGATGGAAATACCGGATCAACCTGGGAGTAGCTTCGGACGTTGTCCGGATCGGGCCCAACATCTACGCGGTCACCCTCCAGGATGAGGTGCTTTGCCTGGATTGGAAGACGGGTGAGCTAGTCTGGAAGTCCGCGACCGGCCAGGCGAACGAGGAATTTCTCTTGAGCTCCACTCCCGCGGCGTCCAGAGATCGGATTTTTTTCGGCGGTCTCGACGGAACCGTGTCGGCGCTCGATGCCAACTCGGGCGCCGTCTTGTGGCGGCGGGAATTAGGCGGCCGCATCACGACGTCCGTGCTTCTGGCCGATGGAAACCTGTACGCAGGCAACTCGAACCGGCATCTGTACCGATTGGATCCGGGAACCGGGGCCGTGACGGCGGACTTTGCGGCGGAGGCGGTCCCGACCGAACGCCTGCTTTTTGCCGACGGGTCGCTCCTCTTTTTCCTCGCCGACGAGAAGCTCGCCTGTCTCGATCCTTCACTCAAGGCGATCCGCTGGACTCAACCGGCGGCGTCGGCACCCTGGAGCTCTTCGAGGCCGTATTCGTGGAAACGCGCCGTGCTCGTCGGAAACGAAAAGGGAGAGCTCTTCGCCTATCGAATTTCCGACGGCTCTCTCCTCTGGTCCGAGAAATTTGAAGGCGTCATCCGCGGAATCGGGCATTCCGACGATGCGCTTTATGTCGGCACACTGAAGGGTCGAGTTTATGCGCACAAGTCCAGGTGATGGCGGCGCAGCGGAGCGTGCGATGGGGTTCCAAGGTCCTGCGCCTAGGGGACATCCTGATCGCAACGGGCTCTCCTCCGGTCACGCCGCAAATTGAGGGTCTGCCCGAGGTGTCGTATCTGACGAGCGACCTCTTGACGACAGATCGAGCAGCTCCACGTCTATCCAACCATGGCGGAGGCACTGAAGCTCGCGGCGATCTCTCGCTTCAAGGACCCCGCCAAGGTCGCCTGCTGCGCGGAGGAGCAGATGGCTCGCCTCGCCTACTTTCTGGCTCCATGCTTGCAGACGTAGGCCATTGGCTGATTCAGACCGGCCTTCTTGCCTAGGACGAGTGGGGAGAAATACCCAATCTCTCCCAGGCTGGATCCCTCGGCTGTGACCAGCAGGACGTGGTTGGGCACATAGGTTGTGCGCAACCGCGCGAGCAACTCGGCTTCGGCGCGGGACTGCTTCGTAACGATCACGATCTCCTTGGCCGAGTCGAGAAAGAAATCCAGGGCGAGCAGGGTTTCCGAGACGGCTGCCGGCGAATTCCGGAGCACTCCCCCCAGGGGCATGAAGGCGTGCTCCGCCCGCCTGCGATAGGCCTCGACGGTCGTGAGCTCGGAGAGACGCAACAAGTTCAAGATCTCAACAGAGCTGCCCGCCGGCTCGGCGCCGTCGTAGCTCGGGCGCTCGCGGGCGAGAAGGCGCTCGTGGTCGTCGGCGGTCAGAAAGAAGCCGCCGTTAACGCGGTCTTCATAGTGCGCCTCGACGACTCGGTCGAGCGAAATGGCGTCGCGCAACGATCGGGTATCGCCGCTCGCTTCGAAGCGGTCGAGAAGTCCCGCGGTGAGGAAGCCGTAATCGTCGAGATAGGCGTCGTGCTGGGCGCGTCCGTCTTTGAAGCTACGGTAGAGACGCTCCCCTTTGCGGAGATTCTGGAGCAGAAATCCCGGGGCCCTTTCGGCTCTCTGCGCCTATTGCGGCTCGCCGAGCACGAGCGCCGCCCTCGCCTGCGCCAAGATCATCAGGCCGTTCCACGCGGTCAGGATCTTCTCATCGCGCAGAGGAGGAGAGCGCTTGCGACGCGCATCGTAGAGGATGTCCCGCGATTCCTCGACCGTCGTTTGGACCTGCTGCGGGGATAGGCCGAGCTGCTTGGCGACTTCCGCCAGGGATTTGGAGACGTGGAGGATGTTTCGTCCATCGAAGTTCCCCTTCGAAGTCACGTCGACGTAGCGGAGGATCTCTCGCGCCACGTCGGAGTCGCGCCTGGCAGCGGACCGCCGAAGCTCCACCGGGTCCCGGTGCCGTTATCCGCCTTGCTCGAGCTGGCCCCTGAGATGCTGGAAACGACAGGCGGTCGGGGCTCCTGACGAAGGTACCCGGCTGCGACGACCAGGCTTCCCAACGCCAGAAGAACGACCGCGCCGCGTTTGACCATCGGTCGAAACCGCCTTGGGATTACGCGGCGGGCTTCTTCTTCCAGATACCGTCCTCTTCGAACCAGGTGTAGCGCTCTTTCCCGTTGACCTTGTGGACGCTAACTTCGGTCTCCTTCAGGTCGTCCTTGTTCTTTCCCTGCATGAAGACATCGATGTCGTACTTCGTTCCGTTCTTCTCCAGGAAGTCCGCGCACGCGAAGTAGAGGTTGGGCCCGACCTGGGACAGCCGCTCGTCATGCACCTTCTCAAGCTTCAGGTCGAGCGTTTTGTGCTCGACGGGGTCCTCGACCTTGAGCCAGCCGCCGTTGGCCGCAGACTCTTTCTCCACCCACGTCCTAATGGCGGCGGCGAGGTCGGTCTTGGTCATGCCGGCCTGTTTCTTGTCGGTGGGGTGCTCCTTCTTCGGGTGCTCGGGATGTTTTTCCTGGGCAATCATCTGTCCGGATACGATCAAGGCCAGTGACGCGGCGGCGGCAACGAGGAACCCTTTGACTCTCATCGAACCTCCTTTGTGAAACCCTACAGGCCGGTTTTCGGAGAAGCTCCTCCCGCGTCGCGAGCGGCGGGAGGTTTGCGATCCTTGTACTCGAGGCGAATGGCGACCGGCGTAATCGCTCTCCCGTCCCCCTCGGCGTACGGGTAGATGAAGTAATTGAGTGTCTCGGCGCACGGAGGCGGATCCAGCCGGACGTCCGAGGCATCGACTGGAACCCAGCCGCGCTCGGGCAGATAGAACTCGGCCCAGCAGTGGTAGCCGGGGACGGTTCCCTCGGTGTCCGGCTTCAGCGGAAATCCGATGATGAACCGCGCCGGAATGCCTTCCGATCGCGCGAGCGACAGAAACAGCGAATGAAAGTCGGTGCAGTTTCCCTTGGCCACGTCGCAGGCCCGTTCGGAGTCGCCATTGCCCCAGCCCGGAACGGTCTTGTCGTAGGTCATCGTGTGGACGACATAGTCGTAGATGGCGCGCGCCTTTCCCTCTGCCGTCGTGATGCCGTACGTGATGCGGCGGGCCAGATCACGAATGCGCGGTGAAATCGTCACGAGCTTCTCCTCTCTCAGATACCTCGCTCTCTCCTCGGGGAGGAGGTCGCCGTAAGACGCTGGGACGAGGAGAGAATGGAGAACCTCTTGACGCCGCGCCGTGAAGCTTACGCGGATCTCGAGCTTGCCGGGCTTGGGACGGTCCGTCGAGAAATAGAAGTAGGAATTGCCAAATTCTTTTTCGCGTCGAATTTCACCCGGATACGAGCTGCGGATCTTGAGGTCACGGATGCTCTGCTCGGTCGTGTCGTGGGGCAAAGGCACCCAGACTTCCAGCCGGTTCAGGCCGGCAGGGATGTCCTCGACGATGGCGACATAGGTCGCGTCAAAGCTTCGGGAAGCGGGCGTGGTCAGAGCGCCGAGGAGTAAGAAGAGATGGGCGAGGGTCATGGTCTCATCCTTTCGCGGGGCAGCTTCCTCCGACCGGAGAAGCTACCATCTCTCAAATGCTCGAGAAAGGCTTCCAAATTCCGCCAGACGCACGAGCCTCTCCTTAAGGCTGAAGAGTCGTCTGGGAGCCGTCGGAATGTTGGCGCAGGGAAGGACGGCCGTCGGGCCGCTTCCAGTCCTCGCCACGGCGCGTGAAGGGCATTGCCAGAATCTTTCCCAGAGTCACCCTTTCCGGCTGTTGATACGCGGGAACGCCGATTTGGATCGCCTCCTGAGGAATGTCTAAACGGATCGTGCCGTGAAGGTAGTCCCAGGCCGAGAGAAGGCTCGACCAATTCGTGTTGGTCTCGTTCAAGTAGTCGGAATGGTGGATGCCGTGCATCCGCGGCGTGACGATCACGCGCACCAGAATGCGCTCCAGCCAGAGTGGCAGGCGCGTGTTGGAGTGGTGGAAGAGGATGCAGGCGAAGAGGAGGATCTGGTAGATCGCGACGGAACGCGGGTCGGTCCCGATCGCGACGATCTGGAGCGCCCGAAAGAAGACCGACATCCCGAGCTCGCCGAAATGGAAGCGCAGCGCGGTCGAGGCGTCCATGTCCAGATCCACGTGATGGACCGAATGAAAGCGCCAGAAGAAGAAGATCCGGTGGTTGGCCCAGTGCCAGAACCAGAGCGTGTAGTCGAGCAGGACGATCCCAGCGAGCGTGCGGGCCCATCCGGACAGTCCCAGCCAGTGAAGCAGACCGATCCGTTCCCGGATGACCCAGGCCGAGATCGGCAGAAGGATCGGAATCTGGAGGAGCTCGATCGTCGCGGCGCCCAGCCCGGCAAACGTGAGGTTGCGCGCCATCCGGCGCAGCTTCGACTCCCTCTGGCGTCGCAGCGGTCGCAGCGTCTCGCTGGCGAGAAAGAAGAGAAACGCACCCGCGACGACGACCGGCGCGATCCAGCCCGGCAATCCGGATTTCATTTCGGCGATCTTACGTCCGCGGCTCACGCGGCTCGGCGCGCGTTACCATGCTTCCGTGGCCTCACCGTTCTGGACGCGCGTGCGGCGCTACTATCTGGCGGGGGTCCTCGTCCTCGCGCCGACCGCGCTGACGCTGTGGGTCGTCTGGAACCTCTTCACTTTTTTCGACAATATTCTCGGGGCCGAGCTGCGGGCGCGCGGGATCTCCGTGTTCGGACTGGGCTTCGTTCTCTTGAACGTCCTTCTGCTGCTGCTGGGCTGGCTGACGGCCTCGATTCTCGGCAAACGCGCCTTCCACCTCTGGGACCGGGTCATGCACCGCGTGCCCCTCATCAACAAGATCTACGCGACGCTTCGACAGATCGCGGAGCTCTTGATCGGGCCGGACCGCTCGGGCTCCTTTGGTCGGGTCGCGATCGTCGAATTCCCCTCTCCCGGTTCCTGGGGACTCGGCTTCGTGACTTCCGTTGTGCCGGGCGAGGCGAATAGTCAGACCGGCCAGAAGCTCTGCAGCTTGTTCATTCCCTCCGCGGTCAACCCGACGACCGGCTTTCTCCTGCTCGTTCCCGAGGATCGGGTCCGCTACCTCGACATGACGCCTGAGCATGCGATGAAGATGATCGTTTCGGCAGGGGCGCTGGTGCCACCGGAGCCGGCCGCCACCATACGGAAGGGCTCGGAAATTTCGGGAATTTGACCGGCGCCGCCGGCCTCTACCGGCGGATCCGGAGATTCTCGTAGGCGACGGACGGATTTCCCTGGCTCACTGTGGCGAGCCCTTCAACCTCGGGCCGCGCAAAGCAGTAGACCTGGTCGTGAAAGAGCGGGAGGAGCAGAGCCTCCCGGGCGATTGTCTCCTCGACCTGCCGGTAGATGGAGTGGCGAATGCGCGGATCGGTCTCCGCGCGTCCGCGGTCGGCCAGTTGATCCAGATCCGGGGTGCCCGCGTAGCGGCCCAGGAAGCCCGCCTTCGAGTGCAGAAGGCCGTGGACGAACGTGTCCGCGTCGGGATAGTCCGCGTTCCAGCGGCCCACGTTCAGGTCGGTCTCTCCTCTTCCGGAGAGCTCGAGATACTCGGCCATCGTCTTGTTCATCGGCCGTATCAGGAATCCGATCTCGCGGAATGCTTCCGTGAGCTCCCGGGCGAAGGCCGAGAACTCGCCATAGAAGATGGGGTGGACCGCGGCCGAGAGCTCGACCGTCTCTCGCGCCACCGTCGCCTGTGCCTCCGGGGCAGCGGCAGCGCCCGACGCTCCGGCTCCGGAACCTGGACCGGAGGCCGAGTAGCCGAGAAGGCCCGGCGGGATGAGTCCGTGCGCCGGGATGGCCAGCCTTCCCAGAGTCTTGCGCACGAATCCGGCCAGGTCGACCGCCTTGAACAGGCTCTGGCGCAGCTCCACGTCGGTCAGAACTCCCCGGTGCCTGTTGAAGGCGACGTAGTAGGTCGTCAGGCGCGGGCTTTCCCGGTAGCCAGAGGCAAACCGGGGATCGTGCCGGAAGGTTTCGGCGTCAGCCGGGAGCAGATCCGACGCGAGCGAGAGCCGGCCCGCCTGAAACTCGTCGCGGATCTCCTCCGGCGAGACTCCGAACCGAAAGACGATGCCCTCGCTTCGGGGGTAGCCC
>WNFY01014378.1_pt1 | contig 10636 bp, 6 predicted proteins | sample 5400091 | NCBI WGS metagenome assembly WNFY01 (sample SAMN13153364, study PRJNA577476) | soil metagenome | isolation source: 60 cm soil or saprolite under grassland replicate 1 | place: USA:California | collected 2016-06-15
TGGCGCGGCCACCGCGCCTCGGCGCGGCCGTGCCGCCCTGAGCGCCGCGGCCGTCACCGGCCCCGGCTGGGGCGTTGCCGCGGGCGTGCGCCCCGGCGGGCCGGCCCTGCGCGGGCACCCCGCCCTGCGCGGGCACCCCACCCCGGGCGGGCTGGTTGCCTCGGGCCGCCTGGCCGCCCTGCGCGGGCTGGCGGCTACGGGCGGGCTGGCGGCTACGGGCGGGCTGAGCGGGCGCGGCGGCACCGCCACCGGGGGCACCGCCACCGGGGGCACCGCCACCGGGGGCACCGCCACCGGGGGCACCGCCGATCGTGGGAACGGCAGCGGGAGCGGTGCCGCCGGGCAACACGGCCCCGGGCGGGGTGTCCTGCTCCTCCTCCACGATCGGGTTCTCCTGGACCTGGACCTCGAGGTTGAACAGCAGCCCGACGGACTCTTCCTTGATCCCCTCCATCATGGCGCTGAACATGTCGTAGCCCTCGCGCTGATACTCGATCAGCGGGTCGCGCTGGCCGTAGCCACGCAGGCCGATGCCCTCGCGCAGGTAGTCCATCTCGTACAGGTGCTCGCGCCACTTGCGGTCCAGGACCGACAGGATCACCCGCCGCTCGACCTCGCGCATGACTTCCGAACCAAACTCCTGCTCACGCCGCTCGTACGCGGCCTGCGCGTCGGCGATCACCGCCTCGGTGATGAACTCGCCGGTGAGCCCGGCCCGGTCGCCGCCCGCCTCGTCGATGACCTCGTCCACGGTCAGCGTGATCGGGTACAGCTGCCCGAAGGCCCGCCAGAGCTTGTCCAGGTCCCACTCCTCCGGGTAGCCGTCGCTGGTCTCGCCCGCGACGTACCCGGCCGCGACCTCGTCGACCATCTCGCTGATCTGCTCGTGCAGGTCGGCGCCCTCCAGCACCTTGCGGCGCTCGCCGTAGATGACCTGGCGCTGCCGGTTCAGCACGTCGTCGTACTTCAGGACGTCCTTGCGGATCTCGAAGTTCTGCTGCTCGACCTGGCTCTGGGCGGACCTGATGGCGCGGGTGACGACCTTGGACTCGACCGGGACATCCGGCGGGATGTTCAGCCGCTCCATGATCGCGCCGACCCGTGCGGAGTTGAACATCCGCATCAGGTCGTCTTCCAGCGACAGGTAGAACCGGCTCTCGCCGGGGTCGCCCTGACGCCCGGACCGGCCCCGTAGCTGGTTGTCGATGCGTCGTGACTCATGCCGTTCGGTACCTAGTACGTACAGGCCGCCGGCCTCGACCACTTCCTCGTGCTCCTCGGCCACCGCCCGCTTGGCCTTGGCCACCGCCTCCGGCCAGGCCGCCTCGTAGTCCTCCGGCGTCTCGACCGGGGACAGGCCGCGCTGGTGCAGTTCGGCGTCGGCGATGAACTCGGGGTTGCCGCCGAGCATGATGTCGGTGCCGCGGCCGGCCATGTTGGTGGCCACGGTGACCGCGCCGCGCCGCCCGGCCTGGGCCACGATGGTGGCCTCCCGCTCGTGGTACTTCGCGTTCAGCACCTCGTGCGGGACGCCGCGCCGCTTGAGCATCTTGGACAAGATCTCGGACTTCTCCACGCTCGTGGTGCCGACCAGGACCGGCTGCCCGGCCTCGTGCCGCTCGCGGATGTCCTCGACGCACGCCTCGAACTTGGCCTGCGCGCTCTGGTAGATGACGTCGGCCTGGTCGTCACGGATCATCGGCATGTTGGTCGGGATCGGGACCACGCCGAGCTTGTAGATCGAATGGAACTCGTTGGCCTCGGTCACGGCCGTGCCGGTCATGCCGGCCAGCTTGTCGTAGAGCCGGAAGTAGTTCTGCAGGGTGATCGTGGCGAGCGTCTGGTTCTCGTCCTTGATCGCCACGCCTTCCTTGGCCTCGATGGCCTGGTGCATGCCCTCGTTGTAGCGCCTGCCGTGCAGGATGCGGCCGGTGAACTCGTCCACGATCAGGATCTCGCCGTTCATCACGACGTAGTCCTTGTCCTTCTTGTACAGCTCCTTGGCCTTGACGGAGTTGTTCAGGAAGCTGACCAGGGGCGTGTTGACCGGGTCGTAGAGGTTGTCGATGCCGAGCCAGTCCTCGACCTTCTCGACGCCGGATTCCAGGATGCCGATGGTCTTCTTCTTCTCGTCGACCTCGTAGTCGCCCTCGCCGTCCTCGCCGCGGCGCAGCCGGGGCGCGATCTTGGCGAACTCGGTGTACCAGCGCGGGCTCTGCTCGGCCGGGCCGCTGATGATCAGCGGAGTGCGCGCCTCGTCGATCAGGATCGAGTCCACCTCGTCGACGATCGCGTAGCTGTGGCCGCGCTGGACGCAATCCTCAAGCTGCCAGGCCATGTTGTCACGCAGGTAGTCGAAGCCGAACTCGTTGTTGGTGCCGTAGGTGATGTCGGCGGCGTACTGCTTGCGGCGGGTGGGCGGGTCCATGTCCGCGAGGATCACGCCCACCTCGAGGCCGAGGAAGTGGTGCACCCGGCCCATCCACTCCGAGTCGCGCTTGGCCAGGTAGTCGTTGACGGTGACGACGTGCACGCCCTGGCCGGCCAGCGCGTTGAGGTAGGCCGGGAACACGCCGGTCAGGGTCTTGCCCTCACCGGTCCTCATCTCCGCGATGTTGCCCAGGTGCAGCGCGGCGGCACCCATCAGCTGGACGTCGAAGGCCCGCTGGCCGAGGGTGCGCTTGGCCGCCTCGCGCGCGGTGGCGAAGGCTTCGGGAAGGAGTTCGTCGAGCGTCTCGCCGTCGGCGTACCGCTGCCGGAACTCGTCGGTGAGACCGCGCAGGTCGGCGTCGCTCATCGCGACGAACTCGTCTTCGATGGAGTTGATCTGCTCGCTGATCCGCTTCAGCTTGCGCAGGATCCGTCCTTCGCCAGCGCGAAGGACGCTATCGATGATCGGTGCCACTTTGCGTCGCGCTCCTCGCGGATCGTCTTGTCCCTCATAATGGCCGGTGACCGTGAACCGGTTCCCGTTCGGCGCCCCAACATGTCATCGTAGGCGAGATGCGGCACCAAACCGAGTCGGCCGGATCAGGACGAGGTCGGGGCCACGAGGGGCCGGCTGGTGCTCAGTCTCGCACCTTCCGGAGAATAATAGGAGCGTTGACGAGGGAGAGGAGCCTTCAGTGACCGAAGAGCCGACATCAGGCACCGTGGTCGGAGACACCGGAGTGCGCGGTCTCGACGCGCGGACCAGCGAGCCGGACTGGGACCACGAGGAGTACCACGGACGGCCGGTGTCCTGGGTGGCGGTCACGATCATCATCATCGGCTTCATCATCGGCGGGATCGCCCTGCCCGTCGGCCCGTCCTGGGTGCTGTTCTGGGTCGGCGCGGCTCTGGTGGTCCTCGGCGGCATCTTCGCCGCGTCCATTCGCATCATGGACGATTGGTACTGATCCCGAACGAGCCTGGTATCTCCCCTCGCTCACCCGTTCCCGCCTCTGCAGCCCGGTCGTGCGACCGGGCTGTATGCGTTGCGCCACCAGGCAGGGGAAATGTCGGGGGCGGCGGTTATGGTGTGGATCTATGGATGCGCCCGCGGCTGAGGTGACGCTCTCCGGAGACGACGTCCGCCGGATGATGCTGCGCGCGCAGGGGTTCCTCGGCGCGACGTCGTGGCACCGGTCACCGGCCGGGGTCACCGCCATGCTCCGCCGGGTCGGCGCGGTCCAGCTGGACACGATCAGCGTGCTGGCCCGCTCGCACGAACTGGTCCCCTACGCCCGGCTGGGGCCGGTGTCCAGGCAGGCCATCGAGCAGGCGTACTGGCACGGCACCCGGCCTGCCGCCTTCGAATACTGGGCGCACGCGGCCTGCGTGCTGCCGATCGGGCAGTGGCCGTACTTCGCCTTCCGCCGCCGTGCGTTCCGGGCCAGGGGCGTGCGGTGGCACCAGGTCACGCCGGAGACCTGCGAGAAGGTGCTGGCCCGGCTGCGCGCCGAAGGGCCGCTGACAGCGACCCAGCTGGGCGGGGCCAAGGCCGGCGGGCCCTGGTGGGACTGGTCCGACGTGAAGATCGCGGTGGAATGGCTGCTGGATACCGGCGAGGTGATCTGCGTCCGGCGGACCGGCTGGCGGCGCGTCTACGACCTGCCCGAGCGGGTGCTGCCCGACGAACTGCTCGGCGCCGACCCCTCCGATGCCGAGTGCCTCGCCCACCTGGCCGGGGTGACCGCCCGGGGGCGATCGAGGGCCCCTCCGGTATCACGCCCGGCTGGGCCGATCCGGCCGCGCTGGCCGAGGAGTCGGCCGGGCGCCGCGGGCGTCACCGGGTCACGCTGCTCTCGCCGTTCGACTCGCTGATCTGGGACCGCAAGCGGACCCGGCAGATGTTCGGCTTCACGCACGCTATCGAGGCCTACGTGCCCAAGCCCAAGCGGGTACACGGCTACTACGCCATGCCCCTGCTCGCCGGCGGTCGCCTGGCTGGCCGGGCCGATCCGGCCCGGGACGGCACCACGCTGGTCGCCCGGCAGGTATCCCTGGATCGCGCCAGCGCGGCCGAGCCCATGGCCCAGGCCCTGCGGGAGGCGGCGTCCTGGGTCGGCTGCGACGACGTCCGCCTCGAGCGAGTCGAGCCCGCTCAGTGGGCCCCCCGCCTGGCGGCGGCCCTCACTGACGTGAGCTAGCTGAACTCGATCAGCTTCTGCCGCACGGCGATCATCACGGCTTCCATCCGGGAGTGGATCTGCAGCTTCTCCAGGATGTTCCTGACGTGGTTCTTCACCGTGTTCTCCGAGATGAACAGCTCCTTGGCGATGTCGCGGTTGTTCATGCCGCGGGCGACCAGCTTGAGCACCTCCATCTCGCGGTCGGTGAGCTTGGGCGGGGCGACGTGCTGCGCCTCTTCCTCCTCGGTGTCGCGCTTGGCCAGCGTGGCGAACTCGCTGAGCAGCTTGCCCGCCATCGAGGGGTTGATCAGGGACTGGCCGCCGTACACCGCGCGGACCGCCTCGGCCACCTCGTCCAGCGGGATGTCCTTCAGCAGGTAGCCGCTGGCGCCCGCCCGGATCGCCTCGAACAAGTCCTCTTCCTCGTCGCTGATCGTCAAGATCACGATCTTCGCGCTGGGCGCGACCTCCTTGATGCCGCGGCACGCCTCGATGCCACTGCTCTTCGGCATCCGGATGTCCATGAGCACGACGTCGGGCAGCGATTCGCCGGCCACGGCCACCGCTTCGGTCCCGTCGCTCGCCTGCCCGACCAGGTCGATGTCGTCCTCCTCCTCGAGGACCATCTCCAGGCCGCGCCGGAACAGCGCGTGGTCGTCCGCGATCAGCACGCGGATGGGCTCCTGGCGCTTAGCCCCAGCCACCGCCCTATCCCCCTCCTCGGGCCGCCGAGCAGCAGTCATCGACCTGTCGCTCATGGCGCTCAACTTCGTTGCCTCCCTCAGGGAACACCGCCCGCATCCGCCGCACCATACCGGCAGGCCGACCATGGATGGTACGGACGTCTGTGATCAGACTCTTGCCGACCGCGGGCCATGATGCAAGCCGGGCCCCGTGCGGGCCCGGCTTGCATCGCGGCTCAACGCCAGGGGGAAACCTGGCCCGGGCGACGGCGAACTACTCCTCTACCAGGCGGATCACCCCGTAGTCGTAACCACGGCGGCGGTAGACGACGCTGAAGCGGTCGCAATCGCGGTCATGGAACAGGTAGAAGTCGTGGCCGACGAGCTCCATCTGGAGCAGGGCCTGGTCGATGGTCATCGGGCTGGCCGCATGCACCTTCTCCCGCAGGACCAGCGGTCCGTCGCCCTCCATCTGGATCGGGACCAGGCCGCTCTCGGGTTCGGCCTGATCCGGGTCGGAGCGGGCGTCGGCGTCGCCGGCCCTGGGCCGCGCGACCCCGTAACCGTTCATCTCCGAGGCGGCCGCCGGGGGGCCCGCACCGGGACCCGGCGGAGCCTCCGGCATCGCGCCGGCCAGCATGCCCGGCGACCGGACCGAGACGTTGTCCTTGACCTTGCGCCGGTCGGCGGCGCGGCGCAGCCGGGACTCGAGCTTGGCGAAGGCGAGGTCGAGCGCGGCATACCTGTCGTCCGCGGCCGCCTCGGCCCTGATGGCGGGACCACGGGACCGGATGGTCAGCTCGACCCGCTCACGGCGGTCAGACTGTCTCGGGTTGCGTTCTTCGGAGACCTCCACGTCGATCCGCACCGCCTTCTGGTCAAGCTTCTCCAGCTTGGCTAGCTTGGCGGCGGCGTGCTGGCGGAAACGTGCCGGGACGGTGATGTGACGTCCCCTGACTATGACTTCCATCATCTCGATCCCCCTTCCAGTCCGTTAGTGCCCAAATCAACCGAACTCGACCCGATTGGGCACTGCTGCGTGAGATGGGTGGCACTCGCCCGGCCGACCTGGTCTTCGACCCCACATTCGCCTGCTGAGGGGTTCGCGGCCATCTCTGTGCCACTACTGCCCTTCTCCCTACCCGGGAGACTCGGTATCTCCCGTCGAGGCAGGACTTACTTCTAAGCCGCACCGTGATCAGTCGACGAGAAGTCGCCTTACGTGGGCCGTTTCGCCTGCGGCTGGCATCGGCTTGCCTGACGTGGCGCCCCGGTGGGGAACCACGCCCGGCGCAACCACGGGCCCGGGCGAGTGCCATGTCTGAACGCTAGCTCGCCAGAGCGTGAATGTCAGGGGGGACTTGTAGGCGATCGATCACAAATCGCCATATAACGACTGCATAACGTTGACGGACCCGGGGAGCGACTACGAATGAGGGTGCGGAGAGGGCTAGGGCTGGGGGGCGACGGGGATGGCGGGGGCCTGGAAGGCCGGGCTCTGGCCGCCGTTGCCGAGCGGCTGCCAGGGGCCCGCGAGGCCCGCCGAGACCTCCATCCGGTTCCGCGTCATCCCGACCACCAGGGCGTTCCTGGCGCTGTTGGCGGTGATGGAGATCGCGCCGGGCAGGACACCGGGCAGTGGGGTGGCAGGCTGCCCGTCCACCGGAACCTCCCACAGTGAGGTCTGGTCCCCAGCGCCGTCGAGCACCAGCAGGTCGTCGGCGTCGTACCAGGTCAACGCGATCGGATTGGTGAGGTTCGGCCCGAGCTGTACGGATTGCCCGATGGACGTGTGCTGGAAGGGATTGGCCGACTGGCCCGGCCCGGGCTTGCCGTTATCGATGGCCGCGAGCTCGGGCTTGCCGTTGTCGATGGCCGCGAGCTGGACACCGGAACCCGAGTCGGTGTGCACGATGACGGCGACCCGGACGCCGTCCGGGGCGATGCTCAGGCCGAGGATCTTGCCGCTGGAGGGAAAGTAGTTGGGGATCGCCGCATGGTTGCTGTTGTTGTTGCTGGTCTGCAGGATCATCGTGGTGGTGCTGCCATGGGCCGCCCACAGGTAATCCTGGCGGTCCCAGCTGATCGCGGTGACGCCCGGCAAGGGCACGGTGCCGTACGGCTTGGTGGCGCCGGAGGCCCACACGGTGACGGTGTTCCCGCCCAGCCCCACCCCGGCCAGGTACTTGCCGTCCGGCGACACCGCGACCATGGACAGCGGGGACACGGTGTGCGGCTGAGGCGGCGGCGCGGGCGCCGACGTGGCCTGCACCGAGGACGTGCAGCCGCGGCCGAGCGTGACCGCGCCGGCCCGGCTGAAGACCGGCTGGACCATGCCCACCGTGCCGGTGGTCACCTGTGCCTCCGATGCGCACCGGGACCAGGCCTGCCCGTTGGCGACGTAGTAGAACGTCGAGGACGAGGCGAGCGGATACGGGTTCTTGCACTCGTACATGGCCTGTTTGAGGGCTAGGCCCTGCCCGCCCCCGGGACACGGAGGGGTGCCCGGCGTCCACGGCTTGCCGTTGAACTCGAGCTGGACCGCCTGGATGCCCGGCGGGCTACCCGGCGAGCCGGTCAGGGTCCACACCAGCTGCGCGGCCATCTGGTGGCGGGCCACCGCATTCGCGCTCGCCGCCACCCCGGTGAGGTTGACCGTCGCGGTGGTCCCGTCGACGGTGACGTTGATGTCCTTGGCGCTGGAATGCGGAGGGAACGCGGTGATGGCCGGCGGGGTGGGGTTGCCCTGGCTCTGCAGCCATACCGGCTGCGGGTTGGCCAGCAGCGCCGTGACCAGGTTCGTCGCCAGGGACGTGGACGACGTCCCGGTCGGCACGAAGACCGCGTCGGGCACCAGCACCTGCCCGATCGAGTCGAAGAAGTACAGGTCCTGCGGCTTGTAGACCTGGGCGAAGTCGGGCTCGGTGAGCATCCGGTTCTTCGGCGGGCTGGCAATCCGCCACTGTTTGCCCTGCTTCACCAGGGTGAAGTGCTCTTCGGTCTGCGTGCCGTGGCCGCCCTGCTGCTGCGCCCCGACGTACTGGCCGGTCCCGTTGAACGACGCCTGGACCGCGCCCGAGACGTCGACCGTGGCCGTTTTCCCGTCGGCGCTGTAGGTGGCCTCGGGGGACACGATGACCTGATCGACCACGGTGACCGACCAGTTCGGCGCCCAGTTCTTGCTGCGCGGGCTGGTCAGGTACTCCTCGGCGATCGCCGAGTAGGCCGGATAGCTGACGGTCGCGTTCAGGTATCCGGTCACGATGTCGGACGGCATCCAGCCGGACTGCGGTCCGGCCGGGACCGCACCGATGAAGTCGGAGTCCTGCGAGGTGTTCCGCGGGGTCGCGCTGAACGTGCCCGGCGATCCGCTGTTCGGCATGCCCACGCAGCCCGCCAGGGAGGCGGCCGCGGCGGCCAGCACGCCCATCCGCCAGGCCCGGGTTAGCCAGCGCCGTGTCAGCCAGCGCGGGGTCAGCCAGCACGGGGTCAGCCAGCACGGGGTCAGCCAGCGCCGCGAGCCTGCGCTAGCCATGCGAGGTCACCCGGGTGATCTCGGTCGCCGGACGGGCGCCCGGGCCCAGGTCGGTGGCGGCGACCCCGGCCTCGTCCGGCTCGAGCGGCAGCGGCGAGCCGGCCAGTTCCTGCCCGGCGACCCGCGGCAGGGTCAGCCGGAACACCGAGCCCTTGCCCCGCTCACCCCAGGCCTGCAGCCAGCCGCCGTGCAGGCGCGCGTCCTCGAGCGAGATGGCCAGGCCCAGGCCGGAGCCGCCGGTGGTGCGGGCGCGGGCCGGGTCGGCCCGCCAGAACCGGTCGAAGACCTTCTGCTCCTCGCCGGGCCGCAGCCCAACCCCGTAGTCCCGCACCGAGACGGCGACCGCGTCGCTGTCCATGGCCGTGGTGACCACCACTTCCTTGCCCTCGCCGTGCTCGACCGCGTTCACCAGGATGTTGCGCAGGATGCGCTCGACCCGGCGGCGGTCGGCCTCGGCGAAGCAGCCGGTCGCCGGCAGCCGGAACTCGATCCGGCTGCCGCGCCGCTCGGCCAGCTGCTGCGCGTCGTCGGCCGAACGCCGCACCAGGTCGCACACGTCCACGAGCTCGGCGTCCAGGGTGGCCGCGCCCGCGTCGAACCTGCTGATCTCGAGCAAGTCGATCAGCAGCGACTCGAACCGGTCCAGCTGGCTCTGCAGCAGCTCCACCGACCGGCCGGCCGCCGCGTCGAGTTCCGCCCGGGCCTCGAAGAGCAGGTCGGCGGCCATCTTGATGGTGGACAGCGGCGTCCTGAGCTCGTGCGACACGTCCGAGACGAACTGCCGCTGCACGTTGGACAGATCCTCCAGCTCACGGAGCTTGCCCTGCAGGCTGGCCGCCATCTCGTTGAAGGAGGTCGCCAGCGCCGCGAGGTCGTCCACGCCGTGCACCTGCATCCGCTCACCCAGGTGCCCGGCCGACACGCGCTGGGCGGCCGCGGCGGCGTGCCGGACCGGCAGCACCACCCACCGGGTCACCAGCGAGGCGATCGCGGCCAGCAGCACGATGACGGCCAGGGCCACGCCGACCAGGACGCGCTGCACCAGCAGCAGGGTGGCCTGCTGCTGGGTGAACGGGAACACGTAGTACAGCTGGTAGAAACCGCCGAGCGGGACGCCGACGGCCAGGGCGGGCACCGAGACGCCCGAGTTGTAGACCAGCGTGGTCGGCTCGTAGGCCGGCGGGACGGTGTTCTTGTTGACGAACTCCTCGCTCTTCTGCCCGCCCTTCACCTTGGCGATCAGCGTCGGCGGGATCGTCGCGGTGATGTTGACGTTGCTCTGGCCGACCCAGTGGACGATGGCGGGGCTGATCTTGGTCAGCTGGATGAAGACCAGGTAGCTGCCGGTGGTCCCGCTCGGCTGCTGCAGCGCCCGGGCTGTGGTGGTGGCCACGTCCACGACGGTGCCCGTGTCCGTGGGCGAGGACGGCTCGAGCACGTTCACGCTCGACTGCCCGATCGCGCTCGTCCGGCCGTTCCTGACCAGGGCATCCGCCGAATTCTCCGCGTTGCTGAGCAGGCCGGCCGCCACCGACTGAATCAGGAAGAAACCGAGTACCGCGATGACCAGGACGGACAGGACCAGCGTGGTGGAGACCACCCGCAGTTGCAGCGACCGGTGCCAGCGCAGCCTGAGCTGGGCGACGGCGCTGCGCTGCCAGCGGCGGCCGACCCGCAGCCAGCGCTTGGCCGGGACGGGCAGCCGCCGGATGATGGCCCGGCCGACGGTGGACCGGCGGAAGGCAGTGACCCAGTTCCGCTGCTTGCCCGCGCGCGCCGCCGTCACCTTCAGCAACCTGGACTCA
>WNFY01006253.1_pt1 | contig 10635 bp, 9 predicted proteins | sample 5400091 | NCBI WGS metagenome assembly WNFY01 (sample SAMN13153364, study PRJNA577476) | soil metagenome | isolation source: 60 cm soil or saprolite under grassland replicate 1 | place: USA:California | collected 2016-06-15
AACCGATTCTCGTGCTTCCCAACGTGTGGGACGTGGCGAGCGCGAAGATCGTCGAGCAGGCGGGGTTTCCCGCGATCGCGACGAGCAGCGCCGGAGTCGCCTTCGCGCTGGGATACCCCGACGGGGAAGTGATCTCGCGCGAGGAGATGGCGGCGGCGGTCGCGCGCATCACGGCGCACGTCACCGTCCCCGTCACGGCCGACATGGAATCGGGCTACGGCCGGCGCCCCGAGGACGCCGCGGCCACCGTGCGCGCGGCGATCGCGGCCGGCGCGGTGGGGATGAACTTCGAGGACTCGCCGGGCGAGCGGCCAGCTTCTGTTTCCGTGTCCGTCGCAGGTTTCCCCGGTAGCTTGGAGCCTCCTGCTGGTATCGGTCCCACAAGTGTTGGAGCGTGAGCGACTCGGCCAGGTTGACCTTCTTGCCCGTCTCGAGCTCGCGAAGGAGCGACACGTGCGGGGTCGGATGCGTATACCCGCAAGACCACCTGTTGCATATGCAATACTAGGTATTGCGCCTTTCATCGTAAGAGCTACGTTATGCCATGCCCGTGCGTGCCCGGTTCGTGGTGTACCCGTCTGGCTTCCCGCCAGGATCGATCCGACCCAATCCTCCGGAGTTGCATCCCGTCACTATAGAACGGCACATCGGTGGGAGGTGCTATTCGGCGCAGGTTTCCCCGAATGGCACGCTGTCACTCCGGGAGGTGGCTGCGTTTCTCGATGTCGACCCTGCCACTGTTTGGCGCTGGGTACGAGCCAAGAAGCTTGTGGCACTGAAGGAGCGCGGGCGACTCAAGGTCGCTGTGCGCGAGTTGTACCGATTTGAACGAAAGGAGCATGGACCATGGCTGCGGGGTGAATCGCGACGGGCCCCTCGTGCGGTGCTGGAGAGAAGGACAGCTCTTTAATGATTGAGCTCGACATCAACCTGTTCGCGGGCGCTGGTGGAATCGCGCGCGGGATCAAATGGGCGGGGTTCGACGCAGACCTGTTGTACGAACTCGACTCCAATGCGTGGAAGACGCTCAAAGCTAACAAGCTCGCCGCCTGCGACCCCCCCGAGTGGGAGAATCACAAAGGCGATGTGAAGCAAGTGGATTGGCGTGCGGTGAAGGGTCGCGTGAGATTGCTCGCGGCAGGGGTCCCGTGCCAACCCTTCAGCCTCGCTGGTAAACACCGGGCTGACGAGGACGGGCGGAATCTGTTTCCAGAATTATTCCGAGCGATAAAGGACCTACGCCCGAAGGCCGTCCTAGTGGAAAACGTTCAAGGACTCCTAAGAGGGAGTTTCAGACCCTACTTCGAGTATCTCCTCAGGAGGCTCGAATGCCCATCAATGAAGCCCCGCAACGAGGAGCTCTGGCGCCAGCACGACAAGCGGGTCAGACAGCACCAATGCACGCCGGGCTACGAACCCGAATACCACGTTGTGTGGCGGCTTCTCGAGGCCGCCGATTATGGCGTGCCGCAGAACAGGCGCCGCATTTTCATGGTCGCAACCAGGGGCGATCTTCCCATCTACCGGTTCCCCGAAGCGACGCACAGCCGCACGGCGCTCGTGCGGAGTCAGCGGAGCGGCGACTACTGGAAGTCGCGCGATCTTTCCACTACTAAGGGTCGCAGTAAGAAGAAGGCACCTCTTCCGGACGACGACGGTTTGGAGCCGTGGATTACTGTGCGCGACGCCTTGGACGGACTGCCCGACCCGGCGAAGTCAGAGGAAGAGGCCGAGATGAACCATTGGATCATCCCTGGGGCGAAATCCTACCACGGGCACGATGGAAGTCAGCTGGATTGGCCGTCGAAGACGATCAAGGCGGGCGTCCATGGGGTCCCCGGCGGCGAGAACACGCTGATCGATGAGGACGGCAGGTTCAGGTATTACACCCTCCGTGAGGCCGCTCGTATCCAGTCCTTCCCCAATCGCCACGTTTTCGAAGGGGCACGACTACAGATTACGCGACAGATTGGGAACGCGGTCCCGCCGCGCTTGGCTGCAGCGGTAGCCAGACCTCTATACCAACTTCTCTCAAACGGCGCGCGGTGAATCTCAGAGTTTAAGGAGCTTCGTCATGCCTGATCCCGCCGTTGACCAAAGGGAGTTCGATCTCAACCCCCATCCTCGCATCCTCCCGATGTTGGGTGAGATTAACCTCAAGCAATGGCAGTGCATCTCTGAACTCGTCGACAACTCCATCGACGGCTTCCTCTCAACACAGCGAGAAGGGCCCCCAATCGACAGACCCGAGATCCACGTGTCGCTCGCTAGCCGTGTCGCCAGGGACGCTCGGATCACAGTGCTGGACAACGGTCCAGGGATGGACCCAGATCGCTTAGAGAACGCGGTCCGGGCAGGCTGGACGGGGAATGATCCGGTCAGCAACCTCGGGATGTTCGGAATGGGCTTCAACATCGCAACAGCCCGCTTGGGTGGGCTAACACGCGTGTGGAGCACTCGAGCCGGCGCCCCCGCTTGGTACGGTCTTGAAATCGATTTCGAGCGGCTAATGAGGCAGCGGCATTTCCGGACGCCCATGCTCTCGCGGCCGAAGGCGGACCGGGAGGTTCATGGAACGGAAGTGTCGATTGAACGACTCAAGCCTGAACAAGGCCAGTGGTTTGCGAGCGCCGCGAATCGGGCAAAGATCAAGGCCCAGCTCGAGCGAGTTTATTCATCCATGCTCCGGACACCCGGAACACCACTGACGATACGGATCATTATCAACAACAACTCCCTCCACGGCAGACAGCATTGCGTATGGGGAGGGCCGGGGAACCCGGAGCGCATCGTCAATCACGCGCGATTCGGAGACATTAGCGCCTATCAGGTCGTCGACACGGAGTTGCCTCCGCGCCCGTTTTGCGCGAGGTGCTGGCAATGGCTTGGGCCGGATGAGGCAGCGTGCCCGTCGTGCGAAGCCGCTGATAGTGTCATGGTGCGTCAGCGTCGCGTCCGAGGCTGGCTCGGCTTGCAGAGGTACTATGATGAGAACGAGTACGGGGTCGACTTGCTACGCCACGGACGAAAGATTGAAATCGCTAACAAGGACCTCTTCCTCTGGGACAACGGCCAGTGGCTGGAGCGCGAGTATCCCATCGACGACCCTCGCAATCGTGGCCGAATCGTAGGGGAGATCCACATTGACCATTGCCGGGTGCACTACACCAAAGACCAGTTCGACCGAAACGATCCGGCGTGGGAGGAGATGCGTCGGATCATCCGCAGTGAGGGGCCCCTCCGGCCTGACAAGGCCGCGGAGCGCGGCTACGGGGCTAACGGCAGCCCCCTGTTTCGGCTGTTCCAGGCGTTTCGCCGGAACAGCCCGAAGCCGAAGCAGGCTGGGTGCTACAAGAACTTGCTTCTAGTTCCCGACAATGATCGGGCTCGTGAAATGGCTGACCGCTTTCACGACGGTGAGGCGGCGTTCCAAACCGACGCGAAGTGGTTCGAGCTCGTTGAGGAGGCCGACAACGCGCTCCTTGTCGGTGAGGGTGCGGGTGGTGACGGCGGGGTACTTGGGGGTCCCGTGGGCGGTGGAGCGACAGGCGGCGGGATCGAGATTGGAGAGCAAGGGGAAGCCCCACCGCAGCCTCCGCGAGCGCCGATTCCTTCGCTCACCCGCGAGTACCGAGATGACACGACCGAACAACGCTGGGAAGTCAGGGCCTCGTCGGTGCAGGTTGCGGACACGGATCTTGGCGGTCCTGAGGTCCCATGGAGGCTCATGAGGACGACGGCCGGGACCTACGATTTTCTGGTGAACGTGGATCACCCGGTGTTCGGATCAGCGACGATGACCCCTCTGGATGCCCTGCTCGCGGAGCTGGCGTGGTCGGCGATGGATTTCATTCGCGGACAGCGCCCTCAGGTGAGGTTCGCGTCCGTACTCGCCGGGCTGAGAGAGCGGTACGCGGCGACGATGAATCTGGACCCGGTTGTTCTCTCGGCGGACGCCGTCGCTACGCTTCGCTCCCTCGCTAGGAGCGCATCCGAGAACGTCGAGCCTGGCGATGCTGAAGCGCTGTACCAGGAGCTCTCCATGTCGGAGAAGTCTGCGGTACTACGGCGCATTCACGCCGTGGCGGGAACTCAGGCCGCGCGACTGCTTGCTGATGGACGGTTCCTCGAGTACGCACCCAAGGAAGCTGTACTCGGCTTTTTTGAGCGGCATCCGGAGCTGTTCTTCGACGGGAGGTATTGGGACACGGCGTACGCTGCCCTTGACCTCGGAGACCCGGCGCTCACCGAAGAAGCACGCGCCGAGGTTCTGAGGCGATACTACTCGCTCCTCGTCGACGCGGTCTGGCTCGCGGATCAGGATGCGGACGACCTCGCCAGCGCCGGGCGGACGCGTCTTCTGAGGGCGGCGCTTGCCCTCGAGCTCCTTTCTGCCGATCAGGTGCGCGGCGAGTCGTGAACGCCGACCAGCCGGGTTTCCTCGATAGACGCCGACTGCTCGACGGCCCATGGCAGGCTTTCGAGCGAGACATAGCGCGCCTTCTTCTCATGAATGGCTTCGATGACGTACGCGTGGTGGGCGGGCGTGGCGATCGCGGTGGCGATATCCTAGGTGTTAGGGCAGGCGAACTCTGGGTGGTGCAATGCAAGCACACGACCACATCAGCACCGCCGCGCGAGGCGATTGGTGAGGTAGTTGAGGCAGCGAGGTTCTATGAAGCGAACCGGATGCTGGTGGCGGTGTCGCGGCCACCGGGCGGTGCATTCAAGGAGGAGAAAGCTCGGTATGAACGAACCGGGCTGCGAATCGAGGTGGCGGACCCGCGAGCGTTACTGAACGTCATGAAAGAAACACCGGAGTACTCGCCGGCCAGGAAGAAGCTCCGAGACTACCAGGAGGCTGCATCGACAGCGTTGCGGGAAGCGCTACTTGACACTGGGCGTGCGCAGATCGTCATGGCCACAGGTCTCGGTAAGACAGTCGTCATGGCCGAGGTCGTGGCCGACCTCCTGCGAGACGGTCTCGTTCGCGAAGGGCGGGTCCTGGTTCTGGCACACACGCGCGAGCTCGTCGACCAGCTACACCGTAGCTTTTGGTATCAGCTGCCAAAGTGGGTAGCTACGCACCAGCTGGTGGGCGGAGAGCAGCCCTCCTTTTGGGAAGGGATCACGTTCGCGACCGTCCAGAGCGTGGGAAGCAACATCGAAGATCTGCCTCCCTTCGGCCTGGTGCTCGTTGACGAGGCTCACCACGTGGGGGCGGACGTGTTTCAGGATGCCATCGCCGCCCTAGCATCTCCGATGCTCGGTGGAGTCACGGCTACACCATGGCGCGGCGATGGCTACGACATCGACCAGATCCTCGGCCCGGCCATCGTCAAGATCGGGATCGCTGAAGGGCTCCAGCGAGGGTTCCTCACCGAAGTGGACTACCGGCTTCTCGCAGACAATGTCGATTGGCAGTTTGTTCAGGAGGCGTCGCGGTACAAATACTCACTCTCGCAGCTGAACAAGAGATTGATCCTGCCGACGCGTGACGATGAAGCCGCCAGGGCGGTGACGGAGGTGTTCGAGAAGGAAAAGAGACGTGGTGGGATCGTGTACAGCCCGAGCCTCGCGCACGCCCGGAACATCGCTGGAACGCTCCGGACCTATGGGCTAAGGACCGAGGTTATCTCATCGGACATCGAGCCGCGAGACCGGTACAAGCTCCTTTCGAGTTTCCGCGCGGGGCAGCTCGACTTCGTCGCGACGGTCGATCTCTTCAACGAGGGCGTCGATGTTCCGGACGTAGACATGATCGTTTTCATGCGTTCGACACATAGTAGGCGCATTTTCGTGCAGCAGCTGGGCCGGGGCCTGCGGGTTAGTCCCGGCAAGGAGAGAGTCGTGGTCCTGGACTTCGTGACCGATTTACGTCGTGTTGCCGAGGTCATCGAGCTGGACAAGGCGGTAAGAGCCGACTCGGTTGAGCGCCTCGGCTTAGGCAGCCACCTCGTGCAGTTTAGCGACCAGTCGGCAGGTGGCTTCCTACGGGAGTGGATGTTAGACCAGGCGTCGCTGTTTCTGCGGGAGGACGACCCGAGGCTGGACCTTCCAAGGTTCGAGTTCCCAGAGCCAGCTCCGCCGGGCGGGATCGAATGACCCGCGCGTCGGACCCGTTGAGCCGCGCCCAACGCTCCGAGCTAATGTCGAGCGTCCGAAGCACGGGCAATCGGTCAACTGAGAGCCGCGTTCAAGCGGCGCTCGTCAGACGAGGCCTGCGGGGTTGGGTTAAGCACGCCAGCGGGGTTCCGGGGAGGCCCGATTTCTACTTTCCGAGATTCAGGCTCGTCCTATTTGTCGACGGCTGCTTTTGGCATGCCTGCCCCCACTGCGCACGACGTGTGCCGGCATCTCGATCCGCCTTCTGGAGGCGGAAGATTCACGAGAATCACGTCCGCGATCGCCGTGTCCGAGATCGGTTGCGGCGTAACGGCTTTCACGTGTTGCGCGTTTGGGAACATGAGGTGCGTTCGGGCCTTTGGTTAGATCGACTCCTAAGGAAACTCGATTCGATCCATACCTGACAATCGCTGCGAGGTCCCCTTTCTTCCATGTGCCCGAACTTCGTCACTCCAATTACCGGCCCTTCCTCTTGGCCAAGAACTTGTTGAGATAGTCATATCGGTATTTTAGCGCTCCGGCGTCGTTAGGGCTTTGCATGTGCCGCTCAAACGCAAGCAGGGGCTGATCGATCGGAGGCGCGTCCTTTGGCGGTGGTTCGCCAAGGAGTCCACGTTCCTCTGCCTCGCGGGCCTGTGAGCGATTCTGTTGGCGGCGAGCATCGAAGTCTTCTAGGATGTCGCGCGTCATCCATTTCACCTTGAGTTCGCCGGCAACGATATCTCGACACAACTGGAAGTACACGACCACCATACCGACCGATGAGAGCAAGTAGTCGCTCGGGATGAAGATCTTGCACATGCGATCCAATACAGGCGTAACCATAGTGGTGAGCGCCTTTGCATCGGCATCGCTTTTCTCGTTCTTGAAGAGCAGAACAAATTCATCAAGCGTTCGCTTCTTTGTCTCTGCCAAGCCGCCCTTGTAAGCGAGGTAAAGGAATTTCGTAGCGAGGTCCAAGTGCCGATACCGATTGTTCGCGAATGGGAGCCGAGACCGGAAGAAGTCGTGTTGCGAAAGCTTCCTCACCTGGGCGGGGAGCGGTCCCCCGAACGCATTCCGCTTCTCGGGCGCGTTGAGGGGGACGGCCTCATTCAGCCTTGAGAACATCTCTTCGACGATCTCAATCTCCTGCGTCTTAACGACGACGATTGGGAGTTCCGCTCTGTCCAAGCGACTCTTTAGTAACGGAAAGCCACGAGAGAGATCCTCGTAGTTACGACCGGCGGCTTGTTGGTCTGGCTGCTCGAGGAATTCGAAGTCCTCGGACAGTGCGAAGTCGCCATCCAAGAAGGACCATACGGCCTCGAGTCTCTGCTTCCCGTCGATAATTGCGTACTTGTGTTTCCTGGAATTGCTCAGTTCGTGAAAGTACAGCTTCGGGATGTCGAACCCGTTGATGAGCGTGTCTATCAGGAGCTGCTTCTTGGGCGTTTGCCAAATCTCAGACTGTCGCTGGTAGGAGGGCGAAACGTCCATGCTATGCCGCAATGCATAGAGGTCGACCACCTTGTTGTCGCGCAGAATGGAGAGTGCGAACGGCCTCATCCGACGACCTCCTGCGCGCGCTTGGCGACGTTATCCAATTCCGGGAACAACGAGAGGCGCGTAACGCCAAGAAGAGCCAGTTCCTTCGCCAAGCGCGGCTTAGCGGTCGAGGGGACGATGAGTCGACCGACATACCTGCCGTCCTCAAGTGCTTCGAGAGGTGTCTGGTCTTTGTGAGTCATGGTAAATACGCCAGACTGGGCGGTCAGCCGCGGAAACGATCGCATCGCCAGAGCCGCGACGGGGGTGAGTCGTGACGGGAGAGTGTGCACGGACGTTGTCGAGAAGTTCTCGAGCTCCTCGTTAATCCCGAAGCAAGGAATGTCGGGAGTTGGATAGCTTGCCGAGTTGAGTCCGACCGGGTCGAGAGACCAGAGACAACCGTTCCTATCCGCGTATTCGCTAACCACGAAGAAGAGGCCCACGATCGGATTCTCCGACCAGTCAAGTAGCCGCGTCGGGAGAGTGTGATGGCGCATCAGCAAGAGCCACTCCCATTCACTAGCCGGCGGTCGATCGAGGAAAGACAGGGCGTCCTGCTTGAATCGTGTGATTAGGGCCCGTTCGGTTTCGGGTCTATTTGGTGCTCGACCGATCGAAGGCACCAAGGGCCACGCACCATCGCCGTGTCCGCGGTACCAGCGGATCGTTCCAGGCCCGGTGGTTGCGTCCAGAGCCTCCAGCAGAGAGGCGGTGCTCGTAATCTCCCGATCGTCGAAAAGCATGCGGCCTGGCTCCAGCCTCAGTCTTGGGACGGGCCACGCTTCCCCCGTGTGGCACGAAAGGTTAGTGGCCCTCTGGAGAGTGCGATAGAGCACCACGCGGGGCGAGTAGCGTTACACACTTCGTTTCATCCGTCTGTAGCGGTAGGGGGGTCTTTTGCCCAGCGAACGCGCGATCTTTATGGATGTCCCTGAAGCGGTCTCGTCGACGCTGCGACCAATCTCAGTGGCGGTGACCCCCGTCGGCCTAGGGCATTGGTCTCGACACAGTCTTCAGCGCCCAGAAAGAGCACAACATTGGTACCGTCGGCCCGAACGGCGCTAGGATACAAGATGCCATTTACGGGCTCTTCATGTTCGCCCCGGAACCGGAATCGAAAGTACTCGGTCACTACCTGCGAGGGGACGTATTCGACGTGTTCTCTTCCGTCTTTCTGCACGGGCTGTGTGAGATCATCAGTGAAGGAGCGGATGAATGCGACACCATGCCGTTGGTCGCGATAGCTCGATGCGTCAAACACACTTGGAACAGGTGGTAGATTGGTCAGGTCCAGGACTCTAAGATCTCGCAAGGTCTCTAGTTCGGCAGTAGTGACGCTGATCAGACGCTTACTGCGACGATCCAAGGTTTCGCTCGCCGCTGTGACGGCGTCGAGGGACGCGTAGAGCATGGATACTCCCGCCGGGCTCATTCGATTCGCATACCGAGCATGCTCAATGGGTGGTGGGCCGAGGCTGCCGAGATCGTGAGGTTTCACCGCTGGCTCATGCTGCCTCACGCGGTAGAGTCTTGTCCCAGCTCGCATTGGGGCAACTAACCCCAATTCTCTCACTAAGGCGCCTAGCGCATCCAGCATCTCACTTGGACGAATGTCATCGTGCCAGTCCTCGTCCCGCTTCTCCTCCTTAAAAAAGAGGAAGCGCGTTTGATGCTTAACTTGCCTGGCAAACTCCTCCCAACCAAATCGCAGGGCATCGTAGCGAGAAAGCGAAAAGGGGTCCCGCTCAACCCACGCGTAGTCGGGCAGCGAATTAGCGAGGTCTCTCATTAACGACTCAGATTCGCTGAATACTCCGAGCTCGTATAAGATCTCGTCACTCGTATACGTAGTCATTTGATAACCACCCTCAGCACTCTCGTAGGGGACCGAATTTGCCGCGTCTTCGTATTCCTCCGATACGGCTCCCTGAATCAGCTCCACAACATCGTCGAGAGGAACGGCGCTCGGCTGTGTCGTCCGTTGGCCGCAGTAGGAGCATTCAAGAAGCGTCGCGTTGGAACGAATGAATTCCGCGAGGTACTCGGGCTCGTTAAGGCAGGCGGGGCAGACTGACGTCTCCTGGTCAGTCGTTGGACCCATCGAGGTAGCTGCCAATGCATTACCGCACGGAGAGGGGCGTAAGCATGATAACGATAGTGTGAATGGCACTCAGCATCCAAAAGCGAAACGACAGTCATACTGATGAGATTCTCTGCGCTAATCGCTTCGGGACTTTCCTGATCGAATCAGAGGGCCCTTCGTGTCATCGTTTCTGTCCCCGTTGCCTCCGACAACCCTCGACATTTCGGTCCTTCTTCCTGACAGCGGACGTTGCGAACTCGCGGTTCAACAACGATTTGTCGGAAGAAGTGATCCTGGGGTCGCCCCTCTGGATCAGGAGAGTTCTGGTTCGATCCCAGGAGGGGCAACTCGAAAGCCGCTAGGCCTACAGCCGGCGGCTTTCTTCTTGCGACCCCTCGCAACTTGGCGTCTTGGAACCTGCAACCAGTATTCCGGATCAGGAGAGTCCTGGTTCGATCCCAGGAGGGGCACCTTCGGGGGCCGCGGCGCTAACGCTTGCGGCCCTTCTTGTTGCCCCTCCGGGAGTCGCGCCTTCGCTTACGCTCCGGCGTCGATCCCAGAGGCTTACAAGCGTTTTACAAGCATTCACACGAGTACCCCTCCTGGAATCTCCCCAACTCACTTGCTGCTGACCTTCCTGTCCCGGAGCTTCACGGGCGTGCTCATCACCTCGAGCGGCGCTGCAGTCGCCGTGCCGCCGCTTGCCGAGTACGACGGCGACCGGCAGCTTCGGGACGCCCGGCGGCGCGGCCTGCCGTGGAAGGAGACCTAGTGGCAAAAGGCATAGAGGCGCAGAGGCGTAGGGGCGAAGTGTTCCGCCGGTTGCACAGCGGGAAACCGATCCTCGTGCTCCCCAACGTCTGGGACGTGGCCAGCGCGAAGATCGTCGAGCAGGC
>WNFY01006256.1_pt1 | contig 10632 bp, 8 predicted proteins | sample 5400091 | NCBI WGS metagenome assembly WNFY01 (sample SAMN13153364, study PRJNA577476) | soil metagenome | isolation source: 60 cm soil or saprolite under grassland replicate 1 | place: USA:California | collected 2016-06-15
GCAGACCGAGACCATTTGGACCACTCAACCGTCAGGTGTGCGCTCAGCGCTCGTCCCGCCTCAGGGCTCCGTCCGCATTTCAGAGCCGATTCTGCAGTCGGCTTGAGGGCCATCAGAACCCGGCCGAGCAGGCTACAGGCAACAGATAACCGGCGCCGGCCCGGTCGGCGCAGTAGATAGGAGCAGCAGTGCTGAACTGGACGTGGCTGTATATGTCGCTGGAAACGGCGATATTCCTTGCCGTCTCCGCGGCAATGTGGCGTGTCATCAAGCACGGGGACAGAGAACCGGTCGCTGGCGACGCCAAACGGATGACTCCGGCGCGTGCCACCGCGGCCCGGGATGCCGAAGGCTCGGCGGCCTGGCAGCTTGAAGTGGCGCGGCGGTAGCACCGGAGCCTCGCCATGGAAGACGACTCGTGCAGACCCGCTGACGCTAGTTCGCATCGAGGGCGCGGCAAGCCTCCACTGACCACCAAGCTTGACTACAACTGCATGCCATCTGACCCGGACCGCAGCGGACAGCCGATCCGGTGTTATCCCAGGCCAGCGACCGTATGCGACAACAGAGACGAGGCTTACAAGCGAAGGATGAGTGTTCCAACCGGTGCGACGGCCGGTGCGGGACCAATCACCTCCGGAGTGTTTCGCCATGATTTCCAAACGGCTGTCTTGCCGGATGCAGGTGGTTATGTCGCGTGCTTCCTTGGTTGCGGGTCAGCTTCACCCTTCTCGCCTGCTGTTCTTGGTTGCGCGGGTGCCTGGCGCTCTTGGGTGACGGTGGGCGTCCCCGCGTGGCGGGGCTGTTCGGACAGCAGCAGTGAGAGCTCGTCGGGTTTCTCGACAGCCTGTTTGCCCTGAGTGGTTGGCAAGATGCCAGAACTGGCGCGCTGCAGTACGTCGGTGGCGAACCGCTCGCTGAAACCGGCGGCGAATCCTGCTACGGCGAAGAACGCCACCGCAATGGAGGGGTCCTTGCCAGTTCTTGCCTCGACTGCGAGAAGGCCTCCGATGATGGCGAAGTAGACCACGGCGCCGAATACCGCTCCGACAATCGGTCTCAGCGCTCCCAAAGTGATCTTCTGCTGCTTCGGCGCGGTGAAATCGATCACCAGGGGGGTCTTGGTCTGGGTTGTCATGCGTTGCGTGACGCTGATGACCGCACCGGCCGCTCCACCGATGATCGCAGCCGTGAGCGATCCGGGCGCACCGGGCTCACTGAGCTGGTTCGCCCCGTAGTGCACAGCGGCCCATCCGGCGACTGCCAAGGCGGGAATAGTGATGAGCGCACCTAGGCCCACCCCCTCCAAATACTCGAAGCGGGCCTGCCGCTGGATCATCTCTTCCACTGAAGCGGAGGCGGTCTTCCACTGTATCCTGACTGCAGCGAGTGCTTCGTCCCTTTCATGTTGGGTTGCGTGCTCGTCCTCGAGGACGGAGGCGGTGAGAATCACACGAGTGAGGACGGTGTAGAGCATCTCCGCCGCCTCCGTAAGATCCCTCTCCGCCTTCTTGTTCCGGCTGGCCGCCGCCCCGAAAGTCCGATGAACGTCACGGCAAAGCTGGTGGACGCGGTCCTCGTAAAGGACAAGCTCCGGGTCAGTGATGTTCATCACACTGTGGACGTATCCGTCGCCCGTGAGGGCACAGCCAGCCAGCGGCTTTTTGTTCCAGTAGTCTTTCTCGATGCCCCCGTGTTCCTCCGAGAACTTCCTTCTGGCTAGGTACTCCAGAAATTGGCTGATCCGCTCCTCGTCTTTCCCCACCGGATTAGCCGGGTCGTTGCCGATCCACCATGCCTTAGCGATGTGGTCGAAGGAGACGTGTTCTTGTGTGATCTGGCAGTACAGCCTTGGGCGCGACTGAAACGCCAGGAGGTGGTACCTCTCGTCGAAAAAGGACTGAGGAGTTTGGTCCCAATGGGTATCACTCGTAGCGGTGCCCTGCTCAATTTCGATTCGCACCCCACTGGTTGCCATGATGCACCTACCCTGTCCGGCCCCGCGCGCCTAGTCTTTGCTCACCGGGCCGTACTGCGTGGCTGGTGCGCCGTCGGGCGCTCGGGCCGTCGGCTCGTCCCAGCGATTAATCCGCTTAACCGTGGCCCGGTACAACCCAACCCGCATCACAAACGTGCTCTCGTCAGTACCCTCCTTGTGAGTCCAGACGATGTCAGGCGTCGGCTCATCCGTGTCACGTGCCGACTCATCGCTGCCGATCAACCGCCAGTCCTTCAACGTGAATTCCTCGCTCGGCTCGGGAACCGGCGCCCCATGGGAGTAGGCGAGGGGGTCGACGAGCATGATCAGGGTCTCCGACGCGCAGTCGGCGAACTCACGCGAGATCCGGCGGGCGTCTTTATCTTCTGGGATGAGCTCAGCCCGCAGGCTCAGTTCCTTAAGCACGCCGCGATCGATGACGAGTTCGTGTGACGGGTACTCGAATACCAACTGGTGCACGATGGACTTGATGTGATCCTTGCGATTAATCTCGATGTCCTCCATGACCAGGTCTCCCCGCTCAAGGACGCGACGGCCGTACTCCTCGCCCGTCTTCAGCATCTGATCCCAATAGCCGACCTCCCCGGACTGGATGTGCTCAAATAGCGGACGGGTAATTGCGTAGCTGTACTTGATGCCGTACTTGATCTGGTCATCGTGCGATGCCTGGTGGTCGTCCAGGTGACCTGCCATCGCGGTGAACGACTCCAGCGAGAATTCCTGCAGTCGGCTCAGAGCTTTGAGCAGGTGCAGCGCAGAGATGTAGTTCGGCGTGCCAGCGTCTGTGACACCCATGCGGATCTGGGCGTCGAGCGGGCCGAGGGCCCCCAGTTCCCCCAGCAGGATCTTGTCAGCACCGAGGCAGAGCAGCGTGGCTGCGCTCCGCGCCCGCGACGGCACACAGGCGATGAGTTTGCCCTTACCTTTGTTCATGCGCTCGCGAAGCATCGACATGATGAGGTAGGCGGCGTGAATGTCACCGCCGGACGACTGGACGAGCAGGTCGAGATCGTCGAAGCGGTGGTCGCCGAGCGAGTTCACCAGCTGCTCTGCCGTCCGCTTGGTCATCGGGATGTCGGGACGGTTCGCGGCGGAGTCGCCAGCCCCGAGCATGTAGACGACGGTTTTGCGTTGCCGGGCTTTCGCGAACCGGCACGCCACCTTGACGATCTTCGGGACTTGCTTCGTCACCAGGATCTTGCCGACGGTTTCCAGCTCCTGCTCACGGGATCCGTCCGGCTTAATCTCTGACAGTGTGCCAGCTGTGGGAGTCATATGGCACCCCCCCTGGTTTGTGCCTCGACGGCGCTCTAATGGACAACAGTCGCCTGCCATGATCATGGGACCGTCATACCTCTAAGAGACCAGAGGGCCGCGTTAAATACGTTCCAGGCCTGGCCGGTTTCGATGCAGGCGCTGCCACCACGGCTCCAGCACCATCGCGGCTTTCGGATCGGCAGCACCTCATCACTCACTGTGCCAGCATTGCTGTCAACGGGGGTGTCGTCGGCAGCTGAACGCTGACCACCGCGCGGCACTTGGGTTCTAGGGCGAATTCGAGCGGTCGTCGCAACATTGACGGTTTCATGATGGCAGTGAGGCGGCGAAGATCTCGGCAGGTGTGCGCCAGCCGAGTGTCCTGCGCGGCCGGTTGTTGAGCCGGTCCTCGACGGCGCGCAGGTCTTCGGCGGTGTGGATGGACAGGTCGGTGCCTTTGCGGAAGTACTGCCGCAGCAGGCCGTGTTCTCGTTGGTTCCCCGCTGCCAGGGGCTGGCGGGATGGGCGAAGAACACCCCGTCACGCAGCAGCGATGCGGTCTGGTCGGGGAAGGCCATTTCCGAGCCCTGGTCCCAGGTCAGCGTGAGCCGGGCCGCCTCGGGCAGGCTGGCCAAGACGCCGATGCGCCGTCGCGGACGGCGCATCGGCGTCGTGGCTGGCGGGCAGGTGGATCAGGCGCAGGTAGCGGCTGGTGCGGTCGACCAGGGTGCCGATCGCGGACTGGCTGCTCCGCCCGATGATCAGATCGCCTTCCCAATCGCCGATCCTCAGCCGCAGCGCAGCATCGCGGCGCCGTGTTCTCCGGCGGCATTGCCAGCTTCTACCGTGCCCGGTTCTTCAACGGCACGGTCACTTCGAGGACGCCGCGTTCTCTGGCACAGAGGTTCACTTGAGGGAGCCCAGTTCTCCGACGGAGGTCTACTTCGACCGTGCCCGGTTCTCCGGCGGAGAGGTCTACTTCGACGGGGCCCGGTTCTCCAGCGGCACAGTCGCCCGGCGGGGGTCAGCGTGTGCGCCAGCGGCAGCCTGCAAGCAAGGCCCGGCCGGCGCGGCGCGAGGACGCCTGGGCGGAGCGCTGATGGCGTGCGTGCTGGGGGCCAGCCACGGCCGGGACGCCGCGAACCTCACGGCTGGGCGCGATCAGGCTGGCGGGTAAGACAAGCCGATCTGCCGGCGGACCTCGTCCATTGCCTGCATGATCGTGTACGTCTCATCCAGCGGGAGCAGCGGACTCTCTAGCAGCCCCGCGCGAAGACAGCGGCCCACCTCGGCGGCCTCGCCGCGCAGCCCGCGCCCTTCATACGGTTGTCCGAAGCGTTCCAGTTCGGTGCCGTCACGCGCGATCACGCGGAACGCGGTCGGCGTGTAAAACCAGCCGTCGATCTCTATCCTGGCCGCGGTGCCGTAGATGGCGGCGGGGTTGCCCGATGCGGCCCGCAAGGTCGTGGTCAGCACCGCGTGGGCGCCGCTGTCGTATTGGAAGATCATCGACGTCGTGGCGTCAACGCCGGTAAACGCCGGATAGCTGACCGCCGTGATCCGCGTCGGCACGCCAAGCACCAGGCTCGCGAACGAGACCGGGTATATGCCAAGGTCCAGCAGGGCCCCGCCGCCCAGTTCCGGCGCGAACAGCCGGAACTGCGGATCGGGGGCGAACCACTGCCCGTGCTCGGCGGTCAGGTAGACGACATCGCCGAGCGTTCTGGCGGCGAGGATCTCCCGCACCCGCGCAATGTGCGGCAGGAACCGCGTCCACATTGCTTCCATGAGGAACGTTCCCTGGCCGCGCGCGGCGTCGATCATCTCGCGTGCCTGGGCGGCGTCCATGGCGAACGGCTTCTCGGCGAGCACGGCCTTACCCGCGTTGATCGCGAGCAGCGCGGCGTCGTGATGGCCGGGGTGAGGCGTTGACACGTACACGGCATCGACATCCGGATCGTTGACCAGAGCCTGGTAGCTCGCGTGCCGGTGCGGTACGCCGAATTCGTCCCCGAACGCGTCCGCCGAAGCCTGGGACCGTGACCCGACGGCGACAACCTCACAGTCGGGCTGCAGCGCGAGATCCTGCGCGAAGGCATGGGCGATGCCGCCCGTGGCGAGGATTCCCCAGCGGATCGGGCGGTCATCCGGTTGCGTCATCCGATTGCTCCTGTGGCGGGCAACCCGGCAGCACACCCGCTTGCCAGGCAGAGCACCGTAGCTGGCTTGCCGGTCACCATGGGAAATACCAGGGAACTGATCCGGCCCCGCGGCGCGGACCCGGCAACCCTAACGACGGCCGCAGACAGCAGCAAGCGGATACGCCGGCCGGTCCAGCCGCTGAGGTGAGCCCGTAGCCCGCGATGAGATTCGCGGCGCGGTGGCTGCCCTGACCCTGGGACAGGTGCCCGGCCGGCCCGGGATGCTGATCGTGGGCCGAAGAGCCGCTCACCGTCGCTGCCGCCGAGCAGGAAGGTGAAGCGGTCCAGGCGTCGCGCAGCTGGTGCGGCCCGTGCCTGGCGTGTCCTGACCGCCCTGAACGCCCGGTGTCCAGTCCCACCTGACGCGCGATCGGCGGCATGTGCGGATGGGTTCCGTTGCCACATTGACCCGCATGCGTCAGATACCGAGCGTATGCGATCGCGCTGCTGGCGACGCAATGCCTGGCCGCGTGTTCGATGTCATCGGCCATTGGGACAGAGCCGTTACGGCGGCGCTAGCGCACCGACTGAGTCCGCGTAGAAGGCTGACTCAGCGACGTGGAACGCAACCTGGCGCAGCGTCCAGGCGTCACCACCGGGCGCGTCAAGTTGCTCGCTGCTGAGCGAGCGCAGGCGAACTTCCCAGATCAGGGCGAGGCGCCGCAGCCGGCTCCTGGCCTCGTCAAGGTCATCCAAAGTGAAGGCCGCCAGATCGGCGGGCGTGGTGACCATCGAGCCGTGCCAGGCGTCCGGTTCGGCCGGCCGGCCCGCAAGCCGCGCCTCAAGTTCGGCAAGGTGATCAACGAGGTGGTCCGCTACCCGCCGCACTGCCTTGTGCGGCGAGTACGTCCGGGGCGGCTCCCCTTCGACCGGAACTTCGAGTGGGATGCCGTCCCAGCGCGGCCATGTCACAGCCAGCTCAAGGACGTGGTTCACCATGTCGGTCACCACATCGGCGGGGTGCCGATCGTCGACCGCAGGCCCAGTATCGGTCATGACGTCGATATTGCCAGCGGGGACCGACAGATCGATGCGTTGCGACTCATCCGGCGCAGGCTGTCGCGCCGGGCGCCCGGCCAGCGGCACCCATGTGAGGTGCCCAAAGGGGACTACGCTTGGCTCATGTTCAAGCGCCCCCGGGCCCCGAAGTGGATCGATGGCTCGTTGCGCTGCTCGTTCTGTGGGAAGGCGAAGAGCGAAGTAGGCAAGCTGATCGCCGGGCCGGGCGTCTACATCTGCAACGAGTGCGTCGGCCTCTGTGGCGAGATCATCGAGAAAGAGCAGAGGCCGGCAAGGTAATGCCGATCGCCCGCCCCCCCGCGATCCCGATACTTTCCGCTGGCTGATCCATCTGGAGCAGAGCCAGCGATCTCCGGCTCAGCGAAGCTGCAACCGACCAGCTCATGCAGCTCGCACTCACCTGGCGGCGCTTACCAGAGAGATCCTCTACGGACATACCGGAACATCCGCTATTCGGCTACTTGGATGCTTCGGCGTGGTCGTGGCGCTGGCCTGCGCCCGGTCGCGGCGCGGGTCTGCGCGAGGTCAATGCCAGGTGCATCGGAGGTGCATCGCCGGCCGGTGGCGGTCAGTAGCTTGGCCGGCGGGCTGCGGCTGGACCGGCTCGGCAGGTATCGCGGTGCGCCTTCTAGGACGGTCGGTTCACGCCGGGCGGCTGAGTGCCTGGGCGGGAAGCCGGGAACCTGGGGCGGTGTCCGTGCGGATCGGTTCCATCGCGCCGGTCTCGGCCGGGAATCCGTGGCAGGGCCGTGAAAAATGGCCGCCCAGACCGGATTTCTGAGGTGTGGCACTAACATGCGCCTGTCGTGGGGTCTCAGCGCACAGCGATCCGGGCTTCGGTGAGGTGCCCGGCCGAAGCAGGGGATGGCCGGGTGGCAATGCGAGAGTTGGGTGTAGCGGGACTCAGCTGGACGTCCTGGGACATGATCCAAAAGCTGCGTCGCGCTGACCAGGGACATTCCGGAGTTACGGACGCCACACGGACAGGATGCGGTTTTCACACGGCGGGGAATGGTGTATCCGCAGGTCAGCGGCCATTCCGATGGGTGACAATGGGCTCCCTGATGCGATGAAGGAGCGGGCCTCCGCTCCTGGCGGATGCTGGAAGTTGCATGCATCCGTCTCCACCAGGTTGGGAGGCCCTTATGTCCGAAGCTTATGACGGTCAGCAGGTCGTCGGAATGGACCTGCACCGGCGGCGCAGCGTGTTGGTGCGGATGACCGCCGATGGCAGGAAGCTGGAGACCGTCCGGATCACCAACAGCCCCGCCGGGCTGCGCCGGGTGATCGCCCGGGCGGGCAAGCGCCCGAAGGTCGTGCTGGAAGCGACGTATGGGTGGTACTGGGCGGCGGACACGCTGGCAGCGGCCGGGGCACAGGTGCACCTGGCCCACCCGCTGGGAGTGAAGGCGTTCGCCTACCGGCGGGTCAAAAACGATGAGAAAGACGCGGCGGATCTGGCGGACTTGCTGCGGATGGGGCGGCTGCCGGAGGCGTGGATCGCCCCGGCAGAGATCCGTGAGCTGCGGGAGCTGACCCGCTACCGGATCAAGCTGGTCCGGTTGCGCACCAGCTGCAAAGACCAGGTCCACGCGGTGCTGGCCAAGCTTGGCATCGAGGTCACCTGCAGCGACATCTTCGGCGTGGCCGGGTCGGCGTGGCTGGATGAGCTGCCTTTGCCGCAGCCGTGTGCGGGGAAGGTGGCCTCGCTGCGCACCCTCGCTGGTGAGCTGACCGCCGAGATCACCCTGCTCGAGGCAGCCATCGCCGACCTGCTGGCACATCACGACGGCTACCACGCCATCCGGGTCCTGCCCGGCATCGGCCCGGTGCTGGCGGCGGTGCTGGTGGCCGAGATCGGCGACATCACCCGGTTCGCCACCCCGGCCCGGCTGTGCTCGTGGGCGGGCCTGACACCGCGGCACCGGGAATCCGATGTCAAGGTCCGCCGCGGGCACATCACCAAACAGGGATCCCCGCTGGTGCGGTGGGCGCTGGTGGAGGCGATCCAGCACGTGCCCGCCGGCCACCCGCTGCGCCAGCGCAAAGACGACATCCTGGCCCGCCGCGGCGACCAGGCTAAGAACATCGCCAAGATCGCGATGGCCCGCCAGCTGCTGACGTGGGTGTTCTACGCGATGCGCGACGGCCAGGTCCGCGCCCTGGCAGCCAACTCGCGGAAGGCCGCGTGAGCACGCCCGGACGCGGGCAGCGCGTGATCGCTGGTTTTACTGGCCCCCGCCACCGGCGGGCGGCCGCCTGGTCTGATTGATCCCGCTGCCCGCACGCGAACCCGCCCCATGCCCCCGCGGCCCCCAGCCACGGGCACCCCCGAAGGGATGAACGCAGCCGCGCGCCTGCCACGGACACGACTGCACACGGGGCACGCACCCCCACAACCCGCATAACCGTCCCCGGCCTTTTCCAGCGTGAGCCGGGAGAAGGACCGGCCTCCAGGTCGTTCGTCCAGCCGGGCGCTCCACCTGGACCCCGGCCCTCCTCCCGGCATGCCCAAAACCGGCCCGGAAACGCCCCAAAAACGGGCACGCCAGCCACTTGACCCCGGCCCGCTCCTTCAGGGATATAAAACCGTCGGCTCAGCCTACCCAGGTTCGAACCCTGGACCTGCCACACAAGAGCCCAGGTCAGGCCCGGTGCCGGTATTCCCGGATGCCGGGCCTGCGGCGTGTCCGGGGGCGGTTCTGTAGACCGTTCCCGGTTGCTGTGGGCCAGTTGTGGGCCAGATCTGGCCTGGTCAGCGGCTTATGGAGAACGGGTGCCCGGGACCGCCCGTCCGGGGCCGCGATCCGTGAGCCGGCCTCCCCGGCCGGCATTTCCACAGGTCACAGACGTCTAACCGGATCTGGGCGGAGTTTCGGGTCCAGCTGTGGCACGGCCGCATGACGGACGGATTCCCGGCGTCTGCGTGGATTGTTGTGGGCCGACCGGGGGTCAACGGCTGGGGCGGAGGGCTTGCTCGATGTGCTGGCTGGCGATCTGGTCGCAGCCGGGCATGCAGTGGGCGTAGATGGTGAGCAGGACACGCACGCTGTGCCCGGCGCGGGCAGCGATCTCGGCAGGCGGGGCGCCGGAGGCCAGCCCAACGACAGCGCGGCGTGACGCAGATCGTAGGGGCGGCGCACCGGCTGGGCGCCTGTCCCGTCCTCCGGCATGGCTGCGGCGCGGGCCTGGTGCCAGATCCGGCCGTAGAGGCTTTCGCTGAGCGGGGCGCCACGGGCACCCCGGAACAGCCGCCCGTCTTCGGCGCACCCGAAGTCCCGCAGGTGCCAGCGGAGGAGGCGGGCAAGCTGCGGGGGGATCGGGACCGTCCTGATGGCGCCTTCCGGGCGGTGTTTGAGGCTGCGCGGTTCGCGTGGCGTGCCGTTGCCAGTCCAGGCACGCGCCGACCGGGGGAGGGACGCTGTGAGTGTCAGCTGTCCCCAGCCGCGTGAGGGGAGGGCGCAGGAGCCGACACGCAGCGCGACGGCTTCGGCAGGTCGCAGTGCCGCGTAGTACAGGCAGCCGAAGAACGCGGTCAGCTCCGGGCGGATCCTGGTGACCTCGGCCAGGATCGCCTGCACCTCGGCAGGTGTGGCGGTTGACCGCGGGTCTGCCGAGCAGGACGATCTCGGGGGCCTCCATGTGATGTGGTCCAGAGGGTTGGCTGCCAGCAACCCGAGTTCTGCCGCGGAGCCGAGGCAGTTGCCGAAGACGGCCCGCTTGCGGGTGATGGTCGTGGCCGCGGCCCGGGTCCCATCCAGGCGGAGCGCCAGGGCGCCCAGCGCGCGCCGGGTCACCTGCGGGCCGGCCAGGGCGGTCAGCGGCAGACAGTGATGCGAGGCCCAGGCCAGCGCCGCGGCGGCCGCCGGGCCGGGATCGGTGCCGGCCTGGGCAGGGTTGAACGCGTGTCCGTAGAGGGCAGCACGCAACACCGCTGCGGGCGGCCCGCCGCGCTCGGGCGTGAGGAGAGCCGGGGTAATGGTGGCCAGCGCGTCGGCGATTCCGGCCCGGGTGTGCGCTGCCGCCAGGGGCCATTTCATCACAGCGTAGGCGGCCGCGTACTCTCGCGTACTCCAGCCAGCTCGTGGTGGCGGCTTCGGGCGCCGCCCGGGACGCCGGTTCCCCGGTTCGGGGGCTGAAGTCCAGGCCCTTGCG
>WNFY01025693.1_pt1 | contig 10625 bp, 9 predicted proteins | sample 5400091 | NCBI WGS metagenome assembly WNFY01 (sample SAMN13153364, study PRJNA577476) | soil metagenome | isolation source: 60 cm soil or saprolite under grassland replicate 1 | place: USA:California | collected 2016-06-15
CGGATGATGGGGCAGGTGCCGCGGCAGAACTTTATCTACCGGCTGTTCCAGATCGTCGCCTCGCCGGTGGTGAAGCCGTGCCGCTGGATCACGCCCAGGTTCATTCCCGACCGTCACCTGCCGCTCGTGGGTTTTTCGCTGCTTCTCGTCGCCTACCTCTGGATCATGATCGAGATTGCGGCGGCCTGCGGACGGCATGGCCTCGCGATCACGCAATGCCTGCAGTCGCAATGACCGCGCGCCTCAAGCGCTGGTACTGGAATCAGGTCGCCGCCTGGTGCGTGCTGTTCCGGCGGCGCGACATCGCGCTCGAGTATTACGAGCGCATGGTCGCGCTCGATCCCGCGGACGCGCTTGCGCTGGCGTCGATCGGGTATCAGTACGCGAAGCAGGGAAGGAAGCGCGAGGCGCTCGCCATGTTCGATCGCGTGGTCGCGCTTGCGCCGCGGGATGCCGAGGCGCAGTTCGATCGCGCCTTCCTCCTGCAGGAGCTCTGCGACCATGACGCGGCGATGGCGGCGTTCCGCGAAGCGCTCGCGATCAATCCCGATCACGACCGGGCGCTCTACGGCCTCGCTCTGTCGCTTATCTCGACGCGACGCCCCGAGGAAGCGATCGCGCCGCTCAAGCGCAACACGAAGCTGCAACCGATGAGCCCCTACGGCTGGTACCAGCTCGCGCGCGTCCAGCACCAGCTCGGGCGGTCCGATGAAACCCAGAAGATCGTCGACCACCTGGCGCGCTTCGAACCGGACGTTGCGCGGCAGCTCGAGCGGGAAACGGGGCTGAAGGCGCGAATCTGAGGACTGGGGTGCCGGTCGATCCGGCCGGGGGAGAAAATCCAACAGGGAGCACCGCAACATGGACGCCGGGCGGCGCTTCCCGGTTGCGCTTCGGAAAAGCTCAGCTATACTCCCCGCAATTTGGCCGCCCCGCCCCCCGCATCGGGGAGCCAGTGGAGTGTGTCACATAACAATGACGCCGGATCCCGTTTCCGGGCTCACGGCAGTTCGAGGTAGTTCATCAGGAGGAGCCTTCCATGCAGCTGACCGAGCGGCATCGCGAGTACTGGCACAAGAACCTCGCCATCACCAGCATCCTGCTTTTCATCTGGTTCCTGGTGACCTTCGTGCTCGACTACTTCGCGCGCGATCTATCGTTCAATTTCTTCGGCTGGCCGTTCGCGTTCTACATGAGCGCGCAAGGCTCGCTGATCATCTACGTGGTCATCATCTGGTACTACGCCCGCTACATGAACAACCTCGACCGCGTTTACGATGTCCATGAAGGGGAGGACGACTGATGGCCAGCACTCCGGCAGCATCCGGTACGAGCGCCGCGCTCTCGCCCATGACGGGCCGGGGCTTCTTCAACAAGCTCAAGAAGGCGTACTCGTTCTACACCGTCGGCTTCGTCGTCTTCGTGCTCGCGCTCGCGGTCGGCGAGCAGATGGGCCTCCCGCGCCTATGGATCGGTTACATCTACCTGATGGCGACGGTCGGCCTGTACGCCGGCATCGGGATCATCAGCCGCACGTCGGACGCGGCCGAGTACTACGTGGCCGGCCGACGCGTGCCGGCCTTCTTCAACGGCATGGCGACCGGTGCCGACTGGATGAGCGCCGCGTCTGGCGTCGGCCTGGTCACGACGCGCCTGACGGGCGTGCCGTTCGAGTACGGGGTGTTCCTGGGCCTGGGCGGCATCCTGGTGTGCTCGTTCCTCGGTGGGATGCGCGCGGTCACGTGGACGCAGGTCGCGCAGTACATCATCCTGATCATCGCCTATATGACGCCGGTCGTCTGGCTGTCGGTGAAGCAGACCGGCATCCCGATCCCGCAGATCATTTACGGCAAGCAGCTCGAGAAGGTGACCGCGCTCGAGGAGAAGTTCATCAAGGACCCGAAGGAGATCGAGGTCCGCAACCTCTGGAAGGCGCGCGCCGACGAGGCGAGCGCCAACCTGAAGGGCCTGCCGGGTTCGTACGAGGCCGGCAAGCAGAAGCTCGCCGCCGACGTCGACAAGCTCAAGGCCGACAACGCACCGGCCGAGCAGGTAACCAACGCCGAAAAAGCGCTCGCCGCCTATCCGAAGGACGTCGACGCCGCCAAGGCGCAATGGACCAAGGACGCCGGGCTCGCCGCTCGCGCCGCGCCGCCGATACGGCACGCCGAAGCGTTCCCCGGCAAGGATGACGCTGCACGCGACGTCTCGCGCCGCAATTTCCTCGCGCTCGTCTTCTGCCTGATGGTGGGCACGGCAGCGTTGCCGCACATCCTGATGCGCTACTACACGACGCCGTCGGTGCGCCAGGCGCGCGAATCGGTGTTCTGGTCGCTGTTCTTCATCTTCCTGCTCTACTTCACGGCGCCGGCGCTCGGCGTGCTCGCCAAGTTCGACGTCTACAGCAACGTCGTCGGCTCGGCCTACGCGACGCTACCGAATTGGGCGGCGGCGTGGGCCAAGGTGGATCCGACGCTGCTGTCGATCATTGACATCAACAAGGACGGCATCGTGCAGCTCGCCGAGATCTCGATCGGCACCGACATCAACGTGCTGGCGACGCCGGAGATCGCCGGTTTGCCGTACGTCATCTCGGGCCTCGTCGCTGCCGGCGGCCTCGCCGCGGCGCTGTCGACCGCCGACGGATTGCTGCTGACGATCGCCAACGCGCTGTCGCACGACTTCTACTACAAGATGCTCGACCCGAATGCATCGACGGCCCGCCGGGTGACGGTCTCGAAGTTCCTGCTCCTCCTGGTGGCGATCGTCGCGGCGTCGGTCGCCGTGCAAAAGCCAGCCGACATCCTGTTCCTCGTGTCGGCGGCCTTCTCGCTCGCGGCGGCGGCATTTTTCCCTGCGCTCGTCTGCGGGATCTTCTGGAAGCGCGCGAACAAATGGGGCGCGACGCTCGGGATGATCGCCGGGCTCGGCATCACGTTCTACTACATGGCGACGACACAACCGTGGCTGCGAAGCCTGTTCGGCGTCACGGGCTCGATCGAGTCCCACACGTGGTGGGGCATCGGCGCCATCTCCGCAGGGCTGTGGGGCGTGCCGCTCGGTTTCCTGGTCATCATCGTCGTGAGCCTGCTCACGCCGGCGCCGAACCGCGAGGTGCAGGACCTGGTCGAGCACGTCCGGTATCCAAATCTGACCGGCGACAAGATTGTGACGGTCGGCACCTGACGAGCGACGCCGATAAAAAAAGGCCCGCAGCGTGCGGGCCTTTTTTGTTCATGCGCGTGGTGCGTTTGACTGTCAGAGCACCTGCTTCAGCTGTTCGAGGATCGCGGGATTCTCGAGTGTCGAGGTGTCCTGCGTGATCTCCTCGTTCTTCGCGAGCGAGCGCAAGAGGCGGCGCATGATCTTGCCCGAGCGTGTCTTCGGCAGGTTGTCGCCGAAGCGGATGTCCTTCGGTTTCGCGATTGGCCCGATCTCCTTGCCGACCCAGTCGCGCAACTGCTTGGCGATCTTCTCGCCTTCGGGACCGTCGGGCCGATGCTGCTTCAGCACGACGAATGCGCAGACGGCTTCGCCGGTCATGTCGTCGGGCCGGCCGACGACCGCGGCTTCGGCGACGAGCGGATTGGCGACCAGCGCCGACTCGATTTCCATCGTGCCCAACCGGTGCCCCGAAACGTTGAGCACGTCGTCGATGCGGCCCATGATCGTGAAATAGCCGTGCGCCTTGTCGCGCACCGAGCCGTCGCCCGCGAGGTAGAGCTTGCCGCCGAGCTCCTCCGGATAGTAGGACTTCTGGTATCGCTCCGGGTCGCCCCAGATCGTGCGGATCATCGCCGGCCACGGCCGCTTGATGACGAGGATGCCGCCGTGACCGTTCTCAACGTCGTGTCCGGTCTCGTCGACGATCGCCGCCATGATCCCCGGGATCGGCAGCGTGCACGAGCCCGGAACGAGCGGCGTGACGCCCGGCAGCGGCGAGATCATGTGCCCGCCCGTTTCCGTCTGCCACCACGTGTCGACGATCGGACAACGCTCGCGACCGACGTTCTTGTGGTACCACATCCACGCCTCGGGATTGATCGGCTCGCCGACGGTGCCGAGCAGGCGCAGGCTCGAGAGGTCGTAGTTCGTCGGCGCGCATTGCGGCGTCACGCCGGAGGCCTTGATGAGCGAGCGGATCGCCGTCGGCGCCGTGTAGAAGATATTGACCTTGTGTTTCGCGATCGTCTGCCAGAAGCGGCCCGCGTCGGGGTAGGTCGGAATGCCTTCGAACACGACTTCGGTTCAGCATCGCCCACAGCAGGAAGCCGCCCGAGCTGTGCTGGACGCCCTTCGGCTTGCCGGTCGAGCCCGACGTGTAGAGGATGAACAGCGGATGCTCGGCACCGACCCATTCGGGCTCGCAGGTGTCCGCCTGCTTCGCGACGAGCTCGTGCAGCCACAGGTCGCGCGGCGGCGAGAACGCGATGTTGCCGCCGGTCCGCTTGTAGATGATCACGTTGCGAATGCTCTCGCAGCCGCCCATGCCGAGCGCTTCATCGACGATCACCTTCAGCGGCAGATGCTTGCCCCCACGCGCCTGCTCGTCGGCGGTGATGACCGCAACGGCGCCGGCGTCGATGATCCGCTCCTGCAGCGACTTGGCCGAGAAGCCGCCGAAGACGACCGAATGCGTGGCGCCGATCCGTGCGCAGGCCTGCATCGCGACGACGCCTTCGACCGACATCGGGATGTAGATGAGGACGCGGTCGCCCTTCTTGATCCCGAGCGACTTCAAGCCGTTGGCGAGCCGGCAGACGCGGTGGTAGAGGTCGCGATAGGTGACCTTGGTCACCGCTCCGTCGTCGGCCTCGAAAATGATCGCGACCTTCTCGGCATTGCCGTTCGAAAGATTGCGATCGAGGCAGTTGTACGAGACATTGAGCTCGCCGTCCTCGAACCATTTGTAGAACGGCGCCTTGGACTCGTCGAGCGATTTCGAGAACGGCTTGTGCCACAGGACCTCGTCGCGCGCGTGCTTTGCCCAGAAGCCGGCGAAGTCCTTGGCGGCGTGCGCGTTGAGCGCGTCGAAGTCGGCCTTCTTGACGTTGGCCTGCGCGACGAATTCGCGCGGCGGCTCGAAGATCCGGGACTCGGTGGATACCGACTCGATCGTGGACATGCTGGATTCTCCTGTTGGGGTCCGGTCGGGCGCGCGGCGACCCTCGCGGGACGCAGCGTGACTTGTGAGTCTAACCAACTGCCCGCGTCCCGCGCAACGCACGAAGGTTGATACAGCGCAAGGGTCGTCGTTCGACCTTGGCGCGGCTCGACGGGCCGCGGAGTCGAGGCAGCAGCCGGTGCTAAACTCGGCAGGCTACCCGCCCCCTTTCTGTAGGACGATCATGGTCACCATCCGCCAGCAGGATTTCATCGACAGCGTCGCCGACGCGCTGCAGTACATCTCCTATTACCACCCGCAGGATTACATCGAGGCGCTGGGCGAGGCCTACGCTCACGAGCAATCACCTGCGGCGAAGGATGCGATCGCGCAGATTCTCACCAATTCGCGGATGTGCGCCGAAGGCCATCGCCCGATCTGCCAGGACACCGGGATCGTCGTCGCCTTTGTCAAGGTCGGGATGGACGTGCGCTGGGAAGGCGTGACGATGCCGGTCGCGGAAATGGTCAACGAGGGTGTCCGCCGCGCCTACACCCATCCCGACAACAAGCTGCGCGCGTCGATCGTCGCCGACCCGGCTGGCGCCCGCAGGAATACCAAGGACAACACGCCCGCCGTCGTCCATTTCGACCTGGTCCCCGGCAATACCGTCGAAGTGAAGATCGCCGCGAAGGGCGGCGGCTCCGAGAACAAATCCAAATTCACGATGCTGAATCCGTCCGACTCGATCGTCGATTGGGTCATCAAGACGCTGCCCACGATGGGCGCAGGCTGGTGTCCGCCGGGGATGCTCGGCATCGGCATCGGCGGCACGGCGGAGAAGGCGGTCCTGCTCGCGAAAGAGGCGCTGATGGACCCCATCGACATGCACGAGTTGAAAAAGCGCGGACCGAAAACCGCGCTCGAGGAATTGCGCATCGAGATCTTCGATGCCGCGAACGCGCTCGGCATCGGCGCCCAGGGCCTGGGTGGCCTATCCACCGTGCTCGACGTGAAGATCCTCGACTATCCGACGCACGCGGCGTCGAAGCCGGTCGCGATGATCCCCAATTGCGCCGCGACCCGCCATGCGCATTTCATCCTCGACGGCAGCGGCGCGGCCGAGCTCGCGCCTCCCGATCTGGGTCGCTGGCCGAAGGTCGAGTGGGCCCCGTCAGCCGAAGCGACGCGCGTTAATCTCGACACGCTCATGCCAGCGGAAGTCGCGTCGTGGACGCCGGGCCAGACGCTGCTCCTCAGCGGAAAGATGCTGACCGGCCGCGATGCCGCGCACAAGCGCATCGCCGACATGCTCGCGAAGGGTGAATCGCTGCCCGTCGATTTCACGAATCGCGTCATCTATTACGTCGGTCCCGTCGATCCGGTGCGCGACGAAGCAGTGGGTCCCGCGGGTCCGACCACGGCGACTCGGATGGATAAGTTCACCGAAATGATGCTCGCCCGGACGGGCCTCATCGCGATGATCGGCAAGGCCGAGCGCGGCCCGATCGCGATCGAGGCGATCCGCAGGCACAAGGCCGCCTATCTGATGGCGGTCGGCGGTGCCGCGTATCTCGTGGCGAAGGCGATCAAGCGCTCGCGCGTCGTCGCGTTCGGCGATCTCGGCATGGAAGCGATCTATGAGTTCGACGTCAAGGACATGCCGGTGACCGTCGCCGTCGATGCCAACGGGATCTCGGTGCATCAGACCGGCCCGCGCGAGTGGCAGCAGCGCATCGGGAAGATTCCGGTTGCGGCGTGAGCCTGGAGTAGGCACGGTGGCGCGTGGGCCTGGCGCCGTCGCGCCATTCGTCGTCGAGTTCCGTTCCGGCGCATGGCACGGTGTATGCTTATAGACCGCGTGCGTTGAGGCGAAAAAAACATGCGCGGCAGTGCGGACTGCCGCGATCCGCCCGGACGATTCCGCTGCGACTCCGGTGCGCGAAGGCACGAGAGCAAGGGTGATCACGACCGGAATCGAAACGCGGGAGGCTCACGCCGGCCCGCCGCGGGATGCCTGCGCGGCGCGCAGGCGCGCGCTTGTCCACCCGCACCATTGCGCGATCCCCGGGGCGACAACATGAAACGCCTGCGCCGGCATCTCACGTCGCTTGCGACGGACACGATTTCGCCGCTCAACCTGCCTCCGGTGAAGATGGGCTTGCTGACCAAGCTCAACCTGCTCACCGTCGGGCTGATCTTCCTGACGGCGATCCTGACGACCGGCTTTTACCTCTGGCAAAAGTGGCAGCTCGACGAAAGGGAGTTGCGCTCGCAGGGGTCGACGGTACTTGCCATGCTGACCGAGATGTCCGAGCGCGGCCTCTCCACGACCGACCGCGCGCGCCTCGATGCTGTGCTCGACAATCTCGAGGCCGACGGCGATTACGCCTACGTGACGGTGCTCGGCCCGAACCGCATGCCGATCCTCGATCGCCGCTTCGGCGAGTCGCTGCGCAACGTCGAGCTGCCCGACCTCGCGCCGGACGCTGCGGTCCCGACGGCGGGGGCAATCGGCTCGTCCGACGTCACCATTCAGGGACGGCGCTACATCGAGCTGATTGCGCGCGTCGCAAACGGCCGGACGGCTGCGCCAAGCGGGCCGCCGCGAAGCGAAGGCGATCCTCCGCCCGACGCCGCGGGGACGGTCTCACCGATCGCACGCGTTCCGGTCGGCCTCATTCGCGTCGGCATGACGTTCGAGCGGCAGCAGGTGCAATTCAGGAAGACGCTGATCGGCGCACTCTCGGTCGTCGCCCTGGTCGTCGTGATTGCGATCGGCGTGACGCTGCTCCTGACCCGGCGGCTCGTTGCGCCGATGCGGCGGCTGATGCGCGCCGCCCGCGCGGTGGGCTCCGGCAAGCTCGATGTGTACGTGCCGGCAAGCTCGGCCGACGAGCTTGGCCTCCTCACGCACACCTTCAATCACATGACGCAGCGCCTGTCCGAATCGCAGGCCGAGGTCGCGAGCTACCAGCGCACGCTGGAAGACAAGGTTGCGCAGCGGACCAAGGAACTCGAAATCGCGACGGCCCATGCGTACAAGCTCGCGCAGCACGACATACTGACGGGGCTGCCCAATCGGTCGCTCCTGAACCAGCGGCTGAAGCAGATTCTCGCGCAGGCGGCGCGCGACGCCACGCACGTCGCGTGCCTGTTCCTCGACTTCGATCACTTCAAGCGGATCAACGATACGCTGGGCCACGACTGCGGCGATCAGCTGCTGCAGGCCGTCGCGCAGCGACTCACGTCGGCTGTCCGCGAATCGGACACCGTCGCGCGACTCGGCGGCGACGAGTTCGTGCTGATTCTTCCCGGACTCGATCCCGCTCATGCGACCTTCGAGACGATGACGGTGCTGGCGCGCGTGCGCGAATCGTTCCTCGCGCCGTTTCGTCTGTCCGACCAGACGCCCACGCTGACGTCGTCGATCGGCGTGTCGATGTATCCGCTCGACGCGACCGATCCGGTGAGCCTCATCAAGCAGGCCGATACGGCGATGTACGCGGCGAAGGAAGCCGGGCGCAACGCGTACCGCTTCTACACCGCCGACATGAACGCGCGCGTGCAGCTGCGCCTGCAACTCGAGACCGACATGCGGGAATGATGCTGCGGCTGTCGGTCAACCTGTCGGTACAGCAGCTGCAGCATGACAGCTGGCTCGGCATCGTCGACGAAGCGCTCGCGGCGAGCGCCCTGCCCGCCCATTATCTCGATCTCGAGATCACCGAAAGCGTCATCATCACGCATCCGGAAAAGGCCGTCGCCACCCTGGTGAAGTTGAAGCAGCGCGGCGTGTCGATCACCGTCGACGACTTCGGAACCGGCTATTCGAGCCTGTCCTACCTCGCCCGGCTGCCGATTCAGGCGGTGAAAGTCGATCAGCGATTCGTCCACGGCCTCGAGCAGAACCGCAACGACGAGGCGATCACGCAAGCGATCATCGCCCTGTCGCATTCGCTGGGCTTGCGGGTGATCGCCGAGGGCATCGAGACCGCGGCGCAATTCGCTTTCCTCAAGCGCCACGGCTGCGAGGAAGCGCAGGGATTCCTCATCTCGCGCCCGCTCGAGGAGCCTGAGCTCCGCAACTGGTGGCGAATGCAGGAAGAGGAAAACCGGATCGTCGGCCGGCAGAGCGACATGTGGCAGCCGGAGGGCTGACGCGCGTCGGGACGCCAGCGCGTGGACCCAGTGATTCTCGAGCGAACGACTCTGGATTCCCGCCTTCGCGGGAATGACATCAGGTTCGAAGATCTTCTGGCGTATCCACGTCGCGCAGAATCCCGGGATCGTCGACGTCGATGCGCACGACGCGGTCGCGATTCGCGGCGACCAGTGCTTTCGCGCCTTCGTCGCCCGTGAGGGCGGCCAGCGCTTCGTAGAACGACTTCCCGAATCCGACGGGATGGCCGCGCTCACCGTCATGAAACGGCGCCGCGACGCTCGCTCCGTCGGCAAGCGCCGCGAAGACGCGCGCGATGGTCGCCGGACGGATCCACGGCATGTCGGCGAGCGCCACGATCCAGCCCGCCGCGTTCGAAGTCGCGTGCACGCCATGGGCGAGGCTCGCACCCATGCCGTCGTCGGCGTTCGCGCAACGCACGACGCGCGCTCCGACTGCGCCCAGTGCCGAGGCCAGCGCCGGATCGTCGGGGCGCACGACGGCGATCACGTGCGACACTGCCGCGAGCAGATGCCGCGCCGACGTTGCGCCGATGCACTCGCCGGCAACGTCGCTTCCCGGCAGGACGCATAGCAACTTGTCGCTGCCGAAGCGCGTCGCACGGCCGGCGGCGAGAAGGATTCCGACAATTGTGGAAGCGGGGATCAGGAGACTTCCGGCGTGTTCAAGGACGCCGCTCAATCGGGCAGGAGCCTGAACTTGCCGTCCTTCACGGTAACGAGCACGCGCGCGCGCTCGTCCATCCCGTTGTGATTGGTCGGCGACATGTTGAACACGCCCTGGCAGCCGACGATCTCGCGTTCTTTTTCGATCGCGTCGCGGAGCGCCGTGCGGAACGCTTCGGTGCCGGGCTTCGCCTGCGCGAGCGCGACGGGAATCGCGCGCTGCAGGATGATGCCGGCGTCCCAGGTGTTCGCACCGAAGGTCGCGGGCTTCTGCTTGAACTGCTTTTCGTAGGTCGCAATGTAATTCTGGGCGACTTTCTTCACCGGATTCGCATCGCTGATCTCGTCGATCACCAGCATCGGTCCGGCGGCGAGCACCGTGCCTTCGACCTTGTCCTTGCCGATCCGGATGAAGTCGTCGGTCGCCACACCGTGCGTCTGATAGATCGCACCCTTGTAGCCCTGGTCGCGCAGCGTTATCTGCGGCAACACGCCCGGACCGCCGACGCCGGCCACGAGAACGGCGTCGGGCTTCGCAGCGATCAGCTTCAGCGCCTGGCCCATGACACTTTGATCGGTGCGCTGGTAATACTCGGTGGCCACGAGCCGGATGCCTGCCTGCGCCGCAATCGGCGTGAACACCTTCTGCCAGTTCTCGCCGTAGGGGTCCTTG
>WNFY01009713.1_pt1 | contig 10624 bp, 7 predicted proteins | sample 5400091 | NCBI WGS metagenome assembly WNFY01 (sample SAMN13153364, study PRJNA577476) | soil metagenome | isolation source: 60 cm soil or saprolite under grassland replicate 1 | place: USA:California | collected 2016-06-15
CGTACTCAACGCCGCACCCTCGCACAATCATGGCGATGTCTGCGCGTACAACTGGTTCGCCATTTGCCCGGCGGCCTGTGCCAGGATCAGGCTGCATACCAGTCATGGCGATCTTGCTATTATCCAGAATAATGAGCGTCAAATTGATACCTGACTGCACAGCATTCAGCAGCCCTGCGATGCCGTTATGATAAAATGTGCCGTCGCCCATTGCTGCCAGCACTGGTCGCTCGATTCCAGCATACTTGAAGCCCTGTGCAATACCAATACTGGCGCCCATCGAAACTTCTGTCCAGCACGCATCTAGTGGGGCATTCATACCAATAATGGTGCAGCCAACGTCTCCCGTGGTAATCACCTCGTCCCTGGAGAAGCCTAGTTGCTCAATAGCCCGATTGAGTGCATAGTAGGTCATACGGTGGGGACAACCAGGGCAGAACTCCAACGATCGCGGTGGAACTGCAATTTCACTGCGTGGCTGTGATTTGTAGTGCCCATTGCAAGTAATTCCTGAAGCCTGCTGCTCTTCTATATCCGGCTTGGAAACTGCAAGAAGTGGCATCTCTTGCATACCTGCTGAACTCTCTGGTCGGCGAAGTTTTACCCATACAGATGCTCGTCCTGACAACTCGTCGACCTTAGCAAGAGCTGTTTCAACCAATTCTAGCGAATAATCACCAACTCGTGGCAAAAGCCCGTTGCGTTTTCCGAATATCTTAACTTGAAGTCCAGACTCAGCGATTAGCGCCATGATCTGAGTCTCAATGATCGGGTCCAGTTCTTCCAGTACCAGCGCAACATCAACATGCTCCAGGAAGCCCAGAAGTTCCTGCTGCGGCAAAGGATTCACGACCCCTAACTTGAGAACGGAGACATCCGCAAATCGCTCAGGATAACGCTGGCGCAATTCTTGCAAGTAGGTGTAACTGACACCAGATACAACAATGCCAAGTCGACTGGTTTCTGGGAAAACAGTGTGCTCTGCTGGCGCGGGTAGAGTAAATACCAGAGGTGTTCCGTTTTCTTCTGACGTTTTTCTAAAAAGCTCACCAGCTTGCTCAAGACGCTTAATTGTATCGGCATGCTGGTCGCGGCACCATTGAGGGGCAGCTTTGGTAAATTTTGCGAGGTTGCGTGAAAAATGGGCGGGAGTTTTTGGCATGTCCCGTTCGATTTTTCCTACCTTCATGACCGTTATAGCGTTGGCGACCGCTGTAGTAGAGAGAACGAAGACCGGCGCTCCTGCGCATTCCGAGACGGTGAAGGCTATGCGTGTCATAGCATAGGCTTCTTCTGGACTGGCTGGCATCAAAAGAGGAAGGGAGGTGAGCTGCGCATAATAACGTGTATCCTGTTCTACCATGCCATAGTAGACACCGACATCGTCAACGGCATAAATGACCAGTCCTCCCGTCACACCACTGTGGGCTATGGAGAGCAAAGAGTCCGCCATCACGTTCACCCCGGACATTTTCATCCCAACGAGACAGCGCCTGCCTGTCCAGGCTGCGCCAGCAGCGACCTCGAGGGCAACCTTTTCATTCACGCTCCATTCTACGGCCATTCCAAATTGGTGAGCAATTGGAATGAGAGCAGTAATGGCTTTTGTACTTGGGTTGCCAGGATATCCTGTGGCAACATCAACACCTACTTCCAATGCGGCGCGCGCAACTGCTTCATCGCCTGATAAAAAGAGCCTCTTGCCGGGTGCTGTCAGAACGTTCACGAGCGGGTCCTCTTAGCTTTACGAATTTCCAAACGGAACAATTGAGATATTTATTAGAGTAAGTGTATGTTATACATTTGCGTTATGTCAATAATAATTTGTAACAATCGTATAACAAAAACTCGCTAGAGGCCTCTTCGTCTATCAAGCGGAGCGGTGTGAAGCGCGGCACTGCCAGCAAAAAGCGTATCAACGACGGGAGGGAGCGGCGATGCCCTGGGGCGAGGCTGCTGACGCCAAAGGTCAGCAGTCGTCCTGTGGGGTGGGATCAGGCGCCTCGCGCACCTGCAAGACTTCCGGTGGCCCGGCTTTGGTGATCCAGACCTGTCGCATATGATTCTGCCTCCTCTTGTTGTTTCTCCCTCCTTGCTTTCTGCTTCAGTATAGCACTTGGGAGCCGACAGGAGAGGTGAAAGACGTGGCCTCCTCAAGCCAGTGTCTCCTCTGTATTGCCCTCAACAGGCCAGCGTGTTGCTGGCCTTACTGATTGCAGAGAGAGTGGCTAAAAGAGAAAGGGTAGCCGTCCACGATACGCAGAATGTGCCATAGAGAGACCCTGCCGACTATTATAGTAATACATGAGCAGGGTCTCACGCCAGTTGCTTGCGTGCACATCAAGAACGGAAACCGTGAGTTTGACCGTTGTCAGCATTCACATTGTAGATGCGTAGGTCCTTAGAGTGGCGGGAAATCCTGTATAGTTGCTATGAACATAGCATCCGTTAATGGAGGGTTCTATTCAGGCGCAGCAGGATGTAATAAGATATCCCGATGATCGCTGCGGCCTCAATAAAAGGCAAAGCATAACCTAAAGGCCCAACCTGTCCAAAAAGGCCCTGGAAATTATAGATGGGGGTAAAGTACAGAACCGGTATCATAGCGCAGAGGAAACCAAGTACGGCGGCAAATTGTAGAGTATGTTTCAGGCGGGCAAATAGAAGATAAGAGAAAACTAAAAGTATTGCAGCTATCCACAAACCCAATAGGAAAAATGCGTGAATGAAGTTCACCAAGAATTCATTCTGGAAGGCTAAAAGGATGGCCACAATTAGAAAGATCAGAGGTGGGGCTACCATGAGCACTCTTATCCACATACTTAAACGGCGAATGCCAAAAGCAGAGGCAATATCTTGCTTCTGCTGGTAGAGTGAACCGGTACTGATCCAGAGAAGGCCCAGGATGAGAATAGCATCTATAATGACAATCGCAAAGATCACTACTACCTCATTCTTCCAATCTAAAGAGGTTTGATGCCAGGTACCTGTAATGAGCTCCTGGCATCAATTATACCAGCTAATAAAAATGTTTAGTCCGACAGCGCCTCGGCACGTTTTTCGCCACCGGCAATCACCGCGCGCCGTTTGAAGCCGAACCAGTAGATGGCACCGACGACAAGGAGAATTGCCAGCGTAAGCTCAAAGAGCGGCGTACCACCAAGAATAGGTACATTAGCTAAACTTGGAAAGGCCAGGCCTACTGCCGAGTTGGTATAGATGCTCCGTAATCCTCCGAACCAAAGGAAGTTAATGATCATTAAGCCACCGTAGACGAGCGCCAGTATGTTGATCAGCATGCCCCAGCGACCAAGGCTGAAAGGAGCTTTAGTCCTGGGCCAACCCCTCAAACGAGCGCCGAGCGAGGCGATGTTATTCAAGAAGTACGAAGTGTAAATCAAGCCTGTTGCACCTATTACGATGATACCGATGGAATTGGGGAGATTAATCAAGGCAAGTAAGGGGATTGCGCAGAGCACTGCGACTGCAATGCCTGCCCACATTGGTGTGCGGAATATTGGGTTAACCCTTCCCCAGACTTGACCAAACGGAAGACGACCATCGCGCCCCATCGAGAACATCAGGCGAATGGTTGCCGATTGGATGGCCAGGGTGCAGACACACACGGCTATGAAGACTACTCCCAGGTAGACGTTACCCCAGGAGGTGCCAAGCGCATCCTGGATAATGGCCGGAAGAGTCTGAGTGAAGTTCGCGCTACTTGCAATTCCCTCGAACTTACTAAGGTTCTTGATCGAAAGGATGGTGCCACCCAGGAAGAGTATTCCAGCAATGGCCGAGAGTCCAATAGCCCACAAGACGCCGCGTGGTGCATTCCTCTGAGGGTCCCTGGTCTCCTCACCAAGTGTTCCCGCCGTGTCGAAGCCATAGATGACGAACAATGACATGAACATCGCTGCGGCGAAAGCTCCAAAGTAGGTGTCGTCAAACCCAGGTGTCCATTGACCGCCTAAAGATTGGGGAGAGACAGTAGAACCCGTGAAGAGGAAACTGAGCGGCTGATGATTGAAGAAGATCAGTAAAACGAGCGCGAAAACGAACATGCCAATGATCTCAGCGGCAACACCAATATTATTGATGATAGCCAACAATCTAACGCCCGCAATGTTAATGATCGTACCGATCACGATCGAGACCAATGCGATGAAGACTGGACTGGGCATATTCAGAATAGTTGCCGGGATGCCAGGGAAGATGGCAAGCAAAGGAATAGGGACAGTAAACGCCACACCTGTGATTGTGAGGATGCCTGCGAAAAAGTAAAACCACCCGGTGAACCAGCCCAGGGTGAAACCAGAGAGGCGCTTACTCCACTGGTAAATCGAACCCGCGATTGGAAAGTGTGAGGAGAGTTCAGCGAAGTTTAGGGCTACGATGAACTGTCCAATGGCGACGATGAACCATGTCCAGAAGAATGCAGGGCCACCCGCCAGAAGTCCGAGATAAAAAAGTGAAAATGTGCCGGTAGAGACTGAGATGTAGGAGAAGGCCACTGCGAAGTTTGAGAGGAACCCCAGCGTGCGCCGCAATTCCTGTTTGTACCCAAACCGTTGCAGTAATGCTTCGTCCTTCTGTTGCTGGGATAGGTCGCTTTGCGCCATGTGAGAACGCCTCCTTACGGTAAATAATACCAACGATAAGAAACGAGAGAACGGCCTCACTCACCTCTTTGTCATTACCTGTGGATGACCAGGTGAGCGCGACAAGGAAAGGAGCAACTAACAATCACAGATTTGCCATATCCGTATGATATATTTGTAGTCTGTTACATCTTCGTAACAATTCACGCTGAATATTTCGAAACCTGCAACTGTCAATAGTACATAGTAGAGTTTACCATATACAGTTGCCAATAAGCAATGTGCCTATATTACAGAAGCGAAATGTGGACATTTTGCAATAGTAGAGTCACAATTAATCAGCCTCGTGATGAGCAATTCTGAATTAGCAAAAGTACGTCACGCATTGCCATTTGATTTGAACACGACATACAATACTCTTAGACCACCAGGACAGGTATTGGTTCCGATCTCCAGAGCGTTGTGGTCTTTGTGTGCAGAGAGCAAAATCTTAAGGCAAACATACATTGACTTCTTTATTTGTAGAATGAAAGGAAAGGGTAATGCGAAGTAAAATAACTGTGGTTGGGGCAGGCTTTGTCGGTAGTACCCTTGTGCAGCGTCTCGTCGAGCGCGACTATGCCGATGTTGTCATGTATGACATCATACCAAATATGCCCCAGGGCAAGGCACTCGATATGCTCCAGGCGGGGCCTGTGCTTGGATACGATTCACTGGTTGTCGGCACAAATGATTACGCCGATACCGCGAACTCGAATATCGTTGTAATCACCTCGGGTTTACCGCGCAAGCCCGGCATGACCCGTGACGACCTTGTGAAGAAAAACCAGGAGATCGTTACGCAAGTCACCCAGGAAGTCGTCAAGTACTCACCGGACTGCATCATCATCATGGTCACGAATCCGCTAGATGCTATGGCCCAGCTTGCTTACCATATCAGCGGTTTCCCACGTAACCGTGTGATTGGTATGGCCGGTGTACTGGATACGGCGCGGTTCCGCACCTTTATCGCACAGGAACTCAATGTATCTGTGCGTGATGTACAGGCATATGTACTGGGTGGACACGGAGATACTATGGTGCCACTTTCCCGTATGTGTTCTGTAGCAGGAGTGCCGATTTCGCATTTGATTTCCGCTGAGCGCATCGAGCAAATTGTGCAGCGCACGCGTGATGGTGGAGCCGAAGTTGTCCAGTTGCTTGGCACCGGCAGCGCATACTTTGCACCATCCGCTTCGGTGCTGCAAATGGTCGATTCCATCTTGCTCGATAAAAAGATGATTATGCCGTGCGCAGTCTATTTACAAGGTGAGTATGGCATTAATGGACTCTTTGTCGGTGTGCCCGTCAAACTGGGCGCAAAGGGTTTAGAGCAGATCGTAGAGATCGAACTGACTGAAGGCGAACGGACATTACTCCAGAAATCGGCTCATGCGGTGAAAGAATTAGTCGAGGTGATGGGGATTTAGACGCATTAGGAGAGGGATTATTGTTAGTCAAAGTAACTAACACCAATCCCTCTCCCAATAACCTTGTACAATAATTAGCTTATCGTTGGAGCAGAACAACATACCACCCTTTGAACGATGCCGCGACTTCATCTCCTTCACCTATTTCTGTCAATAATTCAAGCCTGGCTTTTGCTCTCCTTAGCTGCTCCGGCAATCACAACGATGAACTCTCCTTTGAGCTTCGACAGCTGTGTCACCCATTGCAAAAGTGATGAAATCGTTCCTCGCTGGACTAACTCAAACATCTTGGTCAAATCATTGGCAATTGCAGCCTCCCTGTCCCCAAGAACTGCAAGCGCATCGTGCAAAAAAGCGTCAAGACGATACGGGCTTTCATAAAAAATCAGCGTATGAGGCAGCTCTTTATCAACCTCTATGAACCTGCGCCTGGGACCAGATTTGCGTGGAGGGAAACCCCGGAAGGTGAAACTCTCAACGGGTAGCCCTGACAAGACAATTGCCATAACAAAGGCTGTCGGCCCTGGAATCATGGTCACGTTTATGTGAGCGTTGATAGCACGACGCACCAGGGTAAAGCCTGGGTCGGAGATGCCAGGAGTTCCTGCATTCGTGACAAGTGCGATCGATTTTCCCTGCTTTAAGAGGTCCTCAAGGTGTTGGCCTGCTCGCTGCTCATTGTGTTCATGGAAGGCTATTTGCGGCTTGGAAATATCGAAATGTTTGAGCAACAAACCTGTCTTGCGGGTATCCTCACTGGCAATAATATCAACTTCGCGAAGTGTATTGAGTGCACGCAAAGTGATATCGTTGAGATTCCCAATAGGAGTAGCTACCAGGTAGAGCATCTTATCTCATTTCACTTCTCATCGCTTGCAACTTATCGAGTACCTCGGGGCGTTTTACTTTGAGCGTGTGCGTGCGAGGGAAATCCTCTTCAGGCCAGATGGTGAAGCCGCGCACCTGTTGATGCGAAGCAAGTTGCTTGTTTGCCTGTTGAATTGCTGCTTTCGCCTGGCTTGGATCCTCCATCAAGAGCACACCATGCACAACTGGTCCCTGACCTTCCTCCATCAGCCCAAAGACGACAGCATCCTTGACAACAGGATTGGTGAGTAGCACATTCTCAATATCTTCGGGGTAAACATTTAAGCCATTTGCAAGCACAATCAAGTTTTTCTTACGCCCCTTCAGATAGAGGTTGCCCTTCCCGTCCATATAGCCCAGGTCGCCTGTATGGTACCAGCCATCCTGGAAAGCAGCAGCAGTGGCTTCTGGATTCTTCCAGTAGCCGAGGGCAACATTCGGTCCCTTTACTAATAGTTCGCCATCCTCAGCGATACGTACCACCACACCTGGTAAAGGTTTTCCGATCGAGCCATATACGTGTTCATTGTAAGGGGTAACGGAGACAACGGGAGCGCACTCGGTGGTTCCATAGCCTTGCATCACCTTGAATCCCATATTTTCCCAACGCTTATGCAAGTTCGGCGGTAGGTAGGCTCCTCCACTGACAAAGAAGCGAAAGTGACCCCCAAAGCGTTTATGCACCTGCCTGAAGAGCAGATGTCGGAAGCGGAAAGGGAGACGTGCCGCGATGCGATGAAGCATCTCCCACTGTTTCTCCTTCTTTAACTGCCGTACTTGCCGCTCAATCCCATTCAGGAAGAGCATTAGGGCCTGAGGCACTAGAATCATGCAGGTGACATCCTGAGAATCGAGTAGCTTCAACAACGTATCCGGTGACAATGTGCGAGCATACACGGCGCTGGCACCGCAGTGAAGTATCGCCAGCTCGATTGTCAGCTCAAACATATGACTTAGAGGCAGGATTGAAAGAGCGCGATCGCCCTTGATAATGTTAACGGCTTTTACCGCAGCTGTAGCATTGCTGGCAATATTGCGATGACTCAGCATGACTCCTTTGGGTTGGCCCGTTGTACCCGACGTGAATACAAGCTCTGCTAGGTCATCGCTATCGATTTCAGGTATCGTAGACGTGTTAAGTGTACCCCGCGGTATGGCATCGATATTTATCAGAGGAGCATGTAGCTGTTTTAACCCGCTGTACTGCTTTTCTGTCGTAATCAGGTATTTTGCTTCTGTCGACTGCTCGATTCTAGAGAGGAAATCTTCTTTTGAATTTACATCCAATGGCACAATAACAGCACCGATCAGCATAGCGCCTAAATCGAAACTATGCACACGTTCAAGAAGGCCACCATAAGTCAGTGAGGTCATACTCTCCCCCTTAAAAGGTTCGATGAATACGGTACGGTCCCTGTATTGGTCAACTGAGGTGTTTAGTAATTCGTTGATGGTCTCCATGGGCTACTCTCTTTCTGCCCTGCAGTACAGAGCCAGTGAAGTATGTCGGCAGTCATCTGGTCCCTCTACCCATACAGTCAATTCTAGCTGAGAAATAGGCGGATTACTATCTATGAAACAAGAATTCCCCCGTTGATGTGCATTATAGAAGACCTAGATTTTTTTTTCCAGTGTTGCGTATATGATTTTTTGATGTTGAAATTGAGATTGAGATCAAAGCAGAGTAGTACTTTCGAGAGGATGCGAGAGTTTTTGGCTCATAATGCCGAATATACTGTAACAACAATTATTCTACAGCTTCGTATTTCTGTATGCAAAAGATTTAATTTTGACGATGAAATGTATGTAGTGATTTGAATAATGGATGTGCTTATTACAACTTCCAGGTGGCAATATATTTCATACAAAATAGTTTATTTTTAATTGATTAATATCACGAAAATATATGGTTATTGAAATCACAAATTGTAGAGTTAACTGTATTTGAATGACTAATTATAGTTAGCGAGGAGTATAGATATGAAAACATCAATTGTGTAATTACCAAGCGAGTACTTCCTGAAAATAAGGAATTTGTACTGTTGACTAGAACCGCTAGATGTGCTATAGTTGTGTATAGAATGATGTATCTAAATGTGATCTATTTTTGTGTGGCCAATTTACATCAACGCATTATTCTGATTAATAATGATGCGTTGGTTTATGCTGCACAGAAATAGATCACATTTCTTTTTCTGTGTACTGAGTTTTTCATCAACTAAAGATTCAGAATTGGTTCCCCCAAATTCTGAAAGAAAGGGATCGCTCGAATGGCTACTATGGAAACAGCGAATGTTGGTAGAGCCGTTGCCGCGAGAGTAGGTACAAATATAAGGGAAGTGCGAACAAAACTTGGGCTTACTCAAGCTCAACTTGCTGCCCCTGAATTTTCCATCTCTTACATATCTGCAATCGAGAGAGGAAAAATTCGACCATCTCTCAAGGCTCTTTCTATTCTTGCTAAACGTCTTGATGTTCCCCTGACCTTCCTACTTGAAGGCTCACCAGCTGGTGCAGCTGAGGCGAGAGCTGTTGGTTACTCTCCTGCAGATTCTGGTCCAGATCAGCGTATCGATGTAGACCTTTTACAGGCCAGTGTGCTTATCCAACAGCAGAAATTTCAAGAGGCGGCTGAGCTGTTAGCGCCTATTCAGCCCGAGCGTATTACGACTGATCAAGTGTATCGTCTATTCCTTCTCCGTGGGGAAATACACTTAGGATTACATGAATATCAAGAAGCTGTAGTTGATTTGCGTGCTGCTGTTACTCAAGGTGAAGGTCTTAATGACATTGAAAGTATAGAACGCGCTCGTAATCTGTTAGGAAAAGCATACTTCTTGTTATATAATTACACCCTGGCCATGGAGAATCATCTCCGTTGCAATACAGCCATTGAGAATGGACAGATCAACGATCCGATCTTCTCGTTGGAGGTATATAATAATCTAGCTAATGACTACTTCAGGCATGGGGACTTGGAGAAAGCCGTTACGTTCTATCACAAGGCGTTAGAGACGCTTGAGGGAATGAATCGCGACAGCCGGAGCTTTGCTGAGAAGTATATGGAGATAGGCCAGCGCTACAAGTCTACAGGGAAGTTGGTTGTGGCCCGTGAATATCTGATGAGAAGCCTTGCACTCTATGAAATGCGCGATGAGCAAAGACTTGTTGGGCTTACTCATCAGCATCTTGGCAAAACCCTGGAGAAGCAGAATGACCTCGATGGCGCCGAGAAGGAGTACAGAGAAGCGATCACCATTGAGCAAGAGCTTGAGGATAACGTCTCGGCTTCCGTTTGCCATACTAGCCTGGCAGAATTGTTGCTAAAACGAGGAAAGGTTGAGGAAGCTGAGCAAGAAGCCCAGAAGGCTCTTGCATATGCGAAGGCAAGCCAGGATGTTCAGACACAGGGACAGGCACTTATGGCCTTGGCCCAGATTCGACATGATGCTAAAGACTATTCTGGCGCAGATCAACTATTCACTGAGGCTCTGGAACTGCTTGATTCGTCGAACGCCCATGAGATCGCGGCTAGCGCTTACTCCCGCTATGCGAATTTGTTAGAGCAGCGCGGTGAGGTACAGCGCAGTTTGAGTGCCTTTAAGAAGGCATTCGAGCATCAGCGCCAGGGAAATCGCGGTCACGTCGAATAGAAGAACAGTTTCTGACGACTACAAAGCAGGCTAA
>WNFY01017610.1_pt1 | contig 10624 bp, 5 predicted proteins | sample 5400091 | NCBI WGS metagenome assembly WNFY01 (sample SAMN13153364, study PRJNA577476) | soil metagenome | isolation source: 60 cm soil or saprolite under grassland replicate 1 | place: USA:California | collected 2016-06-15
TCGAGCAGAGCCGCACGTAAAGATCGGTGAAACCGACCCAGAACAAACTCAGCCAGGCCCAAAGCATGTGGCGCCGGTTGAAACAAGTCACACAAGCGTAAGCGCGATAGCATGTCGGTGATTTGGAAAATTGATCGAGAAATCCGCCGGCTAAATGTCGCAGGGAATGACAACCAAACGTATAACCGCTGAGCAGAACGACATTGATTGCGAGAACCACCGTCCCAGCGCCGATGCCGAACGCACTTTTCCCTGTCGTTGGATCGACAAACCAAAGCGCCTTCCACACATCATAGGTGAGGATCACAATGAAAACGAGAGCGAGATAGAGAAAATAACGGTGAACGTTTTGCATAATCAGCGGGAAGGAACGTTCGCCCAGATAAGTCTTCCGAGGTTCGCCGACGGTGCATGCCGGCGGATCAGCCCAGAAAGATTTGTAGTATGCGCCCCGGTAGTAGTAACAGGTGAGACGAAATCCGCCGGGCGCCCAAAGCACCAACAACGCCGGAGAAAAAATGAGCCACGCCGGCCACCAGGCAGGTTTGGGTCCAAACCAATTGTGTGGCGAGTCACCAAAAATTTCCGGTGAATAAAACGGCGAGATGTAATTGCCAAGAAAATAATGGCTGCCTTGGATTGCCGCCCACGTTGAATAGACGATGAAGATCGACAATCCGAGAAAGACGAGAAGGGGCTGCGTCCACCAAACATCCGCGCGCATCGTTTGTCCAAACGAACGCCGCGGGAAGGTTGCCTCTGCTCCGTTCATTTGCCGCCGGCTCCTTCCACCGGGAACCGCGCCTTTTTCCACGCCTCCCAACTTCCCGGAACATTCCAAAGCTCATTAAATCCTTCCGGCTTGAGAATACTGGTAGCTATGCTTGCCCGATATCCGCTTCCGCAATAAACGGCTGTCGGCTTTGCGCGATCAAGTTCGTCTATCCGTTTGCGTAGCTCCGGTAAGAAAATGTGACGCGCGCCGGGAACATGTCCTTTTTTCCATTCACCCGGCGAGCGAACGTCGAGAACCTGGAGTGACGATTTGCGTTCGTTAAGCTCATGCACGCTCATCTGCCCGATTTTTTCAAGCGAAAATCCGCCTGCATCCCACGCTTTCATTCCACCTACCAGGTACCCCGCGAACTTCGAATACCCTGTGCGAATAAACAGCCGCACGATTTCCTCGAGATCGCTTTCATTTTCGAGCACCAAGAGAATCGGCTCGTTTGGATCGAGCATCCAACCTGCCCAAATCGAAAGGATGGGCGAGCCGCCAATGTTGAGCGCACCGGGAATATGGCCCCCGCCAAACGCAAGCATGGTACGCGTGTCCACAAGCACACCAGTTTTTTTGTTGATTGCTTCTTTAAACGCTTTCGGTGGAAGACCCGGGACGCGTGGAAGATTCCCGAGAACGTCCGGTCCCTTCGCGTTTACCTTTTTCATTACCGGATAGTATTTCGGCACCGGTGGCGCGCTGGTGAGCGCGTAATCCGTGAAACTTTTCACATTATCGAACTGTAAAAATCTGTTGAATTTTCTCTCGTAACCGATCGTGCTGCTCAAGCGATCCCCGATGTCCGCCCCGCAAGGCGAACCGGCACCGTGATTGGGATAAATCATGACGTGATCGGGCAGCTTGAGATAAAAATCGCGCAAGGTGTGAAACTGTTTTTCCGCGAGCTCTTTGGTGTGGTCCGCACCTAGCAAATCCGGTCGACCCGCTGACGAGACAAACAACGAATCGCCGGTCAGTATGCCCCAAGGTGTGTCGGGATGATCTGCTTCGGCCAGGAGGTATGACAGATGTTCGGGCGTGTGGCCAGGGGTGTGTCGCGCGGTGACCACCGCTTCACCAAACGTGAAACGGTCGCCATCTCTTACTTTTTCGTGTTCGAATCCGTAGGCCGCGCCGCCCTCATGGCTTACGAAAATCGTTGCTGATTCGAGCCGCGCACAGAGTTCGCGCGAACCACTTACCAAATCAGCGTGAATGTGCGTTTCAAAAATGTGCGTGATGGCAAGATTCGCCTCGCGCGCCATGTCGACGTAAACCTCGACATCAGGTCGAGGATCAAACACTGCTGCAATTCCCTCGTCGTCGTCGCCTAAAAGATAAGAAAGTTCCGCGATCCCTTCTGTCTGGATGGTTTTGAAAACGAGCGACATCTAGTGACTCTACGTCGAAGCGACGGCCAAGTTCAACAAAGTAGCGTAAGCCTCCGGCTTGCGCGGAGGGGAATTTCGCAAGCGGGACGCGTGCGCTACTTCACTTCCACCTCGATCGGCAGAAGATGATTGATCATGTAAGTGCCGCGATCGGGGTCGTGCTCGACAGGTTGAGTTCGGCCGCGTGAATCGGTGGCGCGCGCGATTAGCGTTTGCTTTCCCGCCACGGAGGGTGTGCGCCATTGGTGTTCCCAACGACGCCACGCGTTTGGAATGGCTTTGTCGATCAAGTTGACCTCATTCCAATTCACGCCGCCGTCCGTGCTCAGCTCGACTTTCGTGATCTCGCCATCGCTAGTCCACGCGGCTCCGTGAACGCGCATGTAGGAATTGGCGGGTACGATTTCACCTTCCGCAGGGCGCGCGATCTCCGCTTTGATTTGCATTTCGGTGAGCGGAGCGAGTTCAGCGATGTCCCCTCGCCTTTTCCAAAACGCGTAATCAAGCGTCTGATAATAACCGCTAAACGGCCGATCGGTGACGATGATGCGCTGCAGCCACTTGATCGAGGCCATTGCGTACCATCCGGGCACAATCGCGCGCAGAGGAAAACCGTGTTGTTGCGGAAGTTCTGTGCCATTCATTTGATAGGCGAGCAGCACATCCGTGCGCGCTTTCGCCAGCGGAATGCTCCGAGCGAATTGCACCTTGCCGGATGGTCGCTTGGGTTCTTCAAGCACTCCCCCATCCGCGCCTTCCAAAATTACTTCGCGCGCTTCGGGTTTTACTTCCGCGCGATCGAGCAACATCGATAATGGAACACCGGTCCATTCCGCCGTGCCGACAGCCCCGAGTCCCCATTGCACTCCTTTCACTTTCGGCTCGAGAAAATTGCGATTGTTTCCCGCGCACTCCAGCGTGACGGCGATCGTGCGCGATTGCATTCTTAGCAAATCCTCGTAGCCAAGTTCGAACGGCTTTTCCACGTTGCCTTCAACCCGCAGCCGCCAATCTCTCTTGTCGATCTTTGGGATCGGGAAATGAGTTCGCACATAAAACGCTTCCGTTGGCGTGATGAACTGATCCAGGCTTGAAAACGGCATCTCGAGATTGAGTGGGTCTTCACCGCGCACAATCCGCCCATCGTGAAGTGTTTCGTCTTGTTGCATCGATTACGCCGAAGTTTCACTCGACGTTAAATCCAAAAACCCGTCCTGAGCAATGCCGAATGGATCAACAATCTGATATCTAAAATGGAAAAGATTCGTCAAAGCGTGATCCTGCGCAGGGTGCGGTGAGCTCGCGGTTAATCAACGCGCGCAGCGATGCCTCCGAGCGCCGGCGCATTCAATCGGCTCTCAAATTTCTAGCGCTAATTTCCGGGAACCAAAGCCGGGCCTGTATCCGAAAGATTAGAGGGAAACTGTAATTATTTGAGCAATGCAAATCTCACCTGCGAACGGCTGACAACGGGCAAGCTAAGAAAGAAGTAAATCATGCGGTTAATCACTGTCGTGCGAACGCCGCTTTTCGTAATGCAAGCGCACTCCGCTTCAGTGGCGCGGAGTGACAGCCGTATCGCGCCAGGGAGCAAGGGAACAATATGCGAATCGCACAGGTAGCGCCGCTTTCCGAGAGTGTGCCTCCGAAACGCTATGGAGGGACCGAACGGATCGTTTCTTATCTTACTGAGGAATTGGTTCGCCAAGGCCATGACGTAACCCTGTTTGCAAGTGGTGATTCGGCGACGCGAGCCCGGCTTGTTGCCGCGTGCCGCCGGTCGCTTCGCCTGAATGATCGCTGCATCGATTGGATGGCGCACCACGTTTTGATGCTGGAGCAGGTATTTCAGCGCGCTCACGAGTTCGATGTGGTTCATTTCCATATCGACTACCTGCACTTTCCACTCTCCCGGCGCGCATCGGTTCCGCATGTCACAACCTTGCACGGCCGGCTAGATCTTCCCGACTTGGTTCCTCTTTACGAACAGTTTCGAGACATGCCAGTCCTCTCGATTTCGAATGCTCAACGGGAACCTCTGCCTTGGGCGAACTGGCAGGCGACCATTTATCATGGACTGCCGGAGGACCTGTTCCGATTCCGGCCAAAGCCGGGAAGCTATCTTGCCTTTCTGGGACGAATCTCGCCCGAAAAGCGGGTGGACCGGGCGATCGAAATCGCCAAGCGAGCGGGGATACCCCTGAAAGTTGCCGCCAAGGTCGATCCCGTTGACAAGGATTATTTCGAACGAGAAATCGAGCCGGTGCTGCGCGACTCTGCCGTGGAGTACGTCGGGGAAATCAGCGACGGAGAGAAGGATGAGTTCCTGGGAAATGCCTACGCATTGCTTTTCCCCATTGACTGGCCGGAGCCGTTCGGGCTCGTCATGATCGAAGCGATGGCCTGCGGAACACCGGTGATCGCGTACGACGGTGGAGCGGTTTCGGAAGTGATAGAAGAAGGCCGAACGGGCTTCATCGTTAAAGAGCTGAAAGACGCGGCGGAGGCAGTTCGGCGAGTTCCCGAGCTCAGTCGCGCATGTTGTCGCGAAGCGTTTGAGAAGCGCTTCACGGCGGCTCGGATGGCAAGTAACTACCTCCAGGTGTACGAGCGGGTAATCCGCCGGCACTCCCAAAATGCTCTCAAGGAATAGGCACAATGGCCGAGGAAGTCATCTCCGTCAGCGAGGATTTCTATATCCTCTCAACCTCCCCTCGCGTGGATGACCGTGTCCACGTATTGAAGCACGGAGACACGTTCGCAATCTTCGACCGATTCGGCGACATCGAGAGATTTGGCCACGGTCGACTTGGTGTTTACCATCAAGACACTCGATTCCTCTCCCGCTTCGCGCTGTGGGTGGAAGAGGATCGGCCCCTGTTGCTGAGCTCTTCAATAAAGGACGACAACGCGATCCTCGCCGTGGATCTCATGAACCCCGATTTCTTGCTTGCTGATAAGGTGGTTATTCCACGTGGGACAGTGCACATCTTCCGCTCCAAGGTTTTGTGGGAGGCCATATTGCACGAGCGGATTCGGATCCACAATTATGGGATGTTACCTGTGGAACTCGACTTCGTTATCAAGTTTGACGCCAACTTTGCTGATATCTTTGAAGTGCGCGGTGTGGATCGCAAACGGCGCGGCTGCCGACTAACTACACAGGTAACAATCGACACAGTGGTTCTCGGTTATCAAGGGTTGGATGGGTGCATTCGCCGCACGCGAATCGTCTTCGATCCAGCACCGAGTCGTCTCACCGAATCGGAGGCCCATTTTCAGGTCGCAGTCAAATCTGGTGACGGGGCAAATTATTATTGTGCCATTGTCTGCGAGCCAGATGCTGGCCCTCGCGGCACTCACCACGCTCCGGTCGGAGAGGCCACATCGCGAACGGCACTGTTATATGACGAGGCCGCCAAATGCGCAGTCGATGCACTTAAGCGCGCACGAGTCGAGGAGACCGAGTTCTTCACTTCGAACGAACAGTTCAACGATTGGCTGAATCGATCCAGCGCGGACCTTCATATGATTCGAACGAAGACAGCCTCTGGCCTATACCCGTATGCCGGCGTTCCCTGGTTCAGTACCGCCTTCGGCCGTGATGGCATCATCACAGCACTCGAGTGTTTGTGGTTTAACCCGGCCCTTGCGCGTGGCGTGTTGTCTTACCTACGGCTCAATTGACGCGACGCCCTTATTCGTAATGCTGGCCGGCGCTTATTACGAACGTACCGGCGACCATGCGTTCGCTCGCTCGATTTGGCCGAATGTTGCGCGCGCCCTCACCTGGATCGATCGCTACGGCGATCGCGACCGGGATGGATTCGTGGAGTACTCCCGTCGCTCGCATCATGGGCTAATCCACCAAGGTTGGAAGGATTCCCATGACGCGATCTTTCATGCTGACGGCCAACCTGCCGAAGGCCCGATCGCTTTGTGCGAGGTGCAAGGCTACGTCTATGCGGCGAAGCTTGCAGCGGCGGGGCTCGCCCGAACTCTTGGCGATGACGCGTTGGCGCAGGAGCTTGGGAGCCAAGCCCAGAAACTGCGTCAGCGTTTTAATGAGACCTTCTGGTGTGACGACCTATCAACGTTTGCCTTAGCACTTGATGGAAACAAGCAGCCTTGCCGCGTGCGCACCTCCAACGCTGGTCACTGCCTTTTCGCTGGAATTGCGAGCGGCGAGCGTGCCCGCTGCGTCGCGACCACGCTTACTGACGAAGCATCGTTTTCCGGATGGGGAATTCGCACCGTGGCCGCACAGGAAGTGCGTTATAATCCGATGTCTTACCATAATGGATCGGTCTGGCCCCACGACAACGCTCTGATCGGCGCGGGATTCACCCGGTTCGGCCTGAAGGACGAAGCGGCGAAAGTGGTAACAGCTCTGTTCGACGCGAGCCTTTTCTTTGAGCTTCATCGGCTCCCCGAACTTTTCTGCGGCTTTGCGCGACGTGCTGGCGAGGGCCCTACGTCATATCCTGTCGCGTGCGCCCCGCAAGCATGGGCGGCGGGCGCAGCGTTCCTCCTGCTTCAAGCTTGCCTTGGCCTCAGTGTGCTGGGTTTGGAACGGAGACTAGTGTTCTCAGGGCCCGTTTTACCGGAATTCCTCGAGCAAGTAACGATCCGAAACCTTCGGATAGGAGAGGCGTGCGTCGACCTTTCGCTTACCAGAGACAAGGAAGACGTTCGAGTCGACGTCCTGCGAAAACAGGGAGACCTTAAGATTGTCGTGTTGAATAGCGATCTGTCGGTGGCTTCACGCTTTTTATAGCGCGCACACTCCTCGCGTCATAGGCAGGCCAATCAAGTGAATCCTGATTTCACGCTTGCGAACGGAAGAGTATCGTGATTGCAGGCTCGACGTGATGACTACGATAGCCGAGACTACGTAGGCAACAGGCCAAGATGAACTCCTTCTTCCGAGAATTGAAAAATCGGAAGGTCCATCGCGCGTCGCTTACTATTCCGCTGGTCCGGCTCGATCCGATTTGGGACTCTTTGCGCGCGGATCCCGCTTTCCAAAAACTCTGCCAGCCCCGACAAGATGTCCGCTGAGATTAAGAAAGAAATTCAGCTTGAGATCGCGCATGTCCTTTTCATCGACATCGTCGGCTACTCGAAGTTTTCGATTAACGAACAGGGAACGGTGGTTGACGAGCTGACCAAAGTCGTCCGCAGTTCGGATCAATATCAGAAGGCCGAAGCCGCCGGTCGCTTAATTAAGATTCCAACAGGTGACGGCATGGGGCTGGTCTTTCACACCAGCCCGGAAGCGCCGGCGCAATGCGCAGTCGAAATCAATCGCGTCCTCAAAGAGCATCCACGCTTACAACTTCGGATGGGCGTGCACAGTGGGCCGGTTAGCGGCGTTATTGATGTGAACGAACGGGTGAATCTCGCCGGCGCCGGCCTTAACATAGCGAAACGGGTGATGGATTGCGGGGATGCCGGGCACATTCTTATCTCCAAACACGTAGCCGAGGATTTAGAAGAATACGAACATTGGCGGCCACTCCTGCACGACCTTGGCGCCTGCGAAGTGAAGCATGGAGTGCGTGTCACGATCGTGAACCTCTATGCGGATGAAGTCGGCAATCCGCAACTGCCAAAAAAGTTCCAAGCCCTGAAGAAGTACAGGGCGCGAATCCGTTGGGCGGCGATGACGGCAGCGTTGCTCGTGCTCGCGGCAATCGTCGCTGGCATCGCAATATTTTCCCGTTATCGCGTGCGATCGATGCTGCCAGCCCCGGAAAAAAGCATCGCCGTGCTGCCGTTTCAAAATCTGAGCGCCGATCCCGAGAACGCGTTTTTCACTGATGGTGTACAAGACGAAATCCTTAATGATCTGGCAAAGATCGCGGACTTAAAGGTCATCAGCCGGACATCGGTGATGCAATACAAGAGCGGTGGGAAGCGAAACCTGCGCCAGATCGCAAATGAACTTGGGGTCGCGCATGTGGTCGAGGGAAGCGTGCAACGTGCCGCAAATCGCGTCCGCGTCAGCGCCCAGTTAATCGATGCCCGCAATGACACGCATGTCTGGGTGGAAAAATATGACCGCGACTTGGCCGATGTCTTCGTCATCCAGAGCGAGATTGCCCAAAAAATTGCCGATCAGCTTCAGGCCAAGCTGTCGCCAACGGAAAAGAGTGCAATCAGCTATCGCCCCACGTCTGACATGGTTGCCTATGATCTTTACCTTCGCGCAAAAGAACTGCTCTACGACGTTAACTCCTCTCGCTGGAGAGAAAATTATTTCAAAGCGGTGCAGCTCCTTGACCAAGCCGTAGTGCGCGACCCGGCATTTCTCGTGGCTCACTGTCAGCTCGCCTATGTGCACGATCTAATATACTTGTATAACTACGATCACACTGAAACGCGCTTGGCGTTAGCTGAAACGAGTGTAAGAGCGGCGGTTCGCCTTCAGCCTGATTCCGGCGAGACACATCTCGCGCAAGCGATCCACTTTTATTGGGGTTATCTCGACTACGATCGTGCGCGAGAGGAACTGGTTAAGGCTCAAGATGCACTTCCCAATAATGGGCAGATCTTTAAGTTCCTCGGTCTGATCGACCGGCGTCAAGGCCGCTGGGACGAAGCTATTCGGAATCTTGAACGCGCAGTGGATCTGGACCCTCGGAATGTGGATGTGATCGGAAATCTAGGCGAGATTTACTACAACTTACGCAAATACGAAGAGTCAATCGCGATGTTCAATCGCGCGCTGGCGTTGGATCCACGCAGCTCTTCCCTGCGAATCACTCCAGCAGCGATCGAGCTCGCGGCGGACGCGAACATGGCGCCTTTGCGTGCTGTGCTGAGCACGATCGAAGCCGAAGGCGCGTCCTCAGCAGCCGAAGCAGCTATGCCTTCTTTTTACCTCGCGCTTCGCGAGCGCGACCCTGCCGCGGCGGCCCGTGCGCTGGCGAAGATTCCCAGTGAAGGCACCGTACCCCGCTACCCACTTCCGCATGCTTGGTATGAAGGCTTACTGGCTAAACTGCGACAAAACACGCCTGCCGCACATGCCGCCTTCATGCGCGCTCGAGCTGAAGCCGAGAAACTTGTCGCTGCTCAACCACGAAATGAAAAACCGCTGAGCGTGCTGGCCCTCATCGACGCCGAGTTAGGGGAAAAAGAGAAGGCAATCCGTGAGGGTCGCACTGCGTGCGACATGCTTCCGCCAGCAAAAGATGCCACCGACGGCGTGCTACTGATCACTAATCTGGCGGGCATCTATGCACTCACCGGCGAGAAGGATCTCGCCTTGGAACAGTTGGCAACAGTCAGCAAACTTCCTTTCGGGCCATCTTATGGCGACCTGCGTCTTGATTCCGAGTGGGACCCGCTGCGCGGCGACCCGCGCTTCGAGAAGATTGTCGCCTCGCTCGCACCGAATAAAGTTTCGCCCTGACCAGCCGTGTTCAACGGTCGCAGGAAATCGGACACGGTCATCGACGCTAAGACCGACAAGGTGGTCGCGGCGGTCCAGTTGTCTGCGCGATTCCGGCAAATGCTACGGCCAATGCGATGAATGGACGCATGATCAGCTCTTTAAAGACGGATGTTTCCGTTAAGATTGAAACACCCTCGAAAGAGCTCTAATACAATCCAAGCGACTCGATTGTCGGCTCGTCGATCGCTCCGGTAATAAGCAACCCCTGGTCGCGTTGATAATTCGCCAGGGCGGCACGCGTTTCTACGCTGAGCGAACCTGTAATCGGGCCGCCGTAGTAACCCACCTCTTGCAATGCCACTTGAACATTCGCGATCACCTCGTCGGGTAGTAGATTACCGTAAGTGTAGATCGGGCCATCGTAATCGTAATAACTACTGAGTGGATCGTAGCCCAAGGCGGGATACCAATAGCCCGAGTTCAAATAATAATATCCGCTGTTAACGAAAACGATGGTTGTGAAATGTTGCTTCCACCAATTGGAGTTATGCCATTCGTGCCGGCAACGGCGGAGCGCATCGGAATAGCTAAAGCGATTCCTTCCGTTTGGCTGATTCCATTTCCCCGGGTGCCGCTTGGTATCACGGTTCGCTAAATCACGAGTGATTGGTCGCACATTGTTGTCGTTTCTTGCGATGCGGTGAGCGTCGATCGCTTCCGGGCGTTCCGACATTTGGCGCTTCACCAAATCGTCGCCGGTTGGTTGTAAATTGTCAGTTTTGACTACCGGCTGAGTATTCGCCATCGGAAGCGCGGCCTGCGCGTTTTCGCGTCTCGCTAGAATACCTGGGATTGATTGCGCATTGTCAATTCGCGCGGTTGGTCGAACGCTCATTTCCGCCAAAGTAGGATTCAATGGCCGCACTAATGGCGAATAGTTCGACCGCAGATTTATGGCAGGTTGACCGACGATTTGTGCCGGCGGCGAGTTGATCATTCGAGAGCCAACGCTTACTGGCCCGCGACCGATATTGCGCGAGATCGGCGCGC
>WNFY01010723.1_pt1 | contig 10623 bp, 8 predicted proteins | sample 5400091 | NCBI WGS metagenome assembly WNFY01 (sample SAMN13153364, study PRJNA577476) | soil metagenome | isolation source: 60 cm soil or saprolite under grassland replicate 1 | place: USA:California | collected 2016-06-15
CGGGTTCACCGTTCACACCGATAAACCTGCCCTCGTCATCGCGGACGTTACCGAACTTAGTCGCCAGGATCACCTCGTCGCGCCGTCCCTTGATGGCTCGTCCCACAAGCTCCTCATTCTTAAAAGGACCGTAGATGTCGGCCGTGTCGAGAAAGTTAATACCCAGATCCAATGCCCGATGAATCGTGGCAACTGATTCTACGTCATCACGACCTCCGTAGAAGTCCGACATCCCCATGCAGCCTAACCCCAAAGCCGAAACCTCGAGTCCCCCGCGTCCCAGTTTCCTCTTTTGCATAACATTCTCCTTAAATCTAATACGGCAAATTCATGCGCTCGCCTGATTCAAAAGCTCGATTGAAGAACGATCCAACTCGAGCCGGGTAGCGTCAATCAAATCATTCAATTGTTCCAAACTCGTCGCACTCGCAATCGGCGCTGTTATCGAAGGACGCGCGATCAGCCAGGCAAGAGCAACTTTCGCAGGACTTGCATCATGCTGACTGGCAACTTGATCAAGCGCATCGAGAATGCGGGAACCACGATCATTCATATATTTCTTGATGCCCTGGCCACGAGTGCTCTTTGACAGATCGGCTTCCGAGCGATATTTGCCAGTAAGAAAGCCGCTCGCGAGGGAGTAGTAGTTGATGACGCCGATTCCCTTCGCCAAACAGAGTGGCTCCAGGTTCTGTTCATAGTCCGCGCGATCACACAAATTGTATAAGGGCTGCAAGCTCTCGTATCTCGGCAATCCATTGTGTTCGCTGGCACTCAGCGCTTGAGCGAGCCGTTCACCGTTGTAGTTGGAAGCGCCAATAGCGCGGACTTTCCCTTGTTTAATCAGCTGTGCGAATGCTTCCAAAGTTTCCTCGAGCGGCGTCTCCGGGTCGTCCTTGTGAGATTGGTATAAATCAATGTAATCGGTCTGCAAGCGTTGCAGAGACTCTTCGACGGAAGCCAGAATATGAGACCGGGAAAGGCCTTTCTTACCGGGACCCATTTCCATTCCGACCTTTGTGGCGATGATCACCTTCTTGCGATTGCCACTTCGCTTCAGCCAGTTGCCGATAATTAACTCGGACTCTCCTCCTTTGTTCTCGGGAGCCCACATTGAATAAACGTCCGCTGTGTCAATCAGGTTGAATCCAGCGGAAACAAATCCATCGAGTAAACGGAATGAAGTTGGCTCGTTAGCAGTCCAGCCGAAGACGTTGCCGCCAAAAGCAAGTGGAGCGACTTCTAATCCGGATTTTCCCAGCATACGTCTTTTCACTTCACCTTTTCTCCTGAGACTAATTGCTAATCGGCTTAATGCGCGGATTGCCCCGTTTCAGCCCAATCGATTCCTGTGTGAGACTCCCATTCTCCGACTATATGAAACTCAAGACAACCCGGGTAGTGTCATGTTCAGCCACTCAACCTGGAATTGATCCTTCAAGTTGCAGCAATTTGCAGGTCGGGAAGGTGGTTCCCGCTCAAGTTGGAAGGTCGTCCAACAGTAAGTCAAGGTTCAGGGGTCGAGAGCATGAACACAGCAAACGACGCGAGCCAGTGTTCGCCTGCGTAATCTCCGCTGGCAACGTGAGCTAGTGCGGCTGTGATGTGTTTGCCTGCTGACTCAGACAAAACGGCGCGGGCGGGATCACGCGGCGGCAGGGCGCTGGAAATGCTGCGCATACACCAGGCCCGGCTCAGGTTGAGTCCATCGAGATGGACGAGCTTCGGGTCTGTTCTGTCCGTGACGATTGCCGGCTGCAATAATGCTGCCGGCCCACTCTCGAGGACTTCCGGCAGGAATGTGTGAAACCAACCCGCAAACTCGGCCGGCTTCATAACCCTTCTCATTAGATCTGCTTCCATCAGCGCAGGCGAAAAGAAATCCTCCCCACCTGGCTCCCAGGCACCCGGGTAATGGGTGTCCTTTGCAAAATAGGTGCGGCTGCGCTCATCCAACAAACCTTCCAGCTTTTTGTCGCCGGCAGCCTGAGCATAGTCCAGGGCAAAAGCCAAACCGAACGCAGTATTGGGATGTACGCCAGTGCGTATCGGATACGTTTGCTTCGGTAGAAAATCCATATATGACTTCACAATCACAGCAACCAGTGGCTGCAGATTGCTGGACCAGTTTTTCCCGTCTACGTCGTCCCATGAACGGAGTTCTTCCGCCAGCTTCAGCAGCCAGGCCCACCCATAAGTGCGTTCAAACGATTGGCGGTTCGGCTGTTTGAGGTATGACGCTTCGACCTGAATATTTTCGGCTGCAAGGGTGGCATTCAGCGCATTACGAATCTGCGTTGCTTCAGGCATTCGTGGAAACAGTCGCAACAGTCGAACAAGCATCCAGTGGCCATGCACAGAAGAATGCCAGTCGTAGCACCCATAGAAAGCAGGATGCGCAACCTTTGGATTCTTCAGGTCGGCAGCATCATTTATCACGTGGTCCGGCTTATTGGGAAACTCACGGCTGACGCATCTCAGCGCGAGGCCGGCGAAATGCGAGGCTTGCTTCTCGCTCAGCGCAAGTTCGCCCGGGCTGTGTTTAGTGCCTGTCATTTGTGATCTCGTCCGGCCTGGAAGCAATAGAACAATCGTGATTACCAGCACGAGGACCAGTGTGTTCTTGAACATGGTGTTTCGACTTGATGGCGCTTTTTTCAATAACGGTGAGATGGTCTGCCGATGTGAATGTGCGGTCCCGTGGCCGTTCCTGGAATTGCCTGGCGAAAAGCTGAAAAAGGAATGCCATTGCTGCGCAGAAAGCTGATCAAAGCCTGGCCTTCGACGCCATCAGGACTTAGAGAAATATCCATCGCATTACGATGATCGAGGTGCCAGCGATCGTGAATCGCGCCCTGCCCAAACACTGCAATCGGCAAAGGCTTTTTGAAGGCATCGGAAAAAAAGCGCTGCACCTTCCAGGCATCGTTCAAACCCCAAGCCCCTGCCCCGTTAAAGCGAATGAAAGAAGTGGTGTTGACATAGCCACCTTTGGCGAGGCGCGGATTCTTCGCCAGCTGTTGTTCAGCCGTCTCTTCGACCAAAGTGTCGGCTATTTGCGTATCTGCGTTGGCCATTTGCCGACGAGTTTCGGCCGCTCTGTCTTTCTCTGCGGCAAGCAGGCGCTCATTCTCATCGATCTGATTTCTGGCAACTAACCCCTCGTCGTAGAGCTTCTTCGAGAGCGCCAGTTTGTCTTCTGCTTTCTTCACGTTGTTTTCATAGATTGCGAGAAGCGTCTCCAGGCTACTCTTTACCTCCCTGGTGGCATTTATGAAATCTTCGCGGAGCTTTGCGAGTTCGCTGACCGGCCTGGGCGCCACTTTCGCGCGCTTTTTCTTTTGCGCTGAGACAATCTCCGGATTGACCAGCAAGACCAGGAAGAGGCTCGCAAGCAATATCCACGCAGCCCTGGTTGATGGCGGCGCTGAAGTCTGATCAACCTGATAGTTCATTCCTTTGTTGCCGCTGGCGGAGTTTCGGAGTTGCTGTCGCTTTCGCAACCTTTGCCCGCTTCGCAATTGACCTCACCGCCCATCAGAATAGCAACACCTGTTAGATAGAACCAAAGCATCAGCACGATCAACGCTCCAAGAGAACCATAGGTCACACTATAGGAATTGAAGAAGTGCAGGTAGACTCTAAGGCCAAAAGAAATCGCGAGCCACAGGCCTACTCCGACAAAGGCCCCGGGTGTTAACCAGTGGCGCTGAGACGGGCGAAGACTCGGAGCAAAGTTATAGATCAGGTCGAAAGTCGCCAGCACAAAGAAAAGGGCGATTGGCCATTGAACGACGTTCCAGATCCTGTTGAAAGCACCAGTAAGACCGTAGTGCGCTGCCAGAGCATCACCAATCGTCGCCCCATAAAGAATGATTGTCAGGGCAGCAATAATCAGAATTGCCAAAGCGATAGTGAGGGAGACGGAAACCAGACGGACCTTCCACCACGGTCTGGTCTCCTTAACATCGTAGGCACCATTGAGTGTTTGACTGATTGCGCTCATACCCTTCGAAGCAGCCCACAGTGCAGCAAGTAAACCGATCGAGAGTTTGCCGCCACCTCGCGAAGTGCTGATCTCATCGAGTGTGGTTTGCACAAGAGTTACAGCAGCGGAAGGCATTAACGTGGACAGATAGATGAGCAGTTTGAGACGAAACTCAGAACCAGCCTGTACCAGATAGCCCAGCAGCGTAACCATGAAAAGAAGCAAAGGGAAAAGCGCCAGCAGGAAATAATAAGAAAGCTGCGCCGCCCGTCCGAATATCTCGTCGTCGTTTGCGCAAGCCCATACGCGTTTAGCTCGATCTGGCCAACTCAAGATGTTCATGTGCCTGTTTCGCCCTGTCAAAAATTCTGGCACAGTGACTCAGCAAGCCTAAGTCTTTAATGTAAAGAAACTCTGGATTCTTCTGAGGAGATCACCCTGGTGATATCGCATTCGCGCACGACGCGCTTCCGCTGTGAGATCGCCCTTCGCGGCCTCGAGTTCGACTCGGCGCCGCGCCAGGATGGAGGAGATGTCATGCGCAATTTCAGGACGACGCTGCAATGTTGCTTTGAAAGCCTCCTTATCGAGCCGGTAGCATTCAATGTTCGTCAAAGCCAGGACGGTGGCACTGCGAGGCTCTCCTGTCATCAGGCCCATCTCACCAAAGAAATCCCCATCAGTCAGGGTTGCGACTCTCTCACTCGTTACACCACCATCAACTGAGACGCGCACCTCAGCCTGACCTCGAGCAATAAGGTAAAGCCAGTGGGCTTCGGCACCCTGGCGAGTCATTGCTTCCCCAATTACGAAAGGCGCAAACTTCAATCGCGCTGCCAGTGAACGACGTTCCGCCTCTGTTAACGACGCGAAGAGTTCGACGCCGCTGATGGCCTCAACGCGATCCTTGATTTCTTTATCTGCTTTGCGCTCCCGACGTGAGGCGTCATCTTCGGTAACAAATATGGAATGAGCTGGAATTGAAAAAGGAATACTCCCGCGACGCAGCGCGAAGTAGACACGCGTTCGGACCAGGGAATTTGTCGGCTCGTCCGCGGCCAGATCGGTCAACCAGTAACGCACGGCATACTGCCCAAAACTTTCCCGGAAATCGAGGAGGATGCAGTCAGGCTGAGGACTACGCGCAATGTTCGGGATGGGCTCGGAGCGTAGGGCTGTCTGGACCGCGTCAATTACTTCGATTGGCGAATAGCGGAAGTCTATATTGAACCGGACCCATTGACGGTGCTGGCGAGGAGATCCCGACCGCCGGCCCAACACCGTTACCTGAGATTTCATCAACACGCTGTTTGGGATCACTACCGTGTCCCAGTTGCGAGTTTCGATTGACGTATGGCGCCAACGAATTTCCTTTACCAAACCCTCAACCTCGTTAATGTGGATCCAGTCGCCAACGCCGATTGTGCGCTCCATTTGCAGCGCCATTCCGCCCATCATGTTTCCCAGTGTGTCCTGAAAGGACAAACCAATGACCGCCGTGATCACAGCAGAGGTGGCCACAATTCCGGTCACATCCACATGAATCAGTGAGAGTGCTGTTATCGCAACGACGATGTACGCTAAAGCCAGGAGCAAGTCGCGCATGATCCGGGGCGTTCGTAGACGAACGGCCGCCAACAGGATATCGAAGATAAAGATGCTGGCGACACTGATCACTCCGATGCCCTGGAGCAGCACCGACGCCCATCGGATCCATCGATATGCCGGCCCTTCCGGGCTTGCTCCGTTTATCGCCAGGACAGCAGCGAGAAACAAACCCACCAGAGACAGTACATACAAGACTGTCGCAGTACGGATACGCAAGCGTTCCCTTGGCAATACCGCAAACAGAGCAGCGGCGACTACAATGAACAGAGGCGCCGCCAGGAGGAAGGGGCCATTCATACGAAAAGCCTGTTGCAGTTGTAGCCAGGAGTTCATTTAGGCAGGGTCCGCATGCGTGACTAGCCGGCTGAATGAGCAAAGCGCCAGGATTCCACTAAGGAAGCTTAGCCGGACGCGGGAGCAGCAGCCGATCTGATTCGTGGCGGTTAGGCGTGGGTCCTATTTAACCATTGTGCCGGTGCGACTCCAACGTGTGTTTCTCAAGAAGTCCAGCAGAGGATTACCGCTTGATGCTGCGCTCTCGTCGTATGACCAGTAGACAAACATCGCGCGGCCAATGACCAGATCGCGAGGAACAAAACCCCAGTAGCGACTATCTTCGCTGTTGTTGCGATTGTCTCCCATCACAAAATAACTATTGGGAGGCACAACAATTTCTTTCCCGTCGCCCTCATACTTGAAGATGTCGTAATCGTCGTCGACGAAGTCTGGTCTATAAAAAACGTCATAGGCCTCGCCAGGTTTTCGTGGTGGGGTTTCGGTAATCTCGAGCGGATCTTTGCGGTTGTGGTCAATCGCTTCAATTTGATGTTCAGGGATGGCCTTGCCGTTGATGATGACGTTCCTCCCCTCGATGCGAATACGATCGCCGGGCAAACCAATAACGCGCTTCACGTAGTTTGTCAGAATCGGCTTGTTGTCGGGTCTTTCGAAGTCGCGCTTGGGGTCGTAGCGATTACCGGGATACTTGAAGACAATTATGTCTCCGTGACGAATCTCTCTTTGAGGTAGAAAAGGCAAAGACTTGCCAGGGGCAAAGATGAACTTGTTTACGAGCAGATGGTCGCCAATCGTAATTGTGTTTTGCATCGAGCCCGTCGGGACTTTCACCGCTTGCACGATGAAAGTCATGCCAAACAAGGCCATAATCACCGTCACTACCGCCGATTCGAAATACTCACGCCAGATCGACTTCGGCGGTCCCTTCGGTTTTACGGAGGCGGGTGGGGTTTTCGGATGACCGTTCCGATTAAAAAGACCCGAGAAGGAAAAAGGCCGGGTTGAGGTCTTCGTTTCCGAAGTCCTTTCGTTCACCTTGTCAGTGGTTAAGTTGCTAGCCATTAAAAACATCCTAGATACGTTGGTTGCGTGGGTCAAGTTCAGTACGCGTCAAAGAACGTGAGCCGCAACAGTTTAGGCCGGAAGGGACCGCAGTGAAATCTTGTGAAGGTAAGGTTTGATGACATCAAATTCTTTGCCGTTGACGAGTCGATCCTCAATTCACCGCTTTATTTCTTATGGTTCGAGTTCCGATTTCATCGCTTCGAGTGCGGCTTTGGCTGCGGCCGCCTCGGCGGCCTTTATTGAATGCCCTTCACCCTGGATGCTGCCGCTATCCCAACCTACCTCAACGTGAAAAATGCGGCGATGTGGTGGTCCCAGGGTTTCAATAACGCTGTAACGCGGAGCCTTACGGCGCTCGGCCTGGAGTTTCTCCTGCAGCAATGTCTTATAGTCATATTTTGCGGCCGTCAGGGGGTCAGCCATCTCCAGGTCTTCTCCCAATGCACGGCACACAAACTCTGTAGCGGCTCGTAACCCGCCGTCAACGAAGAGCGCACCAGTTATTGCTTCAAATACATCGGCCAGCAAAGCGTTTTTGTGCCGACCACCACTCTTCTCTTCACCACGACCAAACCGCAGAAAGGCACCGAGATCGAGTCTCTGTGAAGCCTTTGCCAGAGTAGGCTCACTTACCAAACGGTGCTTCATTCTAGAGAGTTCACCCTCAGTACCATCGGGATAGGAAGTGCAAAGATATTCCGCCACAATCAAGCCGAGAACCGAGTCGCCCAGAAACTCGAGCGCTTCGTTGTGCAGTTTGCGGGCGTGCTGTTCGTCGCCGGGCGCAACCTGTTCGTGGGCCCACGAGCGGTGTGTGATCGCTCGCTCGAGCAATCAGCGCGGCGAGTGATTATTGCGGGGTTTAATCGGTGTCGTGGTGCTGCCCGCCTTGGTCCCCTGGGTCTTGTTTGAGCCGGCCGGGAGGTTTGTCTTGCTCGCCGGCTGTGTATTGTTAGCCGGGAGGTTTGTCAGACCCGATGTTGAGTTTCCTCCCGAGCTTCCATTTCCTGAAGCCGGCGTCGATGCCGGAGTAGAAGATGGTAGAGACGTCAGCGGTGTAGGTACCGGCGGCAATGGCTTGGTGAGAATGCTGGCGACCATCTCATTCATACCAGCATCCGATTTGTCATGACGGTACTTGTACCAGGTTGCGAGGCTATCCATCCATTCGGTTTTGCTGGCCTGGAACTTGGGATCATTTCCGGCCGCTGCAACGGCCCGGGCATAGGCGTCAACCATGCGATCGACTACTTGATTGATATTTGCCAGCGCCAACTTGCTTTCAGGAGTCTCATCCTTTCCCCCGAACATAGTCTTGTAGTCGGCAGACTGTTTCGCATAAGGTCCGGTCTCATATGCTCCAGCGATATAGGCATAGGTAAACGGCAACTTCTTAAGGTTACTTTCATACTGAGCAGCCTTGATCAGATAGGTCAGGGCAGCAGTCGGATCCTGTGGCAGTGTCAGCACGCCGATGGAATAGTTCAAGTATGCCAGGGCTTCATCCTTGCCACCAAACGGTTGCCAACTGTCAACTGTTTTTCCTGATTCGATCAGTTGAATGGCCTTCTTAGAGTAGTTGATCGCGTCAGCGTTGAAGCTGTTGTTCTTCGCTGCGGCTGCCAGATATCCGCCATATCCCAGGTCGACCAGGACCTTCAGGTTGTCAGGCTCGTCATTGAGGATTTCTTTTCCCAGGGTGAATGCATCTGCATATTTCTTTTCATTATAAATAAGCTGGGGTAGTCGCATCTTGCGGAACTCTTTGTCGTAGGCGACCACAAACTTCTTCAAATATTTTGTAATGTCGGTGTCTTCAGGAGTACACGCCAGATACTTCTTTGCAGCTTCATAGGCTTTCGCCTGGTCGGCCTTAAAGTCTGCTCTAAAGGCTGCGTACCATGTATCTTTGTTTTCTTGAGTACATTGTTCCTGAGTGAGAATATCCGGCTGTGACAGTGTATTCCTTGCCGCGGCGGGCAAGGCAAATATTGTTACTGTCGCGCCAATTGCTATTAGTTGAATCGTCTTTTTCATTAGTCGTCGAAACCTCCAAAATCTTTCTCTCGGCTATCCCGGCGAGACCCACCGGCCTTCTTGCGTCGCGACAGGAACTTTAAGATGCGAATGGTGCAGAGAGCGGTTGCCGATCTTTGCACCAAATGGGGGAAAAGCACAATCGTGTGCTACTGAATTCCATCAAGAAAAGAACGTCCGCAATCTTCCTGCAACTTCGACGAATGTGTCAAGCTTTTGGCGTACGTTGCAGCAGTAAAAACCTAAAAAAAGCGCCGAAGGCAGCTAACCTTCGGCGCTAATATTTGTGGCGCAAACGTCTCGAACCTATGGTTGACTGGGTTGTGTCCGCCTTGGTCGTTGCTCCACGGGCGAAACGACGCTGACAGGGGTCTTCGTTGTTTCTGGCTGCAACGAAGGATCGTTCTTTGGTGATGGCGCAGGTCTCTTTTCAATTGGCATAAGCACACGCTTCACCTTGCTCTGCGGAACCGGGCTTTCAGTTGCGGCAGGTTTGTTGGGTGTCGGCGCGCTGGCGGTAGTTGTGGCCTGATTGGCATCCACTGCATCCCCATTGGATTTAGCTTCTCCATTCCCTGCTGCGTCGGCGTCCGCCGCGTCCTTTTCCTCGTCATCCAGAGTTGAGGCGGCCACCTGCATATCTGTGGGAGTGCCGAAGCGGTGATTCAGCTCACGATAAATCTCGCCTGCGACCGCCGCCGGCAGATGGTGATGGGCGTCAGTTCCTTGCGTAATCACGACGACAGCAAGCCTTGGACTGACCAGCGGAGCGTAGGAAGTAAACAATCCCACCCAGCCTCCCTCGCCAATGCAGGTTCCGGTCTTTCCAGCCACAGTCTGCGCAGGATCATATGCCCTCCTGCCTGAACCGTAATTTACCGAACCGACCATGCCTGGCACCATTCGTTGCCACACGTCCGTACCGATGTCCAACTGTCGGCGCACCTTGGTATTAAACTTACTCTGTTCTTTTCCAGGTCGAGGGGTTTGCGGCACCAGCAATTTTCCGCCGTTGGCCATTGCCGAGACCAATGTTCCCAACTGCAGCGGAGTCACTTCGAAGCCATCGGCATAGGAAAACATCCGGCGTTGCACAAAGCCTGGTTTCAATTCCGGCAACTTGCCAGCAAATTCGAAATTGACATTCGCACCTGTCTTTTCACCGAGCCCCAATTCACGAGCGTAGCTGATCATCTTGTCGAAGCCGAGGCGGCCGCCGACCTGTTCGAAATAAGGGTTGTCGGAGTGAGCAAGCGCGGAGGTTAGATCCATGCGAAAGCCGTCAGAGGCTGATGCCACATCAGCCGGAGGAATTACTTTTTCAGAAAGACCGGCGACACCGGTTACCAGCTTGATCGTTGAGCATGGCTTGAAGCCTCGGCGCAAAGCCCACTCCTGGTTTACAACCGAATAAATTCTTCCCGTAAGCGGATCCATTACGACCACTGTGCCTGCATGGTTGCCAAGGGCGTTTAGAGCAACCCGACGAACTTCAGGATCTTCTCCTGCGGTATCGTCTTTGCCGATAAAGGTCTGCACCTCGTTTCGCATGGCTTGATCGATGGCGCGCTGGCGCGCAATCGCAGCGAGTCGAGCGGCTTCTGCTCGGCGACGCGCTTCTTCGATCG
>WNFY01014565.1_pt1 | contig 10618 bp, 10 predicted proteins | sample 5400091 | NCBI WGS metagenome assembly WNFY01 (sample SAMN13153364, study PRJNA577476) | soil metagenome | isolation source: 60 cm soil or saprolite under grassland replicate 1 | place: USA:California | collected 2016-06-15
TCGAAACGTGTTTCGCTGCGCGCCAGCATGCAAACCAGGGGCGTCCGCAGCAACACTCGCAGGCGGTCGGCAACAGCATCGGCGAGAATTCCGAGATCTGGTTCCGCGTGCAAGCTCTGCACGACTTCGGCAAGAATCCCGGCGCGTCTCTGTTCCTCGCGGGCGCGCTCGGAGAGACGCGTGGCTTCGAGAAGCCCGCCGAGTTGCGCCGCCAGAATGCTTGCCTTCGCGGCGTGATCGCGAGTAAAAAAAACACGATCAGCGTTGTGCAGGAAAACTACAGCTCCGAGTACCTCGTTCGAAAGAATGAGCGGCACCGCCAACATGGAGCGAGCCTGGAATTCGGCGGCCATGGGATAACGAGAGGTGTCGAGCGCATTGACGTATATGGCCTCTTTCTTGAGGATTGCTTCATTTGCAATTGCGCTCTCATGGGTTCGCAGGCGGGCACCGCGGAATTTTCCGGCCATCCAGCCATCGGCTTCAACGCCAACCAGTTGATCGGGAGGCAGGAACTGCCACACATAGGCGCCGCTTACCTGAAAGTAGGTTCTGGTTTCGCGGCAGAAGAGTTCCAGGATTTCTGCGGAAGACTTGGATTTCGAAGCGGTCGCTGAGAAGTCGAGCAGTAGGTTCTGAAAAGGGCCATCCTCAGTTCTCCCCGGGTACGATTGCACAATCTGTTCGGACCCAATTGTCAGACAACCCCCTCTGGATTCGCGCGGACTTTTGTGGCCAAGTTATTGATAAATAGGAATCTATTTGTAATCTCATTTTGAGTCAAGGAAAAAGCCGCAGCGCGGTGGCCGCTGGAACCTGCTTCAACAAACGCTCGGTGCGTCTCGTCCTGAGACGCGCGAGTCCCAATTGAGACGATTTCCCAAGCTGGGAATCCTTCCGGCACTGCCGGAAACCAGAGGTAAGTACCTGAAAACTCAGTAAAGAGGTCGTACGGATTGAACGATCTTCTAGGTGGAAGCCACATTGCTCTCAGAGAGTGCATTTCCGAATGAGGGGGGATTGTGTCTTTACCGAAGATCATCCGCCGTATCTGCAAATTATTTGTTTTGGTCGCTGCTCTCACCGCCGTATTCGCGAGCTTCGGAGCGAGTTCCGCCAGCGCGCAGGATGCGCTGGACCGCAAGGTGAAAAGTAAAGTGTCTCCGGTCTATCCCGAAATCGCACGCAAAATGAACCTCGCGGGAGTGGTGAAGCTCGAAGTTGTGGTGGCGCCCAACGGGAACGTGAAGGAAACCAAAGTAATCGGTGGGAACCCGATTCTTGTCAACGCTGCGGTGGATGCGGTGAAAAAATGGAAGTTCGAATCCGCCAGCGACGAAAGCTCGGGGCTAGTGGAGTTTAGGTTCGATCCGAGTAATTAGCGCCGCGGGCCGAATTGCGGTTGCTTGGAGAAACTTCATGTCGATGAGCAAGAAGCTCTATCTGAATTTTGGCATCGTTCTGGCGATGGTGGTGGTGCTGTTTCTGGTGACCTGGGTCGCGGTGCAACGCGAGCATAGCGCGAAAGCATCGGCTGCACAGGCTTTGCAAATGGCCGACAGCACCGACAAGGTGCGTTTCCAGATCATGCAGAACCGCCTGTATCTGAGTAACTACCTGCTCAGCGGCGACAGCCGCGAAGTCGAACGCATGAACGAAGGCGTCCGGCAGTTGCGCGATGCTGTGCAGAGCAGCGCCAAGCTCGCCACCTCGGACCAGCAGCGTTCGTCCATGCAGTCAGTCCAAAAGAATGAAGACGATTGGGTCGCACAGTTTGCGCAACCCATGCTGCAGAAGCGCAAACAAGTGGATTCCGGGAACGCGACCGTGGCTGACCTGCAGATCTACTACTTGCAGAAGGATGCTGGCTCCTGGGTCAAGACCTCTACGGATTCGTTGGACCAGGCTGACCATGATGCGCACCAACTTTTGGAAGAGCGCCGCAAGACCGACGAAAGCGCCGGTACTTGGACAATTTTCATTGCCCTGTTCAGCACGTTGGTTGCTCTGGCGCTCGGGGCTGCTATTGCTTATCGCACTGCGCGCTCCATCACCACGCCGCTTTCCGAACTCATCAAGGTGGCGCAACAGATCGGAGAATCGGGAGACCTGGATCACCAGGTCGATTTCCGGCGCAACGACGAAATTGGACAACTGGGGCGCACTTTCGGGCGCATGGTCACGTACCTGAAGGAAATGGCGTCCGTCTCGGAAGCCATAGCAGGCGGCAACCTGGCCGTCGATGTAAAACCGCGATCGAGCAGCGACACTCTGGGCGGCGCATTCACCAAGATGACCGATGGACTTCGCGGTCTGGTACGGAATGTGCGCGACGCAGCCACGCAAGTGGCCAGCGCGTCATCGCAAGTGGCGGGAGCTTCCGACGAGTCCGCCAAAATCAGCTTGCAGACTTCTTCTGCGATCGACGAAGTCACCAGCACCATGCATGAGATGAGTGTCAACGTGCAGAACATGGTGAAGAGCACGCAGGTGCAGGCTTCGAGCGTAAGCGAAACGTCCGCTTCCATCGACCAGATGGTCGCGTCCATCCAACGCGTTGCTGATACTGCAAAGGTTTTGCTGGACATCTCCAACCGCTCGCGCGAAGAAGTGCACAGCGGCATTACGACGATGGAGAAGGCGACCGAGGGGCTGAACAAGATCAACAACACCATCGGTGCGTCGGGCCAGATCATTGGAGCGCTCGGACAGCGAGCCGATGATATTGGAAAGATCATTGAGGTGATCGACGATCTGGCAGAGCAGACCAACCTGCTTGCCTTGAATGCTGCCATCGAGGCGGCGCGCGCCGGGGAGCATGGTCTGGGATTTGCGGTTGTGGCTGACGAGGTCCGGAAACTGGCGGAGAAGTCCGCGCAATCGACCAAGGAAATTTCCGAACTGATCCAGAGCATCCAGAAAGAAGCTCGTAAGGCGGTCGAGAACATGGATCAGAGCACCAGCATCGTGAACGAAGGCCTGAGCCTGGGCGAAGACCTCAACACCGCGCTGCGCAAGATCTCAAACGTGGTCACCGAGGTTTACAAGTTCGCGCAGGAGATCGGTGCTGCAACCAACGAACAGTCGCACGGTTCGACGCAGATTGCCCGAGCGACTACGCGACTGAACGAAATTACGCACGAAATCAATTCCGCAGTCGAAGAGCAAGCGTCAGGCGCGCACGCCGTGGTCAAAGCCATGGAGCGTATGCGAGAGCTGGTACAGCAGACGACATCGGGTTCGACAGAACTGGCTGCCTCGGCAGAGCAGATGTCAAAGATGTCGCGAGACTTGCTGGATTCGATGAACCGCTTCAGTGTCGGTCAGGATGAGGCGTTTGCGGGAGAGATGAGTGGCCGCAGGGCCGCTCGCGCCGCCGCCGGGCGCGGATGAGCCGTGGAGATGCTATGAGCCGTGAATTGCACATTGTCGGTTTTCAGGTGGGGCGCGAGACGTACGGAGTTCCCATCACCTCCCTGCATGAGATTGTGCGGGTACCGGAGATCACAGCGGTGCCGGATGCGCCCGAGTATATGGAAGGCGTCATCAATCTGCGCGGCAAGATCGTGTCGGTGATCGATCTGCGCAAGCGGCTGGGGGAGAAGAAGATCGGATATAGCCGTCGGAACCGCATTTTAGTAGTCGAACACAAGAACAAGCTTGCGGGATTGATCGTCGATTCCGCATCCGAGGTTCTGAAGATTCCTGCGACGGATGTGGAGGCATCTCCCACTACGCTTCAGGAAGGGCGGGCGAATTGTGTAACAGGGCTCGGGAAGTATCAGGGGCGCCTCATCGTTCTGCTTGACATGAGCCGGTTGCTGGACCTGGGCACGACGCAGAAAGCTGGCGCCGAGGGCCGTTCTATAGCCAACGGGGAAGCCCGGCGAGCAGCGGCGGCAAAATAATGGGTGAAGGACGGTCATGAGTTCTCCGGCTCTGGCGATTCAGCTCAGTGAGGCAGAAATGCGATTACTGCAGACACTCGTGTATCAAGAGTGCGGCATGTATTTCGATGCCCGCCGCGCGCATTTCCTTCAGGACAGGTTGCAGCGCCGCTTGCGCGAATGCCGCATGGACTCGTTTTATGCCTACTATCGCCTGCTGATGAGTGCGGCAGGCAAAGAGGAACTGATCAAACTGGTCGAGAACCTCACGGTCAACGAGACCAGTTTCTTCCGCAACAAGGCCCAGCTGGATCTGTTCCATAAGCAAATTCTTGAAGACCTGATTCGCAAGAAGCAGGAATCAGGCAGCCACCAGATCCGTATCTGGAGCGCAGGCTGTTCGACGGGCCAGGAACCGTACACGATTGCCATGCTGCTCGCCGATGCGCTGGCTTATCACCAGCTGCGAATGCCGGCGGCAGGCGAGATCGAATGGCCGCGGCCGTTGATTTCACCGCCCTGGAGAGTCGAGATTCCGGCCAGCGACATCAACTACACGGTCTTGCGCGCCGCACAAGAAGGAATCTACAACGAGCACCAGATGTCGTCGGTGGATTATTCCTATCGGCTGCGTTATTTCGACAAAGTAGGCGACCGATACGCCGTCAAGAAAGCCATCAAAGAGCTGGTCCACTTCGATTTTCACAACCTGAAGACGGAATTCCTGCCCCAACAAAATGACGTTATTTTCTGCCGCAACGTCATGATGTATTTCGACGAGGCGGAGCAATCCCGACTGGTTGAGAAGTTCTATCGCTGCTTGTGCCCTGGGGGGTTCCTGCTGGTAGGACACGCGGAAAGCTTGTTGGGCCTGAGCCAGAAATTCACCATGGTGTACCGTGACGCGGGAACCGCCTACAAGCGGGTTGAGGTGACGGAGTGAGTCATTCGTCTGACGAGCGCGGCGCCGAATTGCGCGACCTGTTCTTTGAGACTGCCCAGGAACTCCTGCAATCTCTGAACGAAGATTCGCTCAAGTTGGAGCACGCACCGCAAGACCGCGAGATTATCCGGAGCATTCGGCGGACGGTGCACACGTTGAAAGGCGATTCGGCGGCAGTAGGTTTCCACGAACTCAGCGAGCTGGCGCACACGCTGGAAGATGCCCTCGCCGTGGAAACACCTTCGGCCAATGTGTCGCTGGCCGAAATCGGTTTTACGGCCGCGGATATTTTTGGCGCGATGCTGGTGTCTTACCGTCAACAAACGGCCCTGCCCGATACTGCGGCGATCAAGAAGTTGGTACAGCAACTGGCCTCTCACCCGAGCTCGCCAGACGTCCCAGCACCCAAAGGCCAGGACAATCCGGTCCACGCCGTCTGGTCTGAATACGAGCGAGTGGCGGCCCAGAACGCGCGCGCGGAAGGCAAAAGCGTATTCCACATGGTTGCGCACATCGACCCGCTTTGCGCCATGCCAATCGCGGCGCGGCAGTTGGTTGCGAATGCGGTGAGCACGATCGCACAGATTCTGGCCTCGCGTCCGGAGCCTGGAGCGGCAGTGCAGGGCCAGAGAATCGAGTTACTGCTTGCCACCTCGCACGCCGAGAGTGCGGTCATTGCCAAATGCCAGATTCCGACGGTGATCGGGAGGATCGATTCCTCGGAGTTTTCTTTTGAATCTGCGGCAGCGAGCGGCGTGGAACGCGGCAACGAAGCGGAACCGACCTCGGCTGAGGAGACGCGCGAGCCTTCCAGCGAACAGGATTCCAGCCGCGACCCCCGGTTGTCGGGATCGCAGACTCTGTTGCGCGTCGATGCCGAACGCATTGATAACGTGTTGAACCTTGTAGGCGAACTGATCATTGGCAAATCCATGATGCAGCAGGCGATCCATGAATATGCCCGACGGTCGCCAAAGGACCCGCTGCGTGCCCGCTTTGCCGATGCCATGTCGTTTCAGGCACGCGTGCTGAACGACCTGCAGCGCTCGGTCATGAAGATCCGCATGGTTCCGGTCGAACAGTTGTTCCGGCGCTTTCCGCGCATGGTGCGGGATACCGCTCAGCGCTGCAATAAACAGGTGAATCTCCAGGTCAAGGGCCAGGACACCGATCTCGACAAAAGCTTGTTGGACGCGATTGCCGAGCCGCTGACGCACATCGTGCGCAACGCCGTTAGCCATGGCCTCGAAAGCCCGTCGGAGCGGCAGGCCGTAGGCAAAACGCCGGCTGGAACGATCTCGCTGAACGCTTACCACCAGGCAAACCAGCTCATAGTCGAAGTCAGTGACGACGGCAGAGGCATCGATGTCGAAAAGGTGAAGGCCAAGGCGATCCGAACCGGAGTTGCGAGCGCGGAAGACGCAGCGCGGATGTCCGACTCCGAAGTATTGGATTTGATCTTCCGGCCCGGCTTTAGCACCGCCGACGAGATCACCGAAATTTCTGGCCGTGGCGTCGGTCTGGACGTAGTTCGCAGCGTGCTGCACCGGCTCAAGGGGACGGTCGAACTGGAAACGCATGCCGGGGCGGGAACCAAGTTTCGCCTCAAACTGCCGCTGACCCTTGCCATCATTAAGGCATTGCTGTTCCGAGTAGAACAGCGGTTGTATGCGATTCCGCTGAACACGGTGGCGGGACCACAATCATTTGAAGCTTTTTGTTCTGGTCATCAATTTTGGCGGCCGCAAGATGGGTTTGATCGTGGATGCTCTCGAAGGTGAAGAAGAGCTGGTAATTAAAGCCCTGGACGACCAGACGATCGCAACGGATCTGGTGAGCGGCGCCTCGATTCTTGGAGACGGTCGGGTGGTGCTAATCGTGAACCTGCCGGCGGTAGTGGAACGTTTTACCTCCGCGCTTGCCAGCGCTCCATCCGGATTGTTCCTTGCCGATAGTGAGCGCACAACGCGAGCGGCATCGGAGGTGCGGCAATGACTCCGAAGCCGATCCGCGTGCTCGTGGTAGATGACTCTGCGCTGATGCGCAAGCTCATCCCGCAGATTCTTGAGACTGATAATTCGATTCAGGTGGTCGGCACGGCGATCGACGGGAATTTTGGGCTGAAAAAACTCGACGACCTCAGGCCACAGGTGGTGACTCTCGACTTGGAAATGCCGGGAATGGGCGGGCTCGACATGCTGAAGGAAATCATGCGCCGCCACCGCGTGCCGGTCATTGTGGTCAGTTCGCACAGTACCCAGGGCGCATCGGTGACCCTGAAAGCTCTGTCGCTTGGGGCCTTTGATTTCGTTGCAAAGCCGACTGATGTTTCCACGCGCATGCAGGAAATTGCGCGCGATCTCATCTCCAAGATCAAAGCGGCAGCACAGAGCCGGGGCATTCAAATCCACTCCGAGATGGAATTCCCGGTTCCGGCGCCGCGGCCAAAAAACAAGCCGGGTGTGCCGAAAGAACCTTCGAAGATCGTTGCCATCGGGATTTCGACGGGAGGGCCGCAGTCACTGCAGTACGTGCTGGCGCAATTCCCGGCGGAGTTTCCGGGAAGCATTGTGGTTGTGCAGCATATGCCGGAAGGCTTTACCGATATGTTTGCCCGGCGGTTGGACGAATGTTGCTCGCTCAACGTCAAAGAGGCGCAATCGGGCGACCTTCTGCAGGCTGGACGAGTATTGATCTGCCCGGGGAGTCGGCACATCAAGGTCAAGAAGCTGCCGTTGGGGGACATTGTTATCCTGAGCGATGATCCACAGGTGAACGGTCATCGTCCCTCTGCCGACGTGATGTTCAAGAGTGTGTTGTGTCGTATTCGGAATGCCGAAAGCCGCGATTGAGCGAGGATACGCAATGCGGGTTGTCGAGTTGGACGCGATGGCCAACACGTTGCAGGCCCAATGCCGGCCTGGACGCGGCGAGCCGGGGAACAAGGCCATGAGCGCGGGGCAGAGATAGTTTTGTTGTGCCGATGCTGCAGATCGGCATGGGTTAATTTTGAGGTTTAGCACAGGAGGGGGTATGGAGCAGTTTGCACCAGTCAAGCGAAGCAAAGACGGGCAGCCCGTCCAATACTTGATCGTGGACGATTCCGTTTTCGCGCGCAAGAATCTGGGCCGAATCATTGAAAGCTTCGGCGGCCAGATTGCGGGCGAAGCGGGAGATGGCCTGACCGCTATCAGCGAATACGACCGCCTTAAACCGGATATCGTGCTCATGGACATCACCATGCCGCAGATGGAAGGGATTGAGGCTGCCGAAAAGATTGTCCAAAAGAACCCGGAAGCACGTGTGGTGATGGTGTCCTCCGTCGGCTATCAGGAGAACATTGTGGCCGCCCTGCAGCGCGGGGCCCGGCATTTCGTGCAAAAGCCGGTCAAGCCTGAAGTGCTGTATGAAGTAATCAAGTACGTGCTCGGAGAAGACGGAGTGGTTGCCAGCGCAGCTGGCGCAGGGGCCTAGTCATGAAGATGGAGTTGATTCAGCCGTTTATCAATGCGGCGGATGCCGTATTGTCGCAGGGGCTGCAGTCTCCCATGTCGATCGAGAACCTCAGCATGGAAGAGGAGGCCTATCGCCGCAAAGGCGTGGCGGCCATGATCGAATTGAGCGGAGACATTGAAGGACGAATCATCTTCGACCTCGCGCCGAAAACGGCAGCACGCGTTGCCAGCCACTTCGCCGGCATGGAATTACCGGAATCCGATGAACTGGTGCGCGAAGCGGTCTGTGAACTCGCCAACCAGGTCATTGGCAATGCGGTCGCAACCTTGAACGATCAGGGATTTCATTTCCGCGTGCATCCGCCCGCACTGCACACCTCGGAGCAGGGAGCGAAAAGCACCGAGGACACCGAAGCGCTGGTGCTGTGCTTTGATACCTCTGACGGCAGTGTGTTTATGAACATTGCCCTCCGCTATCACTTACCGATGGAGCGGGCGGCGAGCGCCGGCGCCTGATGATTGCGCCTCGATGGGCTGATACGGGTGCTTGATCGACCGCAAGTCTGAAAGTTTCTTTAACCTCCTCACAATCTATTCGCGCAGGCGAGTCTCTCTCATTTTTGCCTGCGCTCGGTCTCCGAAATATAAGGAGCGCTTCGATCTCTAGGGACCAGCGATTAGAAACACCGGATTCTGCGGCGGAATTACCAGCCCGATTCCGTTCTGCGCTGTTTGGTCGGGTGCGGGGCACGAGTTGATTACCGTGAAGGTTGAAGCAGATGCTGAACTAACTACGAAGGCCCCATCGTTGGCTTGAGCATTCATGCCGCTGATGTAAACCGTCATCCCAGCCTGAAGAGTCGATCCGTTCAGCAGAGAGTAGGTGTAATTCACGGGACTCGGCGTCGGGCAAGTTTTCACCTGGGGTGCAGAGACGGCGGTGATGGCAACCTGAGAAGACGGAAACGAGCTTACCGCCGACGGTACCCAGGCCTCGAGCCAATTTGCAGGATGAGGGGTTACAGCGCTGCTGGAGCTGAACGTGTCAATCACCGCGACAGTGCCAGCGTCGCATTGCGAGACGAACACTTTGAAAAGAGCATTTGTACCACCGACAGAAGACGTTGCGAATACGCGAAAGCGGGCCTTGTCGCAGTTGGTCTGAGGGGAATTGTCTGGTGCTTGTGATAGGGGGATTGTTTTCGTCGCCTGCCCCGTGCCGGTGTCGATTACGGTCGCTTGGGTACAAATCTGGTTATTGCCAGTCTGATAGCTCGCAACGTACGCCCGGCTGCCGTCCCCAATAATGACAATAGAGGCGGGAATCGGGTTGCTGGTGCAGGGCGAGCCGGGTGCGGCAAGAATCGTTGCTCTGCTTGGATTGTGGGCCACCAGTGTTCCGTTGGTCCCAATGTCGAAGAGAGCAACGGACGGAGACGCGGCATTCGCGTCGCTCACATAGATGCGGTTGAAGATGCTGTCGTAAAACAGCGAGTTCTCAAACGGTCCCGGAGAAGCCGCACTCACCGAAGAGACCACAGCGTCCGTGAGTGTATCGATAACCGAAACGGTCCCCCCGCTGTCCAGGACATAGACGTGGGCATTGTCGGTACTCGCGATAGCCCACACTGGAGCACTGCCGAGCGGAATCACTTTGGCAATGCTGCCATCCAGCGTGTTGATGCTCGAAACCGAGTTCGTACCCTGGTTCAGAGAATAGATTTTGGTCGAATTCGGCAGTTCGGCGAGCGCAACGGGACGCGAGTTCACGTCGGGCACAGGCAATGGTTGTCCGGCAAATGCTGGGTTGACGGCGAACGTCTTGATTACAACGTTCGAAGTCGTATCAATTACCGAGATCGTCCCATTTCCCTGACCCGCGACGTACATGCGATTGCTTTCGCTGCTTGTGACAAATACCGGGACCACCGGACAGCCGTTGGAAGGGCACAACTCGACCAAATCAATCGTCGTTCCCTGGGGGTTCGATGCTGTCGGGGTCACCGAAACTGTGTCCTCGCCGCTGTTAGCGACATAGAGCCTGGACCCATCGGTTGTGAGAGCGGCGTGGACCGGGCCGAGGCCGGCAGTGGCCACCGAAACCATGGAGTCGCCGGCTACGTCGATTCGTCCCATGGAACCCGAGTTCAAGAAAGGATTGCCAGGCAGTACTCCGTTCGCGGCCAGGGCAAGAACGTGCCCTACGGGAGCTGGGGTTGGGGAAGGCCCGGGAATAGGCTGCGCGATGGGCCGGTAAGTTTCCCCGCAATTAATGCCCAGGAGAGCCAGCAGAAATGGTACCGCCATCCTCCCGATACGGGGGGCGCTGAAAC
>WNFY01006272.1_pt1 | contig 10612 bp, 8 predicted proteins | sample 5400091 | NCBI WGS metagenome assembly WNFY01 (sample SAMN13153364, study PRJNA577476) | soil metagenome | isolation source: 60 cm soil or saprolite under grassland replicate 1 | place: USA:California | collected 2016-06-15
AGCCCGTGGATAGCAGGATCGTCCGTCCGCCTCCGCCGGCCAGCACGCCGAGGATGCCCAGAATGTTGACCAGGCCGTCCTGGCCCCCCGAGGATGACGTGCCGGAGGGAGTCTCTCGCCAGGGCGTGGGTGTGCTCCGGCGCCCGCAACCCTGCGGCCCAGTCGGCTTCGTGTGCTCCCCGCTCGTCAACACGGCGTCGCTTGCCCTCAGGTTGGTACTCCTTCTAGCCCGAGTTTCCGGGATAAGTTGATCTTGCAGGTGTTTCCGCAGGTGAACTGGGGTGCTTGCGGCCTTTGGGCCTATGACCTAACCGCTTGGCGCCCAGCGGTCCAGGCTGAAGATCTCGTATAGCTCGCGCTGGTGACCGGTGAGTTCGGTGGTCATCCGGCGGGCCCTGGGCCTGCCGCCGGTGGAGGGGTAGATCAGCATGGTCTCGCCGATGGCGGCGAGTTCGCTGAGCAGGGCGCGGACCGGCAGGTCCAGCCCGGCCTGGCGGGCGCGGCGGCGCGTGAGGTGGGCGAGCTGGAGGGCAAGCACGCAGGTGAATACGTGCACGCGGATGTTGTGCTCGGTCCAGTGGTGCATGGGGCTGAAGGAGACGACGTGGGGATCTTTGAGCTGCCGGAAGCTGAACTCGGCCTCGGACTGGGACCGGTAGCCGGCGATCACCTCGGCAGCCGGCCAGTCGTCGTGATCGGTGATCAGCACGTGCTTGCCGAACAGCTCTTCTTCCAGGGCGGCCCGGGCGCCGGGGTCAACCGACCAGGACAGCCGCAGGTCTTTGGGCTGGTCACCGTCCAGCTGCCAGGTGATGACCCGCCGCACCCGGGGCTTGGCCATGATGGCGGTGATCTCGGCCTCCACCTTGTCGCGAGCGCGGCGGGTCTTGCCGCGGGCCAGGGTGGCGGCCAGCTCGTCCAGCTTCTTGCCGGCCTTGGCCAAGGTGGTGCCGTCGAACCCGCGAGCCTGGGACTGGCGCAGCTCGGGTGAGTGAGTGAGGATCGCCCGCCGCTCGGCCCCGTAGACATCGCGGCGGGTGTCGAACGCGGTCAGCCCGCCGAAACGCTCCCGGTCGACGATGGCCCGTGCCGAGGAGGGCAGGGCGGTCAGGTCCGGGCAGTCCGAGGCGGGCACCGACCCGATGTAATGCAGTCCGGCGCCGGCAAGGAAGGCGAAGTTGTCCTCGCTGTTCTGCCCGGCGTCGAACACCACCGTCATGTCCGTGCCGCCGGGTGCCGTGGCGGGGATCGCCGCGGTGATCGCCTCGTACTGGCCGCGGAGCTGACCGATCATCTTGGTGAACTGGGTGACATCAGGCCGGTTGCCCGGGTAGGCGTGCCAGGTCAGCGGGATCCCGCCGTCGCGGGTGACCACCAGCCCCAGGCCCACCAGCCGCAGGTCGGAGCGTTTCTGCTTGGCCTTCCCGCGCTGGGCGATGGGCGCCTTGCCGTTACCGGTATCGATGAACGTAGCGAAGTTGGTCATGTCCAGGGCCACTGAGGAGACATCCACCCCGGACACCTCGACCAGCCGCAGCGCGATCCGCCGGGAGATCTCCTCCAGCTGCTCCAGCGTGACAGCGTGCATCGCATCCCAGAACCGGCGGTGGTCCAGCGCCGCCGCGGGGATCTTGGTGAACCGGTCCGCCGCGGTGGTCTTCCACCAGTCGGCGAACGCCCGCTTGGAGCACGGGGCAGCGAGCCGGTTCAGCGCCGCCAGCGCCAGGTAGGTGCCGGTGCTGGCGCCCGCATCCGCCCGGCGCGGCCCGGCCACCTCGTCGATGATGGCGGCGACTCCCAGCTCCTGGAGAATGCCCCAGGCCGCGGCCACGTCCCCGAACCCCAGGTGCCGGGTCCGCTCCGGCATGACCGCCTGCTCGCGGGCGTCCAGCAGCGCCTCGATCTCGGCCGCGGTGCCCACGTACCGCTCGGAGACCAGCTTCGGCTTGCCGTCCACCCAGCCCATCTCGCGCAGGTACCAGTACGGCCTGCCGCTGATCACCTTCTTGTACAGGCTCGCCATGACCCTTCCCGGCGGTCCAGCATGCAGGCACTTTAGGTCATAGGGGAATCTAAGTCAAATCAATGCGACTATGCCGCGTTGCGGCAGGTCAGAGATGACCCGCCGATGCACTCAGCACTTCAAGATCGACTTAGCCCGGAAACTGGGGCTAGTACAGCGCACACGCTGGACTACACAGACGCGACGAGCCTTCGTAGACGGGGACCGGTTTACTCATAACCCAGAGGTCGAGGGTTCAAATCCCTCCCCCGCTACCAAGGCCAGAGGCCCTTTCTCGAACAGGGAAAGGGCCTTCTGCATGTGGTTTGTGCACGATCGTGCGCCCAGCGATGACCTGCCGAGACAGGTGACCTGCCGACTGAGTGGCTAGCGTCAGACGTTCCGCCGGGTTTGGTCATACTTTTGACTATGACCGTGCTGCCGCTTGGGGACGTCAAGTCTCACCTCTCCGAGCTTGTCAGCCGTGTTCATGATTACCACGAGCGAGTGACCGTGACCGTGCACGGCAGGCCCTCGGCCGTCCTGATCGCACTAGAGGACCTGGAGCGGCTCGAGGAAACCCTGGAGATCATGCGCGATGCCGCAACGATGAACCGGCTGGCCGAGTCGGACGCGGAACTGGCTCGCGGCGAGCACGTCTCCGCCGGGGAACTCGCCGAGGCCATGAGGCAGGGCCGGGCGCGGTGAGCGGGGAGCCCGCGGAAGAAGCCCACGAACTCTGGGCAACCTCTGCCGTCCGCCGCGCACTGAGCGAGGATCTGCCGGAAATCGAACGTGAGCAGCCGCGTATTACACGCGTTGCCGAATAACCATTAAGTACTTCTCTATCAAGTGCGGCGCCGCTGCGCGGCACCGCTGGCCCGGCGTTAGCGCCGGGCTCAGCCTTGGGGAGGCCCGCCCGTCGCACGCCGGGCCACTCGCCAGCAGGTTTCGCGGCTCAGCTAAACACACCCGGCACGCACCCCGGTGCACGGGCACCGGCCGTCTTCCTCGGTGCTCCGCGTCCAGCTCGCGGGCCGCCGCGTCAAGAGCGCTTACAGCCGCGAGGCGCGAGGGCTCCCCCCAGCCCGATTGCCGGAGTATCCGCACCGGTCGCTGCCCGTCAAGGGCGCTCAAGATCCTTTGTGCCGGGCTCCTCCACAAGGGCCGAACCCTACGGGCTGCCCCTTGTCCCTCGTGGAGCCTCTGCCCCGCTCAAAGCATCTTGGCGGCCTGCGGCAGACCCTTGACGGGCGGCGATCGGCGCTGGAGTCGGCAGCAGCCGGGATGAGGAGGGGATGCGGTTGATGATGCCGCATGCATGGAGGTGACGGCGGTGGAGATTACGGCGGTTGAAATGGATGGACAGATGGTGCTGGTGCAGGACTGCCGGAGTGCCACGGCCGTGGCGCGGTGGACCTGGTGGAGAACGGCCGGAAGGGTATGGGGCGCGCAGTGCCCGGCGTGCCATGGGCTGCGGGTAGCTCCGTACTGGCTGGCCGGTGACTGGACCGCCTAACCCACGAAGGACTGAGCGCCCGCTGGCCTTGGGGTCGGCGGGCGCTCTCACAGTACGTGATCCGGGGCCAAACAGCCTGTAACGCGCGCTACGCACCGTGCGAATAGAGAACCATGCTAGGCGTGTATCTAGGACGCCAGCGGGTGGGTCCCCCAGTCCGGGTTTTCGTCGTGGGTCGGCGAGGCCGTGACTTGCCTGAGGTCTGTGCCGTCCGCTCGCATCGTGTAGATGTCAAGCGTTCCGTTTTGCGGGAGGAACAGGTCCAGCGCGATCCTGTCCCCGTTGGGCGACCAGACTGGCTGCTGGGCGAAGTAGCGGCTGCCACCCGTGTCGATGGGGATCTGCCGTAGCCCGCTGCCGTCCGGGTGGATGACGAAGATCCGTCCCCTCGCGTCGAAGAGGATCCACTGCCCGTCCGGCGACCAGCTCGCAGTACAGCAGCCCGACATCCCCCAGGGCGCGAGCCGCCGCAGGCCTGTTCCGTTGGTGTTCACAACGAAGAGGGCGTGACTAGTGCTCGGCGGTCGGGCCGGGTCGGAGCGGACGAACACGATGCGGCTGCCGTCGGGCGAGTAGTCCGCCGGAATGTCATCGATTGGCGCGGTCGTGACTCGAACGAGGTCGCTTGCGTCGGGGAAGTGGAAGGTGTAGATGCCGTTTCGTTCCGGATGCTGGTCATCGAGCACTTCGCACGCGAGTCGTGTGCCATCGGGCGACCACACGTTGCAGCCGAAGATAGTGTCCGGGTCGAATCCCGGGAGGGGATACGGCAGCGTGGTGTATACGGATCCGTCAGCGTTGTAAATGGTGGGATTCCCGGGTTCGGCGATCTTGGACCCGTCGGGCGACCACCGGGGGAGCTCGCCACCACCTGGATGCAGCAGACGCTCGTGGGAACCGTCCGGGTTGACCACGTAAGTCTGTGAGTCGCCGAGCGCCGGGTTCTCCCGCGTGAACGCGATCTGACCGTTCGGGCCGGGCTCTTGTGCCTGGGCCGAGCCGCCGACAGCGACGAGCCCAAACAGTGGCAGCGCGGAGACAGCCAACAGCGCGAATAGCCGCTTCATTGCGACTCCCCCCTTTGCTGGGACGCCTACCTGGATCACAGCGACAGCGTGAAATTTATGACGCTACGCGCCTGGCCAAGCGAGGTCAATACATGATCGGCGCCGGACGCCAGAGTGTCAAGATCGACAAAGTGACAGCGCACCTGCCGATTGCGGCCACGGTGGGCCATTAGGGGCCATCAGCACCAGCGCCTCAGGGCGCGCTGCGGCCACTGACAGCCACCCAAACTCGCACGCCAGCCCATCGACGGACAATGATTGATCAAACTCCCAAGCTGACAGTGCGATTACCCAGGTCTGCGGACCAGGGACCACATTGCCTTGCAGCTGCTCAGCTTAGTCCAAGCAGCGGGCAACCACCTCCGGAGCCGTGACCGTGCCGTTGCGTGCCCGATCGACCGGCAAACCACCAGCAAGTAACGACGGTCATTCACGGACAGAAACCAGGCCAGATCGAGGATGTCCCGGCCTTCGTAGAACTTAAGAGTGGCGGTCCCCCGCCCGTGGAAGCGCGGGCTTTGAACCCGCGGGCAACGCACCGGAACACGCTCGTAATGCGTAGGTCGCTGGTTAGTGACGAGGACCTGGGCGCCGAGGCGCCAACCGCTCTGCGCGGCACGCTCCTGAAGAGCGCGGAAGAGTACCATTGAGAACACGCAGAGCGGAGCCTTGGGCGGCAGGGGGGCTGCGATGAGACTGCGATCGCATCAGCGGAACCTGGTGGTGTGGAGCCAGTCCGCAGGCTCAATCGGAAGGTACGGCGCCGCGCCGTTCGCACGGAGAAGGCGGATCCGCAGGTGGATCCGTACCAGCGCGCTGCTCACCGTCGTCGGCCTGATGCCCCTGGCACGCGCCGTGCGGGCCCGCTGGCGGCCCCTGCTAGCCGGGGGGGTGCTCACGGTGGTCGGCGTCATGTGGCTCGACGGCCCGGGCGGCATGGTTCTCCTGCCCGGACTGTGGCTTCTCTTGTCCGCCCCGCTAATCCCGGCCAGCCCTAAGGCGGACCGCATGCGGTGCCCGGAGGTAGAGCATGAACTGGCCGTCTTCTCAACTCCGGCGCAGCGGCGCCTCGCCATCCAAGCCATGGCCGCACATGACAAGCGGTTTCCGGTCACCGGACGGTACTAAGTGCCGCGTCCAGCCCGGATGGCATCGATTTTCCCGGGCTGGTGCCGCGGCGGCCAGGGCAGGCCGATCAGGGACGTTGGTCCAGCCTGAAACGGTGGCGGCGGGTCGAGAAGGACGAGTACAGCTCGTTTGTCCGGCGCATCCTGCGCGCCTACACCCTCCGCGTCGGCGATGGCGACGTTGAGGCCCTGGCCCTCATGCTCGGCTTGGCCGACGAGATCGACACCGCCATAGCCGAGGCGGTCAAGGGCTTGCGGGATTGCGGCTACTCATGGGCCGAGATCAGCTCCCGGCTCGGCATCACCCGCCAGGCCGCCCAGCAGCGCTGGGGCACACCCTGATCCAACCGGGCCAGATAGGCCAACATTTGCGTCCGATAGACGAGCCAACCGCGGCTACTCACGGTCACTCGCGGATGCCTCGGCATGCCTGTTGACCTGCGCATCGGCAGGTCCCACTCTGGCCGCCTACGTCCTCCTGAGCAGCGAGTCATGCCAGACTGGGACACGTGCCCAATCGGGGAGCCAGACCAGGATGCTCACGGTCGCCTGTGGACAGAGTGGACGTAGCGCCGCGAGCTTGGACCTGGATTGCTTCATCGCCGCGACCGCAACACGAATCCGCGGCGACTGGATGCCAGTGCCGCGTACCTGACGGCGAGCCAGCGGCCGAACAGCAACGCGGCACCGGCAGCGGCGATCGTCGTGGCCGTGGTGATCCGCGTCACGAGCATGCCGGTGGTGTAGCAGCCATAGGAAAGGGCAACGGTGCAGTTCGGTGTCTGCCAGCTGTGCCACCAGACCGCAACCAGGTAAGCCACACCGAGCCCGCAGGCCGCCAGGCCTGCCAGCAGCCAGCCCGTCGACACGGCCCGGTTGAGGCGCCCGGGGCCCTGGACTGAGCGCAGCTTCCTGGCCACCAGCGCGGGCGGACCGAACCGGCTGACCGCCTCATGCCCGGCCTGGTCTTCCGGCAGCCCCCGGGCCATGGCGTCGGCCGCCGTCGCGCGTAGGTGATACTCCGCCTCCATCAGGGCACGCCGACCCGCGGCGCCGGTGCCAGCCAGCTGGGTGCGGACGATCAGCTCGTCCAGATACCACTCGATCTCGCTCATCCGAACTCCTCCGCTACGCCGGGCCCGAGCACCGCACGCATACCGCGCGCAAAGTCACGCCAGTCCCGGCGTCTGGCAGCCAGAACACGGGCACCGGCCGGCGTGAGCGAGTAGACGCGGCGGCGCCGGGCCGCGCTGGCATCCCACTCGCTGCCCACGAGACCGTCGCGCTCCAGCCGGTACAAGGCCGGATAGACGGTTCCCTCCGGCAGGTCGAAGGCGCCAAGCGACCGCTCACGGAGGCTGGCGATGATCGCATACCCGTGGGCTGGCCCGCCGTCACGCAACGTTGCCAGCAGCAGAAGGTCCAGGTGTCCGCGCAAGTCCATGCCTAGAAGTCTAAGCATAGCTTTCTAGGTGTCAATGACCGGCGCGGGTCCAGCAAGCTCGCCGCGCACGTCAGCAAGGAAACGCAGTTGGCCATGACCTGGGACATGCTCGGAACGATCTTCTCGGGAGCGCTCGCACCGGGGTATGTCCGCCGAGGTCAACGCCACAATCCGCCCATTCGCGCCCGACGGCCTCCGGAGCCGTCAGCGTGCCCGATGAGGTGGTCGACTGAGGGTTATCACGGTCACTCCCGGATAACACCGCAGGCATCGCGACCTGCCTTGTCGTACGTGAGCCAGGTCGGTGAGGAGACCTGACACGGAAGCGATCACCGGTACGGCGATACCCCTGGTCAGCAAGCAGATTTGTGCACGGATTTGTGCACGAGACGCGGCGGGATGGGTGCGACACGGGAGACGCCGAGATTCGGCGTAGACGCGCGGCACCCGTTGGCCAAGGTCAGCGCGGCCACCGGAGACCGTTCGGGACGGGAGAGACGCGCGTCGTATGGCTCATAACCCAGAGGTCGCGGGTTCAAATCCCGCCCCCGCTACTAGTTTCCGCAGGTTAAGGCCCTTTCCCAGTTGGGAGAGGGCCTTTGCGTTTCGGGCACTGTAGTAAAACGTGTAGCAGTAACAGCCCTCCGCGCGGCCCGGCAGCGCGACGGAGGAGACGGGGTGACACGGGACGAGACAGCCTGAACGTGGTGGACGCTGCCGCCCGAGATCTCTGGGCGCCTGGCCCGGAGATACCCCGGGTGCCCCGGTCTTGTCCTGTTCGTGCTGGACTATTCGAACGCGCGCAGCCGTAGCGGGGTTACGCCTGCCGCCCAATGGCTGCTCGTGGCATCCGGCTACCAGGAGCGCCAAGTCCGGTCTTGCTCGAGTTCAATTACGGCGTCGCGGGACACCCGGTGCCGATACGGCCGCGTATCTATCCGCACGCAGACCGGGCGATCTGAAAGACGCATCCGCAGCGAGCTTCTATTGCTCTCGGGAAGCAGTCATCGTCTGCGCTGAGCGGGATACTTAGCTGCCCTGTACTGGGCAGTCGGGTCCGCGTCACACTGGTCAGATGAACGGGCAGGCGGGCCGGTGGCGGGTCGGGATCCTCGGCCCAGTCGAGCTGGCGGGCGGCGGGCCAGGTTCAACTTGGCGGGGCGATGGAGCGCTGCCTGCTCGCTGCGCTGGCGGTGCAATGCGGGGAGGCTGTCAGCGCTGCGGCGCTGGTGGATGCGCTGTGGGGCGATCATTCGCCTCGGACGGCCGGGAAGACGCTGCTGAATTATGTGCTTCGCGTTCGCCAGCACGCGCTGCCGGACGGCCAGGACCTGCTCGTGCAGCGCCACCGCCTCCTCGGTCGGGCCTGTGGCCTGGTAGGCCTCGGCCAAGGTACTGAGGTGGCGCCGGCTCAGTCCCTGTTCAGTCCCTGCTCGACGGTGGCCTCCTCGCCGCGCTCTATCTGCTGCGCCAAGACCTGCTCCCTGTAGGCTCCAGGCAGCGCCATCAGCTCGTCGTGCGTTCCCCGCTGCACGATCCTTCCCTCTTCCATCACTAGGATGAGGTCGGCATTGACGATAGTGCTCAGCCGGTGGGCGATCACAATCCTCGTGCAGCCGAGCGTGCTGAGGTTATGGTGCACCCGTCGTTCGGTGACGGTGTCGAGATCGCTCGTGGCCTCGTCGAGCAGCAGGATCGTGGGTCGATGGGCCAGGGCGCGGGCGAGAGCAATCCGCTGCTGCTGACCTCCGGAAAGCGACGCACCTCCATCCACGAGTGGCGTCTCGTAACCCATCGGCATGGCGACGATCTCGTCGTGGATGCAGGCCAGCTTGGCCGCGTCGACTACCATCTCGTGAGGCATAGCGGGGTTGGTGAGAGCGATGTTCTGCCGAATGGTCGCTCCGAACAGGTAGGGTTTCTGCGTGACGATGCCGATCTGCTTGCGCAGCGACCTGAGCTCGAGGTCGGCCAGGTCACTCCCGTCGAACAGGATCCGCCCGGACGTGGGCGGATACATGCCGAGGAGGAGGTGCGCGAGGGTCGACTTCCCCGAACCGGTGCGTCCGGCGATGCCCAGCTGCTGGCCAGGCTGGACCTCGAGCGAGACTTCCTTCACCACCGCGGGTGCCAGCGGCCCATAGGCGAACGAGACGCCCTCGGCCCTTACCTGCCCGGAGAGGCGATGAGCGGTTACTACCTCCTGCCCTTCCTGCTCCCGGGGCGCGTCCAGCACGTCGCTGATGCGCTCCATGTAGCTGCGCAGTAGTTGAAGCTTCAAGCCAGTGTCGATCAGGGTGGCGAGCGGCTCCAGGAAGCCGACCGCCAGGGCAGCGAAAGCGAGCATGGTCCCGAGCGAGATGCTGCCGTTCAGAACCTGGAACCCGCCGTAGACCAAGATGGCCAGCGGCGAACCCAGCTGGAGCGTGCCCGTGACGGCCTCCACGGACGCCTCCAGCCGTCCCCGGCGCAGCGCCACGTTGACCTGGTCGGTGAACAACCGCTCCCAATGCTCGGCCGCTCGCCGCTCGGCACCCGCCGCCTTGAGGGTCTCGATGCCGGCCAGCAGCTCAAAGGTGTAGCTCTGCGACTTGGATTGGACCTGCAGGGTCTCCGACATCAGGTGCTGGTTCCGCCGCCGCGCGAGCAGGAGAACCATCACCTGCAACAGGCCCAGTCCCAGCACCAGCGCCGCCAGCGGAGGGCTCAGCATGAACATCAGGACAAGGTAGAGGCTCCCCAGGCTGCCATCGATCAGGGCCGAGATGGTGCCGGTGGTCAGGAACTCCCGTACGACGGTATTGCTCTGGAGGCGCATCATCAGGTCGCCGGCGGACCGCCCGAGGAAGAACGCGTACGGGAGGTCCACCAGGTGCTCGACGAAAGCCTTCGTCAGGCGTACATCGAGGTGTGTGCGCAGTTGCAGCAGCAGGTGGCTCCGCAGCAGCGTCGAGACGAAGAAGTAGCCGACGACCGCACCCATGGCGGCCCCCGTCACCAGCAGCAGGTGCCGGTCGTTGCGCGGGACGATCTCGTTCACCAGCAGCCCGGTCAGCAACGGGAGCGCGAGTGCCAGCAGCCGCAGGAGCACCGATCCCACGAGCACCCTGGTGAGCCTCCCGGACTGGCCGAGCAGCGGTCGGAGATACCGCCAGGTGCCCTTGGTGTGCAGCTTGGAGGGCCGGAAGTCCTCACCCGGCTCGAAGGTGATGGCGACACCGGTGTAGGAGCGGCGAAAGACCCCCATGGACAGTCGCCGGCGTCCCACAGCCGGATCCATGACCTGTACGCCCTTTCGCCACAGGCGCTCGAAGACGACGAAGTGCTTGAATTCCCAGTGGAGGATCGTCGCGGGAGGCAGCTGCCCGAGGTCATCCAGGTCCGCGGCCACGCCCCTTGCCCTCAAGCCATAGTGCTGCGCCGCCTTGGTCATGGCCAACGCGTCGACGCCGT
>WNFY01006274.1_pt1 | contig 10611 bp, 7 predicted proteins | sample 5400091 | NCBI WGS metagenome assembly WNFY01 (sample SAMN13153364, study PRJNA577476) | soil metagenome | isolation source: 60 cm soil or saprolite under grassland replicate 1 | place: USA:California | collected 2016-06-15
CCGGCCGCTTTGGCCGTACGCGCGGGCGGCCGGCCTGAGATCGGGCCGGCCCGATGTGACAGCGAGCCGGCTATAGCCGGCTCGATGTGGCATCGTGCCGGCGGGGGACGGGGCTGGCGCGGGACGGATGAGCGGCGTGAGGCGCCCGGGGCGTGAGGTGCGGAGCTGAGAGCCAGGGCCAGGGCTCAGGGGCCAAGGGGCCAAGGGGCCAACGTAGCCTGCGGCGGCACTAGAGCAGGAGCTCAGGAAAGGCTCGGGCCATAACAACAACTCCCGAACCTCCTCTGAAATATTCTGGAGTTCGCCAGTTGCGTCGCACTGGCTTGGCTCTGCCGAAATCTATAAGCCGTCCCTAAAGGGTGGCCTGCGCCGAGAGGATAGGGGCAGAGCAGCCCAGCGCCGCTGAACGCATCATCGCACAATGGTGTCAGGAGGCTGCTATGACGGGTTGGTGCAAATGGGCGGCTCTGGTCGCGAAACGCTTTCGGTAGGTGGTGGCGCTGAGGCCGTAGTGGGCTTTGAAACGGCGGGCGAAGCCGCTCTGGTCGGGCCAGCCGACCGCGCGCCCGATGCTGGTGACCGGCTCGTCGGAGTGCAGGAGCAGGACGGCGGCGTGCTCGGCGCGGAGCTGGCCGAGGTAGGCCATGGGCGGCAGCCCGGTGGCGGCGTTGAACAGCCGGACCAGGTAGCCCGGGGCGAGGTGCAGGTCGGCGGCCAGGCCGGTCAGCGTCCAGTCCCGGGCCAGGTCAGCTTCCAGCAGGCGCATCGCCTGCACGACCGCGGGATGCGCTGATCCGGGTTCACCCGGCAGCTCGCCGCGGGCCCCCGCCACAGCCTGGCCGAGCTGTCCGAACAGAAGGGACAGCCGGCCGACGATGTCGGGGCGGTGCAGGGCGGGCGGGCGGTGCCGCAGCGCAGCTAGCGCATCGAGATGAACCAGGCAGTCGCCGAGGACGGACGGCGGCAGGCTGATCGTCAGCACGCCGCGGCCGGGAGAAGAGTACGGGCCGGCCCATAGCAGGAACCCGAGCAGCGGGTCCTCACGGGTCCAGGACAGCTCGCGGCGCAGCAGCTCGCTGCTGAAACAGCAGTTGTACACCTCGAACCGCTGGCAGTTCTCGTACCCGTGCCAGACGCCCGGCCGGAGCAGCAGGACGTCGCCCGGCTGCATCTCGCGCCGTCCAGCCTGGGAATGGTGGGTGGCCGCGCCGCCCACGGCGAAGGCGATCTCCACGAAGCTGTGCGTGTGCACCGGGCTGTCCCACTTGTGCAGATAGCAGCCTGCGTAAGCCGGCATGGGCTCGGTGAGATGGAAAAGGCCCTGTCTGGTGCCTACCGGCGGGGCTTCGTCCACGTCAACAACGTATTACCGCAGCCGGCCGAAGTGAATTTCTGACAAGTAACGGTTCATCACGGCATATCGGCGACCAGCGGATACGCCCAGGATCGACGTCATGGACGTGACGTTCATGGGCGCCGAGCACAAGCTGGCCGGGCGGATACCCCGGCGGCGCTACCGCTACCGCTACCGGCCGGTCCTGGCGGTGCTGCTGCTGCCGAGCCTGCTGCTGATCGGCGTCTTCAGCTACTACCCCGCCATCCGCAGCCTCATCGGCGGCTTCTACCAGTGGAACGGCTTCTCCGCGCCCACCTACGCGGGGATATCGCAGTTCCGGCAGTACATCCAGGCGCCGACCTTCGGGACCGAGGCGGGGAACATCGCGATCCTCACCGGCGGCAGCATCGGCATCAGCCTGGTGTCACAGTTCACCGCGGCCGAAGTCGTCATGCATATGCCGCCAAAAGCCGCCGCCATCGCGAAATACGTCCTCGTCCTGCCGATCGTGCTGCCCCCATTGGTGCTGATCGAGGTCTGGGCGTACCTGCTCCAGCCGGGATCGGGCTTGGTCGACCGGATCCTCGGCGCGGTCGGGCTGCCGCAGCCGACCTGGTTCAGCGACCCGCACCTGGCGCTCTTCGGGATCTTGCTTGTCGGATTCCCGTGGATCTCCAACCTGGGGTTCCTGATCTTCCTCGGCGGGCTGCAGAACCTGCCGAAGGACGTGCTGGACGCGGGCAGGCTGGACGGCCTGAGCGCGGTCCGGCGGGTCTTCGCGATCGACATCCCGCTGCTGATACCGCAGTTCCGGATCGTAGTGATCTTGTCCGGCATCTTCGCGGTGCAGAACTTCGTGCCGATCCTGCTGCTCACCAACGGCGGCCCGGGGACCGCGACGCTGGTGCCCGGCCTGGACATGTACCAGTCGGCGTTCGCCAGCGACCAGTACGGCTACGGCATGGCCATCGGCACCCTGCTGTTCGTCGCGATGCTCATCTTCACACTTGCCGTCATGCGGGCGCTGCGTCCCCGAACCGCGTAGCCCCCGGACCAACTGACCGAATTATCACCAGGAGGCGGGTTTGTAATGTTCCGAAGAACTCACGCGCTGCCGACCGGGATGGCCCTGCTAGCCGCGGGCGTCCTGGTTGCGGGATGCTCGGGCGGCTCGGCCAGCCCGGGCGGCTCGGGTAACGCCGCCCCGGTCACCATCAAGGCGGTGCTGCCGCCGAACACCGGCCCGATCACCGCGGCCGACAACGCCGGCCTGAAGCAGCTGACCACCCAGTACGAGGCCGCGCATAAGAACGTCACGGTCCAGTGGCTGCCGAACAACATGTCCAGTATCACCCAGGCGAACGCGGCGGTGGAGAGCCAGGCCTCCGGCGGCAGCGCGCCGGACGTCGTCTGGGAGCAGTACGGCCCGGTCACCTCCGGGGCCATCCCGGCCGGACTGCTGCAGAACATCAAGCCGTACCTGGCCAAGCCCAACCCGTACGTGCCGGGCAGCTCCAGCTGGCTGTCGCTGTTCGCGCCCTTGACGGTCCCGTACATGACCTCGCCGAACGGGGACATCGACATCATCCTCGGGTCGAGCGTCGAGACCGGCTTCTTCTACAGCAAGGCGGCCTTCGCCAAGGCCGGGATCTCGGGGCCGCCGGCCAGCTGGGCCGACTTCATGACCGACCTGGGCAAGCTGAAGTCGGCCGGCATCACCCCGCTGATGTACACCACCGGCGAGCCCTGCAACCCGTCCTGGTTCGAGCGGCTGGCCACCTCCTCGCTGCTCGCGAACCAGGTCAGCCAGTTCGACGTCAACCACGCCCAGGTGACCAACGGCCTGGACGTCGCGGTCGGCATCCACAAGGGCATCATCAGCATGAGCAATCCCCGCTACGCGGAGGCCTGGAAGCTCCTTGGCCAGCTCGTTCCGTACTCGGCCAGCGGGCAGAGCGGATACGGGGCCTGCCAGGACCCGAACGTCACGACGCCCCCGCTGAGCCCGCAGCCGCTGCTCGTCCAGGGCAAGGTCGGCATGCTCTGGGGCGGCAGCTGGTGGATTCCCCAGCTCGACTCGGCCGGCTTCACCGGTAAGTTCGGCGTGTTCCCCGAGCCGCCCATCACCACCGCCACGACGCCGCTCGGGCTCGGCACCTCCACCCTCGGCGTCATCGGCGGCCCGAACGGCAACGGCCAGTGGAGCATCACCTCCCAGCGTGCGGACAGCACGATGACCCCGGCCAAGACCGCGACCGTCATGAACTTCCTGGCCTGGATCTTCACCCCGCAGCACCTCGGCTACTGGCTGAAGATCAGCGGGAGCGGAGCCTACATCCCGACCGAGACGGACGCGCCGACGGTGAACCTGCCCGGCCTGTCCAGCCTGGTCCCGACCGGCAAGGTGCCTACGGTGGTCGACGTGGTCCTCGACGACGTGCTGTCCGCCGTGGCTACCAACGCAGGCATGCGGCTGGTCCAGGAGTACGTCAACGGGTCGCTGCCCTACTCCGCGTTCGCCAGCCAGTGGCAGTCACTGCTGACGAGCTCCGCGCAGGCCTGGGCGACGCAGAACCACGTCGATCTCGGCAAGTACTGAAGTGCGGCGCCGTTACCGCTGGATCAGCCTGCTCGGCGGGGTGGTGATCGTGGTGATGACCTACTTCCCGATCGTCTTCGTCGTCTCCAACTCGCTGAAGACCGGGCAGGACATCTTCAGCACCGGGGTGTTCTCGCTGTTCACCCAGTTCGACTACCAGAACTACAGCACGGCGTGGTCCGGCGTATCCCGGCCGCTGGTCAACACGATCATCGTCGCCGCGGTCTCCATCGTGCTGGGCGTGGCCGCCGCCGCGCTCGGCGCGTACGCGTTCTCCCAGCTGCGGTTCCGCGGCAAGGAGCTGCTGTTCCTGGCCTACGTGGCCCTGCTGCTGATCCCGTCGACGCTGACCCTGATCCCGCTGTTCCTGACCATCCAGAAGCTGGGCTTGTTCAATACCTGGTGGGCGCTGATCCTGCCGTACGCGGCCAGCGCCCAGCCGCTGCTGGTGCTGATCTTCCGCGGCTTTTTCGACCAGATCCCGCGGGAGCTGCTGGAAAGCGCCCGCACCGACGGTTGCACCGAAGCCCAGGTGCTGGCGCGGATCGTGGCCCCGCTGACCAGGCCGGTGCTGCTGACCGGCGCGATCCTGGTCACGATCAACGTCTGGGGCGACTACCTGTGGCCCACGATCGTGATCCAGGACCCGCACAAGACCACGATCTCGGCCGGCGTGCAGCAGTTCGTCAGCAGTTTCGGGCTGAACGTGAGCAGCGGCGGCTCGGTGTTCGCCGCGCTCGTGGTCGCCACCGTGCCCATGTTCGTCCTGGTCGGCTTCACCATGCGCTATTTCGTCTCGGGCCTCACCGAAGGAGCAACCAAGCTTTGACTGCGCTGCCACTGACCCCTGCCGGGCTCCGCTGCGCGCACCAGGTCGGCCCGCTCGGCGTCGCACCGGACCGGGTCCGGCTGAGCTGGCGGCTGGAGGGCACGGGCACCGGCCGGGCCCAGCGCGCCTACCAGGTAATGGTCACGGACGGGTCCGGCGCGGTCGCGTGGGACAGCGGCCGGGTGGAGTCAGCCGCGACAGCGGACATCGCCTACGCGGGTATCCGGCTGACCGCGGGCGGGCGGTACAGCTGGAAGGTGGGGGTCTGGGACGAGACCGGGTCGGCGTCCGGCTGGAGCGACCCGGCCCGGTTCGAGGTCGAACTGGACCGAACGAGCGGGTGGCACGCCTCCTGGATCGGCCCGAGCTGGGTCCGGGAGGGCGTCACCCCGCCCTCCGGCGCTGGCCCGGTCGACCCGGTGGCCCGTGCCCTGACTCAGGCTCCCTACCTGCGCCGGGCCTTTACCGTGGATCAGCCGGTGACGTCAGCCCGGCTGTATGTGACCGCGCTCGGCCTGTACGAGGCGCGGCTGAACGGCCGGCGGGTGGGCGACGGGTTCCTCACTCCCGGCTGGACTGACTACACCCGGCGCATCGCCTACCAGACCTACGACGTGACAGGGCTGCTCAACCAGGGCGATAACGTCCTGGGCGCGATTATTGCCCACGGGTGGTACGCCGGCTTCTACGGCTTCGACCCCAAGCGGGCCGGCGCCCACTACGGCACCGCCCCGGAACTGCTGGCCCAGCTGGTGCTGCGGCTGGCCGACGGCAGCGAGCAGCGGATCGTCACGGACGGGCAGTGGGAGTCCTCGACCGGCGCGATCCGGCACGCGGACCTGCTGATGGGCGAGCGGCACGACCTCGCGCTCGAGCCATCCGGCTGGGACATGCCCGGCTTCACTCCGCACTTTGGCGCCCTGCCTGCTGGCGCCTCCGGCGCGGGCGGCGCGGGCCGTGACTGGCGGCTGGTCCAGGTGCGCGAGCGTGATGCCACGGCGCTGGTCGCCGATCCGGGGCCGCCGGTCCGGGTGACCGAGGAGATCGCGCCGCGCCGCATCGCCACCGACGACCACGGCCGGCACATCGTCGACTTCGGCCAGAACCTGACCGGCTGGCTGCGGATCAACGTCGACGGATCGCCGGGGGCGTACGTCCGGATCCGGCACGGCGAGGTGCTCGCGGCCGACGGCAGCCTGTACACCGACAACCTGCGCACCGCCCGGGCCACCGACGAGTTCACCACGGCCGGCGGCCCCGAGGTGCTCGAGCCGCGGTTCACCCTGCACGGGTTCCGGTACGCCGAGATCACCGGCTACCCCGGCGACATCGACCAGGCCGGCATCACCGCCCGGGTCGTCCACTCCGACACGCCCGCGGCCGGGAACCTCGAGTCCTCGCTGCCGTGGCTGGACCAGCTGTTCCGCACCATCGACTGGGGCCAGCGCGGCAACTTCATCAGCGTCCCGACCGACTGCCCGCAGCGGGACGAGCGGCTCGGCTGGCTCGGCGACGCCCAGGTCTTCGCCCGGACCGCCTGCTACAACCGCGACGTGGCGGCGTTCTTCGCCAAGTGGCTGGACGACGTGGCCGACGCCCAGCTGCCCTCCGGCGCCTTCACCGACGTCGCGCCGCGGCTCACCCTCACCGGGGCCGGGGCGCCGGCCTGGGGCGACGCCGGGGTAATCGTGCCGTGGACGGTGTGGAAGATGTACGGCGACACCGCGGTCCTGGACCGGCACTTCGGCGCCATGACCAGGTGGATGGACTTCCTCGAGCGGGCCAACCCCGACTACCTGCGGGCCCGGGAGCTCGGCAACAGCTACAACGACTGGCTCGCCCCGGGCGACGATGGCACCCCGCACGAACTGCTCGCGACCGCCTACTGGGCGCATGACGCGGCGCTGATGGCCGAGATCGCCGACGTCACCGGCCGGCCGGCCGAGGCCGCCGGGTACCGGGCGCTGTGGTCCAAGATCCGCTCCGCGTTCGCCGACACGTTCGTGGTCGCCGACGGCCAGGTCGCCTCCGGCACCCAGACCGCCTACGTCCTGGGCCTGCACATGAACCTGGTCCCCGATGACCTGCGGGCCGCCGCGGCGGATCGCCTCGTGGCGGCGATCCGGACCGCGGGCTGGCACCTGACCACCGGGTTCGCCGGCGTCGGGTACCTGCTGCCGGTGCTGAGCTCCACCGGTCACACCGCGGCGGCCTACCGGCTGCTCGAGCAGGACACGATGCCGTCGTGGCGGTACATGGTCGAGGCGGGCGCCACCACGATCTGGGAACGCTGGGACGGCTGGACCGTTGAGCGCGGCTTCGCCTCGCCCTGGATGAACTCGTTCAACCACTACTCACTCGGCTCGGTCGGCGAATGGCTCTACCGGTTCCTGCTCGGCATCGACCAGGAGCCGGGCACGGCCGGCTTCGGCCGGCTGCTGCTCCGGCCGCACCCCGGCGGGTCACTGGACTGGGCCCGCGGCAGCTACCGGTCCGCCCGGGGCACGATCAGCGCCGGCTGGAAACGGAACCGCGGCCGGTTCACCTACCGGGCGGAGCTGCCGCCCAACGTCACGGCCACCGTCCGCATCCCCAGCAGCCACGCCGCCGAGGTCCGCGACGCCGCGGGCAACCCGCCAGCGTCGCTTGCCAGCTTCCCGGGTGCCCAGGATGCCCAGGAGGCAGTCTTCCAGGTCGGCTCGGGGGCGCACGAGTTCTCCGGTCCCGCGATGAACGATCCCGGCTACTTCTGAAGGAAGCACTTTGAAACGTTCCATATAACGATGACGCTGAGGAGGACCACCATGAGGTACCGAAGCCGGGCGAGGGCGGCATGGTTGCTCGCCATCCCGACCGCGGCCGCGCTCCTGGGCGGATTGGCCGCCGTCCCGGCCCACGCCGGCCCGCGGGTCGCCTTCGGAGGCTGGCAGTCATATCTGGAGCAGCCCGCGACCAGCAACGTCAGGGCCGTGGCGGCCACCGTCCTGTCCGGGAGCGTCACCAACGCCCGCAGTCTCACCTCGGCTGGGCACGGAGACGCCACGCTGACCGTGACGTCGGCCAGCGCCCCGGCCACCGTCCTGCTCGACTACGGCGTGGAGGTCGAGGGGACGCCCTACCTCGACGTCATCTCACACCGCGGCGCTTCCCCCGCTGTGGCCCTGGCGTTCACCGAGGCCAAGACCTACCTGCGCACCCCCGGCTCGGGCGCCATCACCGGTGACTCAGCGTTCCAGCCGCGTGCGGTCTCCCTGACCGTCTCCGCTGACGGCACGCTGAGCAGCGGGTTCATGGGCGGATTCCGTTTCGAGGCGATCACCCTGACCACCCCGGGGACCGTGGTGCTGCGCGGGGCCGGCCTTCAGTTCGGCGGCGGCTACCTGGCCACGGCATCTGACTACCAGGGATACTTCCTGTCCAGCTCGAAGGCGTTCAACACGATGTTCTACGACGGCGCCTACACCGAGCAGACCGACATGCAGCCCGCCGGCGTGGGCGGCGCCACGCAGCCGTCGGTCCTGGACGGCGCCAAGCGCGACCGGGCGATCTGGTCCGGCGACCTCAAGATCGGGGGCCAGGGCATCGCCGACACGCTCGGCAGCAACGGCGACAACTACGTCAAGCAGTCCCTGCTCACTCTCATCACCAGCAGCCAGCAAGGCGGCGGCCTCAACGCCGACACGCTGTTCAGGACCGGGCCCTACAGCAACTCCTACTCGTCCTGGACGCTCGATGCCGCCACCACCTACTACCGGAACACCGGCGACACCGCCTTCGCCCGGCAGATCCTGCCCTGGCTGGAGGGACAGCTGGCCTACGACGCGACGCTGACCGACAGCAGCGGCCTCATCGTTACGGGCCCGCAGATATCCACCACCAGCGGCGGCTACGACTGGGACTTCTACGACGGAGCCAAGACCGGCACGGTGACCGCGTTCAACGACCTGTACTACCAGTCCCTCCGCGACGTCGCCTACATCGAGGCCAGCCTCGGGAACACCACCAAGGCCGCCGGATACAACCAGACCGCCGATCACCTTCGGGACGCGATCAACGCGAACCTGCTCAACCCGGCGACCGGCACCTATTACCTGAGCGAATCCGACCACTCCACCTTCGCCCAGGACGCCAACGCTCTGTCCGTCCTGTTCGGCATCACGCCGGCGGGCCGGGTGCCGGGCATCCTCAGCACGCTGAAGACCCTGTGGGGACCGCACGGCTCGGAGCCGTTCTCCGGAACCACCTACAGCAACCTCATCAGCCCGTACATCACCGCGTACGAGGTCGAGGCCGACTACCTGGCGGGCGACACCGCCGACGCGGAGCACTTGATGCACCTCACCTGGGACCAGATGACCGACCCGCAGAACCCGTTCTTCACCGGGACCATGTGGGAGAACATCGGCCCCGACGGCACGGCCACCGAGGCCAGGACCAGCCTGGCGCACGGCTGGGCGTCCGGCCCGACGCCGATCCTGACCGGCTACGCACTCGGTGTGCAGCCGGTGAACCCCGGCTACCAGACCTTCACGGTGGCGCCGCATCCAGGCAGCCTGCGATGGGCCGAGGGCGCGGTCCCGACACCGTACGGGCGGATCCTCGTGCGGTGGACCAGGGACGGTCACCGGTTCTCGCTGACGGTCGCGGTACCGGCCCAGACCACGGCCTTCATCGAGTTGCCCGGCGGGCGCCGCGTCACGCTGGCCGGCGGTCCGCACGGGACCGAGCGCACCTTCGCCGGCTGACGCCGGGTCCACGGGAGATCCGGCGGGTCCGCGCCGACCCGCCGGATCTTCTGCTTCAAATCGCGGAGGATCCCCTGCTCACCGCGGCGATGGGCACGGCGCTTGTGCGCGGGATCCAGCGTGGCGGCGTGGCCGCCACGGTCAAGCACTTCGTCGCCAACGATTCCGAGACGGAGCGGTTCACCGTCCAGGCCAGGGTCGGCGAGCGGGCCTTGCGTGAGCTGTACCTGGCACCCTTCGAGTCCATCGTCCGCCACGGCCGGCCGTGGGCGGTGATGGCCGCCTACAACGGGGTCAACGGCCCCACGATGACCGAATCGCCGATGCTCAACGACATCCTCAAAGGCGAATGGGAGTTTGACGGCGTGATCGTCTCGGACTGGCGTGCCGCCCGGACCGTAGCGGCCGCCGAGGCGGGCCTGGATCTGGTGATGCCAGGGCCGTCCGGGCCGTGGGGCACCGCCCTCCTCGAGGCGGTGCGACAAGGACTGGTCAGCGAGGCGGCGATCGATGACAAGGTGCTCAGGCTGCTCCGGCTGGCGGCACGCGTCGGCGCGCTGGACCATGAAGCATGCGACCGGGCTGCCGAGCCGGACCGGGCGGAGCCGTGGACCGACGAGCGCGCCCGCGAGGTGCTGCGTTCCACGGCTGCGGCCGGCTTCGTGCTCGCCCGCAACGACGATTCCCTGCTGCCGCTGGATCCTCGGTCCCTGCGGCGGGTCGCGGTCCTGGGCCCGAACGCCGCGGCTCCCCGGACGCTCGGCGGCGGCAGCGCCACCGTCTTTTCGCCTTACCGGGTCTCTCCACTGGACGGACTGCGCGCCGCGCTGGAACCGGGCGTGATCGTCGACTACTCGCCGGGCGTCCGCAGCTATACCCGGATTCCCCTGGCCCCGCCTGCCCTGCTGCACCTTCCCGGGAGCAACGAGCCAGGCGTTCTGGTGGAATTCGCGGCCGAGGACGGCACGGTGCTGGATGCTGTCCTACGGCGACCCCGGTGACCTGCTCATGGCGCTGGCCTAAGTTGCGCGGGGGTGGCCTGAGCGCGAGCTCAGGTCTGCTTGAGCGCTGTGTTTTCTGCGTTGTCGGTGGCGTTCCAGCT
>WNFY01020752.1_pt1 | contig 10608 bp, 13 predicted proteins | sample 5400091 | NCBI WGS metagenome assembly WNFY01 (sample SAMN13153364, study PRJNA577476) | soil metagenome | isolation source: 60 cm soil or saprolite under grassland replicate 1 | place: USA:California | collected 2016-06-15
AAGCGAACCGGCGCGGCATAAATTGAGCCTGAACTGTGGCACACTTTCTTAGAGGAGGAGCATGCTCGCCTCCGAGGCTGGTTACCCGCGCCCGAAGCGGTAGCGTATGAACCCGGGCCAAAGGTGCGGATGGCTCACGACTGCTGCCAGCAAGGGCAGTGGATTGAAGTACACCGCACGTTCGATGCCCAAGCCCTCCTGCAACACAAACCGATCCACTGCTCTGATAGCGAGCCCCTTACCGATTGGGAAGCGCATGTGCCACTCGATAAAGACCACGCCACTCGCGCCACACCATCGTTCAACATCTCCACACAGATCCGGCAGCCACCGAAAAAGGCGTTGAAACTCTCTCCGCGCGGCTTCTTTGCCGCGGATCGCAGGCGATTGGGGTTGGTAGAGGACCACATCGGGATGCAGTAACGCAACAAGCCGCTCTGGTGAAGGATGCTTCCATACTTCCGCAAATCGTTGGGCAAATGCTTGTTCCATGCCTTGCATCTCCACAGTGAGGATCATCATTGCCTCGCTGCTCCACTGAGCATCGCGTGTTCATGTAGGGCGAGAAATTCCTCGATGAGCGCCGCTAATCGTTCCGGCTGGTCTTCCCGAACAAATGTATAGCAGTCCTCGATCAGTTCCAAACGAGCATTGGGGAATACCTTTTGAAGAGCTTGAGCGTAACGCAGAGGAAAGAAGCGATCGTGCGTCGCCCAGGCCAACAAGATTGGTTTGTCAAACCGTGGGAACTTCCGGGCGGCCTGCAATGTATAGCGTGCCGAGGTTCCTTTCAGTACTTTGCCGAGATCACGACGAATGGCTGCGTTGATAGCGATCGAGCCAACATAGGATGCCAGCGTCTCAGGCGCGATCGGATACTTGGCCAACCAGCCGTACGCCATTGGCAATCGTCGGAACCAGCGCAGTTGCAACAATTGGCCAATGAGATAGAGAAAACCAGGAAGATGCGCTCCCCAATGCAATGGACGAAAGAACAGCGGCGGAAAGGCGTCGTAGGAATCGCAATCTGTGAGCACAACGCGACCGATTCGTTCAGCATATTCTGTCAGGACGATCTGAGTGAGTGCGCCTCCGGCATCGTTGGCTACCAGCGTTGCTCCCTCCAAATCAAGCGCCGCAAGAAAGTCGGAAAGAAGCTGTGCGAGTCCCGAGGGACTGAGATCAGCATCCTCCTTCAGAGCGATCTCATGTGAGCCAAGTGGCAGGTCAGGCACGATGCAGCGACAATGCCTTGACAAAGATGGCACAACCTTGCGCCACAGATCGCCATTCACCAGCAGACCATGGACGAAGACCACCGGCTGGCCAGAACCCAGCTCGCGATAGCGAATGGTTCCTTGTGCAAGATGAACTTGTTTGAACGGACCAAGAAGCTCTGCTCTTGTCATATGCTCACCTCCTCTACAAGCCAAGCAGCATCGTTACGAGGAGCATTGTCTCTATCTACCCCTACCCGCTCACTGAATTGCTCAATCAAGTGTGCTGCGTGCCCGGCACCGCCATATGCCCGTAGTCGCTCGCCTATGCGCCGAGCGTTGTCGGTGAAGGACGCATCGGTGAGCACGCGACGGACAGTCGCCCGCACGTCGTCCACGCGGACTCGTTTCGCCCCCGATGCACGCTCGACCGATACAATTGCCCCGGCACCCAAGGCGGCGATCCGCCGTGCGTTGCTCTCGCGTTCTGAGTAGGTCGGGATGATCACGGCAGGTGTCCCGGTGTAGAGTCCGGTTTGGGATGACCCATAGCCACCGTGGTGGATCAGCAGGTCGCTCCGCTGCGCCATCGCCAATCCTGGAAGGTACGGTTCGTGGTGGAAGTTGGCGGGCAGCGGCAGCAGCTCCTGCGGCAGCGGGTGATGCCCGGTGGTCACGACGACGTGCAGCTCTTCGCTCGCCAGCGCCGCGATGCAGGCTTGCAGGACAACGATCGAGTCAAACGCATCGTCCCCTGACGCGTAGCGCGGATTGCCCGAATAGACCCAGATCAAGGGCCTGTCGCGGCTGAGACCGTCGATCCGCTCCGGCAATCTCGTGCCAGGCTTTTGCCAGAGGATCGGACCAATGTAGGTGACATCAGTATGTTCAGGCAGCGGATCGGTCTCCGGCGCACCCACCACCAAGGTCAGATCACCCACACACAGCTCCGCTAACGTGCGGATGGGCGGCAGCCCGTACTCCGCCAGCACCGTGTTCACAACCGGGACCGGCGTGGGGAGATATGCAGGCGGCCTCTTCCACCAGATGAACCCCTGGCTGGCGGGATGGGCGTCGCCCTGAATCACGGTGATCACCGGTTTGTGGAGTATCCGGGCAGCGATCACCGCAAAGGGGTTCAAAAAGTCGACGACCACGTCCGCGCCACAATCTAGCATCAGTGCTTTGAGCGCCTCACAGCTGGCGCGCACGAAGCCGGCGTTCAACAGACCCATCCGTGCACCCGTCTGATCGATCGTCCAGTCTTCGAGCGTCTTGGGCGCCGACCTGATCGGCAAGGCCGGGATGAGCTGGCGGAGGAAATGGACGAGCGTGCCATACCGCTGCCATTGGCCCGATCTGATGAAGGTGGCTAGCCCCGATAGGCTCCGATCCATGCCGATGAGATCGTAGAGCGGATGCTTGGGAAGCAGGTTGACAAACCCGGCGTTGGCAATCAAGCGGCTGGGGGCTTTGGCGGGGCTGCAGAACACGATTGTGTGCCCATGCGCGGCCAGTTCAGCGGCAATCGGCAGGGACCGTGTCAGCAAGCCGAGATCATTGGTGGGCAGGGTCGTGAACAAAAACTTCGTCATGCCATGCTCCTCTCACTTGGGATGGTTTCCGAGACACAAGCGTGGGCACTGCCAGCATCAGCACACCGTTCACGCGCATCGCCAAACAGTAAAGCTCGCACGAAGGCGGTGTTACCGATACAGCTGGTACGCCGTGGCCTCCTCGCAAAACTCGGTCGCGTCGTGCCGCGCCCGCAGCCGCCACCCCCAGGCGATCAGCCAGCGACCCAGCCAAGACATCGCCGATCCATACAGACCTTTCGAGCGCCGCACGCCGCGCGCGGCACGCACAGAGCGTTCGTGCTGCGCTTCGCGTAACAAATCGTTGGCATGCTCGCGCGCCGCGATCTCGTTCAAGTACCACATCGCTGTTTCCTTTCCTGTCGCGTTGCGAGGGTGAGCCGATCGGTTCGCCCCCGCCACGTTGTGTTATTCTGCCTGCGCCTGCACGCCGCCCCCGGCGTGCAGCTCTCCTCTCGTTCCGCTGCTCCACAGCGCGATGTCCGCCCAGACCTCGAAAACGTCAGCTGCGTCATCGCACGGCTTCCACGGGTAGTTCGTTATATGCTCTCTGATCCAGCTCAGGCGCTTATCGCACTAACGGCCACAGGTAGCAGGCGGCAGAGCGGTGAACCACGCATGAGGCCGGCCCGTCCGCCTGCTCACCGGCGGCGCTGGCCATCAGATTCTCCTGTATGCGCCGCAACGTCCGGAGGGCGATGGCGATGCCCTGTGCCGGAATACCGTGGTGGTATCGGCCATTAATGCGCGCATCTGCATGGAACACCCCCTTACCAAGCTCGGCTGGAGTATACACCCTCTACCATGGTAGAGAGTCAAGTAGCTATTTGCATCAATCTCGCCGCGCTGCCTGGCCGTAGGTTATTGATCGTTCTTGGCATGCACCGATACTCAAGCCACGCCAACCAGGGCTGCCAGGAGCAACAGCACGGCTTCTCCAAGAAGGAGTACGACTCGTATGATATCTATCACCATCCAGATCTTGAGCTGATCAATCAACGCTTGCGAAAAGGCCATGTCTGCGAACGCGAACTACTGCGGCGCGAAGGAAATATACATCTATATGCGGATGGCATAGAAGACTAGGGTAGCGACAAGGATGAATGCCGGCCGCTGCGGAAGGCGCCAGTTGAGGAGAAGTGCAAGCGGCACCAGGATGATCTCCATTCTTCGGTTCAGTTTCTCTACACCTGATCGTTATGTTGGACAGCGCACAATAATCGTCAGATAGCTCTTGGACCCCTACCTCGGCAGGGGCGGAACGCAGGAAGATCAGGAGCACCGGGAATACCGCCAGGCACAGCAGCGTGCCGATGACGATCAGCGGCGGCCGCCAGCCCGATACCCCGATCGCCAGCAGCAACCCCGGAACGAGCAGGAGCTGGCGACCAGGCCTACAGCACGAGGAGCTAGCTGGTCGAGCGCGCGAAGGAGGCCGCGAGGATTCCCGGCCCCACCAGCAGCACGCTCAGGAAGAGCACACGGCGGACGCCATAATGATCAACGAGCCGGCCAACGGCGGCTGCATCACGCCATACACGGCGAAGTTCAGGAGCGAGACCTGCGCGATGGCGCCCCGATCGACGGCAAATTCGCGCTCGCATGGATCGATAAAGGCCGCAAAGGAGAGACGCACGCCCTGAGCGGTCAGCAGCCCGAGGAAACAGAGTGCCAGCATGATCCAGGCGTAATGGATGCGCCGTCGAGTCAAGCTGACCTCCCTCTGGTTGTTCCAGTTGCAAGTAGCGGCGAAATGCCGGGCATGTGCATCACGGGCGCGATCCTGCATCAGCGTTTGAGCTGGTGCGTGTACTGGCCTGGCGTCACACCGATCAGGCGCTTGAAGCGATGGGTGAAATGGCTCTGGCTGCTGAACCCGGCCTCGTGGGCGATCTCAGCCACCGGCATCCCCTGTGCCAGGAGCTGCTGCGCCTGGCGGATTCGTACGCTTTCGAGGTAGGCATGCGGGGGCATTCCCACTTCGGCACGAAAGACACGCAGGAAGTAGTACGGGCTCAGGCCGACATAGCTGGCGACTTCGGTCAGGGTGACGCCCCGCGCAAAGTGAGCGTCAATATAGTCGCGGGCCTGCCGTATCACGCGCGGCTCATGCCCGATCGCTCGCTCGAGCGGGCGGGTATCAGCGTGGTCCTTGATAAGCTGTGCCAGAACCCAGATGAAGCGCGACTCGCGCTCGAGCGGCGAGGCCTCTTCGAACAGCGACCTATGCAGCGCGCGGACGCTGCCTGATAGCATCGGGCGATCGATCGGCGCCGTTGAAAAGAAGGGGATATCCTGCTGCCGCCCGGTGAACTGGGCCAGCGCGGCCCGCATATGCGCGACCGTTGGGTAGAGCGCACGATATTCGAACCCGCGCTCGTCGGCCGGCTCCCCGGTGTGCACGTCGTCGGGATTGAGCAGGATCAGCCCGCCGGGCGGCGTAATATGCTTCGTGCCGTGGCAGGTAAACGACTGTATCCCGCGCTCGATCAAGCTGATGACGTAGTAATCATGGACGTGGCGCGGGTAAGCATGCGTGGTGTAGAACGCCTGAAAGAACTCCAGGTTGAGCTCTGCACTGCGCCCGATCTTGCTCCACTCCTGGAGCATCAGCCGCGTTCATGGCCCAGACGGCCTATGAGCCCAGCAAACCGCCCAGGCCATGAGCGTCGGCTGCATGCTATGTTGTGTGCGCCCTGGCACGCATATGAAACCAGCGCGAAATTGCCTGCTATTTCTTATCCGGCAATGCCAATCGCAGGCCTAATCCAATCAGCACGCTTCCTGTGAACCATTTCATCACATTCGCAATTCGCGGTTCGGCCGATAACCGCTCTCCAATTGCCCCAGAGAAGAATCCATACGTGCCATACACCAAGCCGCACATCACTGTAAACAGCGTTCCAATTACAAACAGCTGGCGCGTCACGTTCCCTGCTTCTGGCACCACAAACTGCGGAAAATACGAAAAGAACAGCAATATTCCTTTCGGATTCATAACGCTTGTCGCCATTCCAGTCAAAAGCATCCTCTTGTTACTCATCCGCTTTTTGTCCGCCTTCAGCTCGATGTGGGACTTGCTTCTGATCGCGTTGATTCCCAGATACAGCAAATATGCCGCCCCGGCATATTTCACGATATTGAATAGCGTTTCTGACGCATAAAGCAGCGCAGTCAGTCCCAACACTGCTAGGAGCGTGTGAACGATGTATCCAGCGCACACGCCCAGCGTCGATACCAGCGCCGCCTGGCGTCCCTGTGCAATACCTCTTGTGGTGATGTAAATGATGTCAGGACCTGGCGTAAAAATCAGCGGCAATACTGTTGCGCAAAATACGATCAATGTGACTGTCTGCATTGCTATTGTCCTTTGACGTAACGATAGCATACCGCGCCGCTTAGACAAGGGTCGTGGGTACTAGGATTAGGATGCGTGCGAACCATCGGTTCCTCCCTGGTGATTGGTTGGGGTTGGCGCTTCAACCATACCAACAGGGAGTTGTTTGTCTGTAGTTTTGGTCAAGACTGTAAAGTCAGATTGGTCTGCCTGAAACCTTGTCTAAAGAGTTGAGCAAGGAGTTTTCCTGGAACGGCACACGGAGGATACCCCGCCCCTCCAAACCTCCCCGCTTGTAATAAGCGATCAACCGAATCTGGTATCATATGACATGTGCTGCGGTCTATTGATTGCCCTCCGAGATCACTATAGCACAGCAGGTGTCTCGCCGTCTTGCAGAAAATTGCCCTCCTCCCCGATCTCGTCCCGTCGCGGGAGAATTTCAAAGTGGGGGCTAGGGCCTGTAGCTCGGCACCATCGTCACTTCCGCTCTGGATCAGGCCATCAGCACAATGCGACTATCTGTTGTCTCCTGGCAAAAATCCCAGCACGCCGGTCTTCCGCTAGGCTCAGCCCACTTTGAAATGGTCTCGGCACGCGTCATTTAGGGGTCTAAAAGCTATCGCACGAATCTTTTCCGGTGTCCAACATAATCTACACATCCCGCTTCTGAAATAGAGCATTGATACGCTGAGAAGAGGGATAATGAGGAGAGATTGTCCGATCCACTGATTCGGGATACCGGAGATTCCAATCGTCTCGCACCGATGCTCCTCATACCCCGTAAACCACGGCCCGCTCATCGATGAACCTCTCCACGCGTTCCCCTACTGACAGTTCCTCCTCCATCACAAAGTGGCCGGCGTCGGGAAATGTGATCGCCTGAGCCTGTGGGAACACCTCGCGCCAGCGCCCAAGAGCGGGGCCGAATGTTGGGTCCTTAAGGCCCCACAGCAGCAGTGCTGGGATGTTCGCCAGCCGCGCCCGTCGCTCCCACAGCCCATCGTACCAGTCGGATGATCCGAGTAACTCGCGCGCCAATTGATACATGCCCATCCGATCCTGCGCTCGAGGGTGAACAGCCGTATAAGCCTTGTGCACCGCAGGCGTGAGGGTGGCCTTGTTCGCCCACAGCGCCGGCAGCAAGAAGCGCGGCGATGCGTTCAGCCGGATGTAGAGGAACTTGCCCAGCGCTCCACGTACAAGGCGGTCGGTGCGGCGCACTTGCCGATCGTCTGCCAACGACCACATCCATGTGTTGAACACAACCAATCGCGCGACGTTCTCCACATGTTCGACAGCGTAGCCCAGCCCGATCGGGCCTCCGAAATCATGGACCACGAGCGTGATCTCATGCAGGTCGAGGTGCTCGATCAGCGTGGCAAGATTGCGAGTGTGGTCGGCTGGGCGGTATGTCCAGTTGAGGGGTTTGTCCGAAAGTCCGAAGCCAATCTGGTCAAACGCTACGCAGCGGTGGCGAGCTGAGAGGCGTTTGATCAACTCGCGGTAAAGGAATGACCATGTGGGTGTGCCGTGGACAAAGACAATCGGTTCGCCCTGCCCCTCATCAACATAGTGCATGCGGCCCATCTCGAGCTCGAGATAGCGCGAGGTGAACGGGTAGATCGTTGGATCAAGCCACTCCGGTCCCATTGTCGCCTCCTTGTTTGGCTAATAATGTGTTGTAGCGCGCGACCACTGCCTCTGTTACGGTGTCGAGCGGGTAGTTTTCGGGGTCCAGCACATAGTGCTGCGCGACGCCGTCGATCAGCGCGAACAGGATGGCAGCTTCGATCTCGGGCTGTGGCAGCCCGGCTGTGCGGCAGTAGCGCTCGATTGTCGTGCGAATCTCGCTCGAGGCTGCGATCAACAGATCGCCGAGGCTTGCCACAACTGCGCCCTGTGTGCGCACAGCATAGATCAGCTTCCAGAAGGTCCGTTTGCGCTGGACAATCGCAAAGGCAGCGCGGATCAGTCGCTCAATCTGCCGAAGTGGGTCGGTCGCATCCTCGGCACGGACGAACGACTCGCGCACATCGGCCATACTCTGCTGGACAACCGTCGCGAGCAAGGCTTCTTTACTCGCAAAATAGTTGTAGAGTAGTCCCTGTGCAATGCCAGCCGCCTGGGCGATCATGCGTACGGAGGTTGCCTCATAGCCATGCTGTGCAAATAACTCCAGCGCGGTCTCAACGATTTTGGCGCGACTGACTTCACGGATCGCCTCATTTTGCTCATCAGTCCTGGGTGCCACGAGCGTCTCCTTATGAATGAACGTACATTCATTATACCATCGGTGCTATTCCTGTCAAGAGGTTCTGGGGTGTGAGTAGTAACGGCTACAGTTGGCGAATGGCTGGTGGGAGCCTGCCTGAGCCAATATGCCCTCCCGCACCAACGGCATCTCGGGTAAGATAGGCATCTGGTATGCACAGTTGTATACGGATTTGGCTGTTGAAGGAGCCGCCTGAGGACGCTACATCCCCAGGTCTTCGCACTTATACCGGAGGAAACTATATGTGTGGCGTGTGCTGCTTTCCCTAAGGGGAACATGTATATGCGCAGCGTGGCCGGATTGACTGGAAATGTGCAACACAAAGTCGCTTTGGATGAGAGGGAGGTTGTGAGAAAGGAGGTGTAGCAGCAACAGCCCTAGGCAAGTGTCCGATGCCCGTTCTCACGGTGGTGTGGATCGCTGGTAACAGCGATGTGCGAAGCCCAAGGGGAAAAGCCCAAGAGCGCCGAGCCATCGCGGCGCCACAGGCGAGCGAAAGACCGGAAGGGCGAACGCTAGTGAACTCCCATTGCGGCTTCGTCATCGATGAACCGCCGTGGATGGCCCAGGAGTTGATTCTAGCGCATGCGGTACGGAAAGGGAGCCGCGTAACGCTTCATCAGCGGGTTGTTGCATACAGTTTACCAGCTAACACCGCTTCAGTCACCGAAATGATAGCGTGGTTGGTGTGAGAGCATGTGTGAGGGATGTTTCCTCAGAAACATGCCAACTCATCATGATTCTTTGTGATTGTTCAGTGTAGACGATACGACAATTGCGCAGGGAGATGCGGTAAAACGGCGCTGTCATCAGGTTGCTCGTTGGTCGTTCAACCGTTTCGTAAACAGCAGGTCGTCGGTTCAATCCCGACCACCGGCTCCAGGCATCAGAGAGCGGTAAACCCGCTCTCTTTTTGTTGTCCATTCTGCCCGCTTTTGGGGCATCTGTGGGTAGAAGTGTACGTAGATCATCGATTTATCCCGCCTCGGCCCTTCGCTCGGCCCCTGGTTGTTCGTCATCGTTTCGCAGGATCTTCACCCGCTCCATGCGTTCGATCGCTTCGTGCATTGCGGACAAGCTGACATGCACATAGCGATCGGTGACATCTTCGTCGGCGTGGCCGGCGATTGCCTTGATCACCATGTCGCTCGCGCCGGTATCCCCTAGCCACGAAAGGCAGGTGTGTCGGAGGTGGTGAAACTTTAGCTCGCTCTTATAGATTGGCGTGTCCTTCTTGGTGCGCTTGCCCGTGTCGCGGAGCCGGATAGCAGCTTTGAGACATGCCTCTTTGAAGTGGCGATCGAGGTTGCGCTCGCTCATTGGCGTGCCGCGTTCGCTTGGGAACAGCAAGCCATATTCTCCCAATCGTCGCGCCCGCGCTCGGCCAAGAGCTGCTCAAGCTGGATGCGCAGCAGTGCGACCAGGCGCGGTGTGAGCGGCAGCGTCCGTGCCTTGCCGTTCTTGGTATAGGGCTCGATCGATGGGCCATCGTCAAGGTCAAGTACCTGCTGGCTAATTGTGATGGTCGCTGTCTTTAGGTTGACTCCTTCGATCGCAATTCCCAGAAGCTCGCCCTTGCGAACGCCCAGCGTCCAGCTAAGAATCCTTATTTCGTTGGACGGCGAGCTATCACACATGATCTCATATGGCAACTCGTAGGCAGCCTCTTCCGATTGTACCTTCGTCTTGAGTACACATAGAATGCTGGCCGAGTAATCCTCAATCGCCAACCGAGCTACTATTTAGTCATGCCCATTAAGTTGTTCTGGACGCCGAGGTACGCAAGACGGGCTGCATCCATGAGGAATGCAGCCCGTCTCATGCAGTTGGTATCAGGTTAAGCACCTGCTTGGGCGCGCTCCATCGCCCGCTCAAGTGCACTCGGGAAGCGGGTTTCAAAGTCTAGGATGCCCACCCACTCAGGCTGAATAAAGATCCGAGACATGCGCGGGCAGATAGGAGCCAGTTGGTCTAGCCAGGCTTGCCCCGCCTCCTCACCGAAGACCCGCCGACTCATGGATGCATACTCCGGTGCGATCCCTTCAACGGTAGAGGATAGCTCATGAACGCAGCCAGTCAGTGGCGGCACACTCTTGCCCAGCAGCTTGCCCCCATCTACGCCGCCAATCCGCATGTCGCTGCCGTGCTTCTCTGCGGATCGACCGCACGCGGCCACGCCGATCG
>WNFY01006280.1_pt1 | contig 10605 bp, 10 predicted proteins | sample 5400091 | NCBI WGS metagenome assembly WNFY01 (sample SAMN13153364, study PRJNA577476) | soil metagenome | isolation source: 60 cm soil or saprolite under grassland replicate 1 | place: USA:California | collected 2016-06-15
CAGGCGGCGCGGGTCTCGGACTACACGGCGTTCTTCTACCTCGGCGAGCTGATCGAGGTCGGTCGCACCGAGGCGCTCTTCACGACGCCCGCCAGGGAACAGACCGAGGCCTACATCACGGGGAGGTTCGGATGACGACGACCCTGTCGGACAGTCGGACGGTCGGACAACCCGACCGCGCCCGCCCGGCGGTCCGACCGTCCGACCGTCCGACGCCGATCATTGACGTGCGGGCGTACAGCTTCTGGTACGGCGCCACGCAGGCGCTGTTCGACCTGACGTTCACGATCCCGCGCCGGGCGGTGACCGCCCTCATCGGGCCGTCGGGGTGCGGCAAGAGCACGTTCCTGCGCTCCGTCAACCGGCTGAACGACCTGATCCCGCGCACCCGGCACACCGGCGACATCCTGCTCGAGGGCGTCTCGCTGTTTTCCCCCGGCACCGATCCGGTCAAGCTGCGGGAGCTCGTGGGCATGGTGTTTCAACGGCCGAACCCCTTCCCCAAGACGATCTTCGACAACGTGGCTTACGGGCCGCGCCTCCACGGGCTCTGCCCCGAGCGGCAGGTCCCCGAGCGGGTGGAGCGGGCGCTGCGCCAGGCCGCCCTGTGGGACGAGGTGAAGGATCGCCTGCGTGCGCCGGGCACCAGCCTCTCGGGCGGCCAGCAGCAGCGCCTCTGCATCGCCCGGGCGCTCGCGAACGAGCCCGAGGTGCTCCTCATGGACGAGCCCTGCTCGGCGCTCGATCCGGGGGCGACGCAGCGCATCGAGGAGCTGCTGGTCGAGCTGAAGCGGAGCTACGCGATCGTGATCGTCACGCACAACATGCAGCAGGCATCGCGCGTGGCGGACGTCACGGGGTTCTTTTATCTCGGCCGACTCGTCGAGTTCGGCGACACGACGCAGATTTTCACCAGGCCCGCCGACGAGCGGACGGAGGCCTACATCACCGGGAGGTTCGGATGACCGGGCGACCCGACGCGGGTGGACCGACCCCGGGGCCACGCCCCGGGGTGCACCGCCACTTTCACGACGAGCTCGCGGAGCTCAAGGCGAAGCTGCTCACCATGTCGGGCGAAGCCCAGGACGCGCTCGGCCACGCCCTGGACGCCCTGCTCAAGCGCGACGGCCCGCTCGCCGCACAGGTGATCGCGGGCGACCGCACGATCGACGCCCTCGAGCTCGAGATCGAGGAGACCGTGGTCGACCTGCTCGCCACGCAGCAGCCGATGGCGCGCGACCTCCGGCTCCTCATGGCGGCGATGAAGATCGCGAACGACCTGGAGCGGGTCGGCGATCACGCGGTGAACATCGGGCAGTCCGCCGAGCGGCTGCGGGACGCGCCGCCGATCGCGCCCGAGCCGGAGCTGCTCGAGATGGCGCGTCAGGCCCGCGCAATGCTCTCAGGGGCCCTGGAGGCGTTCGTGCGCGGGGACGCGAGGCTGGGCCGGGAGATCTGCCGCCGCGACGACTCCGTGGACGCCCTCCACCGCTCCGTGTTCCGGGTCCTGCTCACGCACATGATGGAAGACCCGCACTCGATCGGCGCGGCGATGGAACTGTTCCTGGTGAGCCGCAACCTCGAGCGCGTGGCGGACCTCGCGACCAACATCGCGGAAGACGTCGTCTTCGTCGTGGAGGGAAAGTCGATCAAACATCACGCGGAAGGATGACGACTCCGCCGCGCCGGCGCTCCAGGAACTCCGGGTTCGCGAACAGCTTGACCGCCACCAGCCCCGCGAGGAACCCGCCGACGTGCGCCCAGAAGGCGACGCCTCCCTCCATGTGCGACAGCGCGCCCACCGTGCCGAGCAGCACCTGGTAGAGGAACCAGTAGCCCAGAATCACGTACGCCGGCAAGACCACGGTCGTCACGAAGATGCCGAGCGGGAGGAGCGTATGAACCCGCACCCGCGGGTACAGCAGGATGTAGGCGCCCATCACTCCGCTGATCGCCCCTGAGGCGCCCACCATCGGGACCGCGGAATGGGGATTGACGAACATCTGGGCTCCCGCCGCCGCCACGCCGCACAACAGATAGAACACGACGAACCGCCCGTGCCCCATCGAGTCTTCGATGTTGTTCCCGAATACCCACAGGAACCACATGTTGCCGATGATGTGCAGCCACCCGCCGTGCAGGAACATCGACGTCACCACCGTCCACCAGTGCGGGTCGCCCGTCAGAACGCACTGCAGGCCCGGCCCGAGCGGCACGGCCGTGCCCGGCGGCACGGTGCGCAGCACCTCGCCGGGCACGAGCCCCAGCTCGCACACCGACTTGGCCAGCGACTCCACCGCGCCCGCCCCCTGAACAAACACCCAGACGAGCACGTTCAGCAGGATGATCCCGACGGTGGCGACGGGGGTCAGGTCGGTTGGATTCTCGTCTCTATAGGGGATCACGGGGGTAAAGATAGGCGGGAAAGGCGCCTGTTGCCGCCCCTGCCTTTTTGGCATTTTTCTCAGGCACGGGCCTTGCTCCTGCGACGGGCGACTTCGCATGAGCATCACCCTCACGATAAGGAGCAGTCGTCATGGCTGAGAAAATCATCGGGATCGACCTCGGCACTACCAACTCGGTGGTGGCGGTGATGGAGGGCGGCGATCCCGTCGTCATCCCCAACGCCGAAGGCGGGCGCGTCACGCCGTCCGTGGTCGCATTCACGAAGGATGGCGAGCGGCTCGTCGGCACGGTGGCGAAGCGCCAGGCCGTGACCAACCCCCAGAACACCGTATTCTCGATCAAGCGCTTCATGGGCCGGCGGATGAACGAAGTGGTGGAGGAAACGAAGCGCGTCCCGTACAAAGTCGTTGAGGGACCGAACGGGCTCGCCTCGGTCGAGATCCAGGGCAAGCGGTACACGCCGCCCGAGATCTCGGCGATGATCCTCCAGAAGATGAAGCAGACGGCGGAGGACTACCTCGGCCACAAGGTGGAGAAGGCGGTCATCACCGTGCCCGCCTACTTCAACGACTCGCAGCGCCAGGCGACCAAGGACGCCGGCAAGATCGCCGGCCTCGACGTGGTCCGCATCATCAACGAGCCGACCGCGTCGGCGCTGGCCTACGGGCTCGACAAGAAGAAGGAAGAGAAGATCGCCGTCTACGACCTGGGCGGCGGCACCTACGACATCTCGGTGCTCGAGCTGGCCGAAGGCGTCTTCGAGGTGAAGTCGACGAACGGCGACACGCACCTCGGCGGCGACGACTTCGACGCGCGCATCATCGAGTGGCTGGTCGCGGAGTTCAAGCGCGACCAGGGCATCGACCTCTCGAAGGACCCGATGGCGCTGCAGCGCCTCAAGGAAGCGGCCGAGAAGGCCAAGATGGAGCTGTCGACCGTGATGCAGACGGAGATCAACCTCCCCTTCATTACCGCCGACCAGTCCGGGCCCAAGCACTTGAACATCACGCTCACCCGGTCGAAGCTCGAGCAGTTGGTGGACGACCTGGTGAAGCGGACCATCCCGCCGATGGAGCAGGCGCTGAAGGACGCGGGGCTCAAGCCCACGGAGATCGACGAAGTGATCCTGGTGGGCGGCCAGACCCGCATGCCCAAGGTGCAGGAGATCGTCAAGAGCTTCTTCGGGAAGGAGCCCCACAAGGGTGTGAACCCGGACGAGGTGGTGGCGATCGGGGCCGCGATCCAGGGCGGCGTGCTGGCGGGCGAGGTGAAGGACGTCCTGCTGCTCGACGTGACGCCGTTGTCGCTCGGCATCGAGACGCTGGGCGGGGTGACCACGGTGCTCATCCCCCGCAACACCACGATCCCGACCAAGAAGTCGGAGATCTTCTCGACCGCGGAAGACAATCAGACCACCGTCGAGATCCACGTGCTCCAGGGCGAGCGCCAGATGGCGATCGACAACCGCACGATCGGCAAGTTCCAGCTGACGGGCATCCCGCCGGCTCCGCGGGGCGTGCCGCAGATCGAGGTGACGTTCGACATCGACGCGAACGGCATCCTGCACGTGTCCGCGAAGGACAAGGCCACCGGCAAGGAGCAGAAGATCCGCATCGAGGCCTCGTCGGGGCTCGGCGACAAGGACATCGACAAGATGGTCAAGGACGCCGAGGCCCACGCCGCCGAGGACAAGCGGCGCCGGGAGGAGATCGAGCGGCGCAACCGCCTCGACACGCTGGTGTACGAGGTGGAGAAGAGCTCGAAGGAGTGGGTGGACAAGCTCGACGCCGAGCTCAAGTCCCGGCTCGACAAGGCCATCGAGGGCGCGAAGCAGGCGCTCCGCTCGGGCAGCGCGGACGAGATTGCCCGCGCCCTGGACGAGCTGCAGCAGGCGTACTCCGCGGCGGGCGCGTCGCTGTACGCGGCGCAGCGCGGCGCGGGCGGTCCGGGTGCGGAGCAACCGGCGGGCGGCGCCGAGAGTGCCCCGGCTGACAAGAAAGAGAACGTCGTGGACGCGGACTACGAGATCGTGGACGACGACAAGAAGAAATAAACCCTTCTCAACGGAACGGAACGGCGATGTCGGTACGTACGCGGGACTGGCTCAAGTTCGGGGCCCTGGTGGCGATTGCGTTCATTTTCGGATTGGCGTTCGCGTCCACGCTCGATCTCCCGAAGCCGGGCGGCGCCGCGGAGCCCCTGCTGGCCGAGCGGGCCGCCGCCCCGCCCGTTCAGATCCCGCAGGCCAAGGCGGCCGCCGACTTCAGCGACGCGTTCGTCGCCGTCGCCGAGCACGTGAAGCCGGCGGTGGTGTTCATCAAGGCGCAGCACGTGGAGCGCGGCGACAACCGGCGGTTGCCGCCGGGGTTCGAGGATTTCTTCCCGCAGTTCCGCCGCCGGCCGCAGGTGGAGCAGGGCTCGGGCTCGGGCTTCCTCGTGTCGCCCGACGGCTACATCCTCACCAACAATCACGTCGTCGCGGGCGCCGACCGGGTCACGGTGCGCCTGTACGACAAGCGGGAGTTCACGGCGAAAGTCGTGGGCACCGATCCGAACACCGACGTCGCGGTGATCAAGATCGACGCCCGCGGCCTGCCGACCGTCCAGTTCGGCAACTCCGACTCGACGCGGGTCGGCGAGTGGGTGCTCGCCATCGGCAACCCGCTCGGCGAGGCCTTCGCGTTCACCGTCACCGCGGGGATCGTGAGCGCCAAGGGCCGGCTGCTCGCCGGGCTGCAGCAGACCCGCTATGCGATCCAAGACTTCATCCAGACCGACGCCGCCATCAACCCGGGCAATTCGGGCGGGCCGCTCGTGAACATCCGGGGCCAAGTGATCGGCATCAACTCGGCGATCGCGAGTGAGACCGGGTTCTACGCGGGCTACGGATTCGCCATCCCGATCAACTTGGCCCGCACCGTCATGGATCAGCTGGTGAAGACCGGCCACGTGGAGCGGGCGGTCATGGGCATCTCCATCCGCGACGCGACCCCGGAGGACGCCGATGCGGTGGGGCTGAAGCAGATCACGGGCGTCGTGGTGAACGGCTACACCGGCGACGACTCGCCCGCCAAGAAGGCCGGCATCCAGCCGGGCGACGTCATCATCGCTCTCGACGGCGAGCCGATCGACAACACGCCCCAGCTGCAGCAGAAGGTCGCCTTCAAGCGGCCGGGAGAGACCGTGCAGGTCACGCTGCTCCGCCAGGGCGGCGCGAAGAAGACCGTCACGGTGCGGCTCGTGCGGGCGCCGAGCGAGGCGGACACCGAGGTGGCCTCGGCGGGGGCCGGGAAAGTGAAGGGCGACGCCTCGAGCAAAGAGGAGATGCTGGGCATCTCGGTCGAGCCGCTCACCCCGGAGGACGCGCGCGATCCCCGGCTCCGGCCGGTGATCGAGCGGGGCGGCGGCCTCGTGGTGACGGACGTCTCACCCGAGGGCCCCGCGTACCAGCGGCTGCTGTCGGCCGATGACCAGGGCGGCCCGGACATCATCGTGGCGGTCAACGGCGTCCCGACCCGCACGCGCGCCGCGTTCCGAGAGGCGTTGCGCCAAGTGAAGCCGGGTGACGTCGTGACGCTGCAGGTCCTCTACCGGACCTCCGACACCCCGGACGGTTGGACCGGCCGGATCGTGCGGCTGCGGGCGCGGTGAACGAACAGGGCTCTCTCGCGACAATACCCGGACTGAGAGTCCGGGCTCGGCCGAGGATGCGCCCTATAAGGGCGCACTAAGGGCCGAGCGCGCCCTCTCAGGGCGCGAACGACGCGGGGCCGCGCCACGCCCCCCGCAGCATCACGCCGCCGGTCACCACCTGCCACAGCACGGGGAGCACGAAGGCCGCCTGGTCGGCCTTCGTGTCTTCGCGGAACACCAGGGCGAACACCATCGCGACCGCGCCGGCCGCGAGCCCCCCCGTGCCGAGCCAGCGGGGCAACGTCTTCCCGTCCACGACACCCCAGCCGAACAGACCGGTCGAGAGGCCGAGCGCAAAGCCGGCCACCCGCTGGGTCGCGAGCGCGAACGGATGGATCATGTCGAACAGAAACACCGCGCGGGTGGCGGTCATCCCAGAGTCGGCCAGGGTGAAAGCCTGCGCGAGCGACCAACCCGCGCCCGCCATGAACGCCACGATTACCGTCCACGCGGTGTAGGCGAAGGTGCCAACGATCAGTCCGGCCCGGACCGCGCTTTCCCCGGCGATGCCGGCGTGCACCCGCGCCAACCCCACCAATCCCGTGAGCGCCAGCGGGAAGCTGAACAGGAAGGTCCAATGGATGGCGCGCCACGCCGGGCACTGCGCGATGGTCGTCAATTGCGCCGCGCCGTCGCCCACGAGATCGGGATGCAGCGTTCCCGCGACGATCACGAGCAGGGGGCCGACGAGCAGGCAGAGCGGAAAGACGAGGCGACGGGCGAGCATCGGCCCAATCTACCTGTCGCCCGACGCGGCGCTATATTGCCGGAGACCTATCGCCGGAGGACGGATCATGCAGCTGACGCGGATCCTGCGCGAGGGGTTCATCGCCGGGCTGATCGGGGCCGCGGCGGTCGCGCTGTGGTTCCTGATCGTGGACATCATTGCCGGGCGCCCGTTTTTCACGCCCGCCATGCTCGGCTCGGCAGTCTTCTTCCAGGCCCACGACCCCACTCAGGTCGTGATCGCGTTCTCGCGCGTCGTCCCCTACACGATGATCCACGTGAGCGCATTCATCATCGTCGGCACCGTGGCGGCGGCGCTTGCCGCCGAGGTCGAGGTAGCCCCGCCGACCTTGTACCTCATCGTCGTGACATTCGCGGTGTTCGAATTCGGGTTCTACATCATGCTCGCTGTGCTGGCCCAGCCGCTGCTCGGCGCGCTGACCTGGTGGAACGTGGCGATCGGCAACGCCATCGCGGCGTATGCCATGGGCTACTACCTGTGGCGGGAGCACCCCAAGATCGCGGCGACGCTCAAGCTGCATCCCCTGGGAGAGACCGACGAGGGGGAGTAGCAAATGCGGAATGTGGAATTCGGAATGCGGAATTGACTGCCGGGCGTCGGGTCTCGTGACTTACGTATCCGACGCTCGCCTCTTCGATTCCGCATTCCACATTCCGAATTCCGCATTGCCGTATGCCTCCAGCGGCACCGCTCGCTCTGCATCACCGGATTCTTCCCGTGCGGACCACCGGAACCACACCACGCTGGCCGCGACCCACAGATAAATCGTCGCCACCACCCACATCAACAGCCCGCCCAGCTGCTGGTCCACCAGGGGCGCGAGGCCCCACACCCGCGGCGCGGTCGCGTAGAACGGATAGAGCACGCTGTCGGAGAGCGTGATAAGCGCTCCCGCGAGCGACATCGGCAGGCCCAGGGCGAAGAGATACAGCAGCTGGGTGATGTAGGGCGCGCGGGGCAGCTCGGGAACGGGCGACAGGACCGGCCACCACATGATCACGGCGGTCGCGATGAACACCAGGTGCTGCACGATGTGCAGACCGTGGTGCTCGAGCGCCGCCTCGTAGAATTGCGGGAAGTGCCACAGCGTCATCGGCGCCGAGAAGATCGCGCCCGCGATGAGCGGGCGCGTCGCCCACCGCGCGAGGCTCGACACGGCGTGGGACCGGAGCAGCGGCCGGACCACCCACGCGGGCGTCCCGTAGAGCAGGAGCGGCGGGAACACGAGCGTGAGCACGAGGTGCTGCACCATGTGGGCGCTGAAGAGATAGCGGTCCGAGAGGTCGTGCAGCGGCCCGTTGAGCGCGAGGCCCATGACGACCAGGGCGGCGGCAAACGACGCCACCCGCCGGCGCGGCGCCCCGAGCCCTCCCCAATACACATAGAGCCCGCCCAGGAGGACGAGCCCTATCACCACGCTCGGATGGAGGTCCCCCCCCCAGTGCTGCCAGGGCTCCGGTCCCGGGGGAGGGGCGCTCATCCCGCTCCCGACGCCCCCCGCAGGGTCAGCGTTCCGAAGAAGAGGAGCAGCAACGCCACGAGGACCACAGTCGCGAGCAGCAGCGGGGCGCCGAACAGGAAGGTGAAGAACTTGCTGTCGGCCTTCAAGTGCATGTAGAACATCACCACCAGCGCGAACTTGGCGGCCGAGAGCACGAGGAGCGTCGGCACGAGCACCGGATGGAACGCCGGCACGTAGAACACGCCCACTTCGAGCACCGTGAGGATCACGAGCACGGCGGCGACCCGCAGGTAGACTCCGGCCGTGGGATGCGATTGTTCGTTCATTGGATGAGGTAGACCACCGTAAAGATCACGATCCAAACGACGTCTACGAAATGCCAGTAGAGGCCCGTGATCTCGACCGTCATCGCGTTCGCGGGCCCGAGCTTGCCCTGCAGCGCGCGCACCCAGAGCGTGAGGAGCCAGAGCACGCCCACGGTGACGTGCGCGCCGTGCGTTCCGGTCAAAACGAAGAACGTGCAGCCGAACAGGTTCGTCGAGATCGTCAGCCCCTTGTGGACGAACTCGGTGAACTCGAGCACCTGCCCGCCGAGGAATACGAGCCCGAGGAGCGCCGTGCAGAACAGCCAGATCTTGCCCCACCTCATGTCCCCGCGCTGCACCGCCGCGAGCGCCAGCACCATCATCAGGCTCGACATCAGCAGGTCGAAGGTGCTGACCGACGTGAACGGGATGTTGAGGATCTCGGGCGGATACGGCCCGACGACGCTCCTCCCCTTGTAGACCAGATAGGTCGAGATGAGCGAGCCGAACAGCAGGCATTCCGAGCCGATGAACGCCCAGAACGCCATCTTGCGGCTGTCGAGCCCCATGCTCGTGTGATGTGTCGCCACGGCGCCGTGCGTCATCGCTCAGACCTCAAAGGGCTCGAAGGCCCAGCGGTAGATGCCGAAGAGCAGGATGGCGGCGCCCGCGAACGCGAGCCACACGGTGTGCGTGAGCGGGGCGAGCGCCATGACCGGCAGGCCGATCGCGGCGACCATGGGCCACCAGGAGCCGGCGGGCACGTGGATCGGCGCGGGGGGCGGGGCCGGCGGATCCTTCATCGGCCCGTGGTGCTCGGTGCTCCAGCGCGGCAGCCGGCTCGCGACGGTGGGGATCACCGAGAAGTTGTAGACCGGCGGCGGTGAGGGGATGCTCCACTCGAGCGTGGCGCCGCCCCACGGATCGTTGGGGGCGGGCCGTCCGTGCGTCCGGGAGCGCCAGACGTTGACCAGGAAGAACACGATCGACACGGCGATCAGGAACGCGCCGGCGGTCGAGACGAGGTTCAGGTCGCTCACGCCGAGGTCGGGCGAGTACGTGTAGATGCGGCGCGGCATGCCGAGCAACCCGATCAAGTGCATCGGGAAGAAGGCGAGGTTCATCCCGATGAACTGCAGCCAGAAGTGCCACTTGCCCAGGCGCTCGCTCAGCAGCCGGCCGGTCATCTTGGGCCACCAGTAATAGATCCCGGCGAACAGGCCGAAGATCGTGCCGCCGAACAGCACGTAGTGGATGTGCGCCACGACGTAATAGGTGTCGGTCTGCTGGAGGTCGGCGGGGGGCGAGGCGTGCGTCACGCCCGACAGCCCGCCGATGATGAACATCGCGATGAACCCGACGGCGAAGTGCAGCGCGGTGGTGCCGCGGATGGCGCCGCCCCAGAGCGTCGCGATCCAGTTGAAGATCTTCACGCCGGTGGGCACCGCGATCAGCATCGTGGTCGCCGAGAACACCGAATCGGCGATGGGCCCGAGGCCGACCGAGAACATGTGGTGGCTCCACACGCCCCACCCCATGAACCCGATGAGGATCCCCGAGTACACCACGACGGTGTAGCCGAACAGGGGCTTCCGCGCGAACGTCGGCAGCACCTCGGAGACGATCCCCATCGCGGGGAGGATGAGGATGTACACCTCGGGATGGCCGAACAGCCAGAAGAGGTGCTGCCACAGGATCGGGGTCGCGCCCGCCTGGTGCACGTAGAAGTTGGTGCCGAAGAAGCGGTCGAACATGAGGAACACGAGTCCCACGGTGATCACCGGAAACGCCGTGATGATCAGGAACTGCGTCACGAGCGTCATCCACGTGAACGTGGGGAGCCGCATCATCTTCAGGCCCGGCGCCCGCATGTTCAGGATGGTGACGATGAAGTTGAACCCTGCCGCCAGCGACGAAATGCCGAGGATCTGCAGGCCCAGCACCCAGAAGTCGATGTTCGGGCCCGGCGAGAACTGCCGCGAGGTCAAGTT
>WNFY01006281.1_pt1 | contig 10605 bp, 5 predicted proteins | sample 5400091 | NCBI WGS metagenome assembly WNFY01 (sample SAMN13153364, study PRJNA577476) | soil metagenome | isolation source: 60 cm soil or saprolite under grassland replicate 1 | place: USA:California | collected 2016-06-15
AAAAGCCACAGCCCTTGTCTTTGTAAACTTCGAAGCAGGCACCCATAATGGCATAACATTCGTCCTTGAAGATGAAGTCTGGCACTAATTTTTTTGGCGTCATTTGGCGTGTTTGGCGGACTATGTGCCAGAGGTTTTGGGTTTCTAGCGGGTCATAACCGAAGGCGGATTTTATCCTGCCAACCCCTGTGTTCGCAAGCTTATTCACGGTCTCGTCGGCGTGCCTGGCCGTCCCGGCCTGTCTTCCGAAGATGATTTCTACCCGTCATTTCCAATCGCGAGCGTGGGGCAAACGTCCATGGCGCTCTCTGCGGCGGCCATTTCCCCTGGCGAATCGGGTTGTTTAGAAAAATGAACGGCAGTCTCATCGCGGTTATACGTCAAAAGAGTCGGCGCTTCCTCCAGACAAAGACGGCACAATGCGCAGCTGGTGTCCACGTACCACGGCCCAGGCACGTTCTCGGGGTGTTTGCTCAGTTTGTCCGCCATAATTTAAACAAACGCATGGCTAACGGTGAAGGAAGGTACTTCCGATTTGGCTCCGGATCTTGACACGTCAAGCATACGGCATCTGGGATTCGGCGCGTTTTGTAAGAACCTTAATGGTGCATGCGAATGTTTACCAGGCCGGGTACACGGGGGTGAAGCCATCGCCACCTTCCGTGCGTGGAAAACTCGCTGGAGATCTCAAGCCCAACGGACCGTGCGCTACGTAAAATCTATTTCCGGGAAACTGGTCAGAGACGAAGATGAACCTTGATGATCTGCTTGCCGAGCTTGACGGGCGAGTTGCTGGGAACGGCGCGAATGAGGAACCGAAATTCTGCGGCTGTCAGGAATTGCTAGGTCGCGGTCGCCAAATGCCGGTACCGCGCTATCACGACTGCGAGTACGTGCGGGCGCGCAACGCGCTTTGATTCCACAGGCTGAGCGAATCGCCTCCTTTCTCGCATCGAAAGGGTTCTCATCTTTATATCGACAAGTAGGCTGGATTCTCTGTAAAAGTAGGGACTATGAAAACGACTCTCCCATTAAAAAATTCGATGCACCGGACATCTTTGCGCGATGCTTTCCTGCTCATCCCGATCCTGGTTGTCTGTTTTGGGCTTGCACCGCTGGCGCAAGCGGTGGGTCCCGACACGGACGGTGCCATACCCGGGTCCAACAATGGCGAAGGTAATGGGGTGCTGGTCAGCCGCACCGGTGGGATCTGGAACACCGGCACTAGTTTCGAGGCGCTTAACCACCTTACCAGTGGCAACCAAAATACGGCGACCGGTCTTCGAGCCCTGTCTAGCGATATCAATGGCGGCTTCAACACCGCCACTGGCGTTTTATCGCTCTTTAGCAACACCAGCGGGTTTTTCAATAGTGCCACTGGCGCGTATTCGCTGGCGAACAACGTTAGCGGGAGCTTCAATACTGCCAATGGTTACGCTGCGCTCTATCGCAACATTGCCGACGGCAATACCGCGGTGGGTTTTGCTGCGCTCTATCGCAACACCACCGGCGGCACCCTGGGAAACATCCAAGGGTTGGATGTCGGCCCAAATGTCGCTGTCGGGTGGCAGGCCCTTGAGAGCAACACCGTTGCCAGTGCCAATACCGCTGTGGGTTATCAGGCGCTTCACAGTTTTACAACCGGGCCCATGGGCTTGGAGCAGCTCGGTATCTGTACGGCTGTCGGTTTTCAAGCTCTTGGCAATGCCACAGGCGGCTTGGGCAACGACGCCTTTGGCTATCGAGCGCTCTATAATAATACCGACGGCACTGGCAACACGGCCATTGGTCTTGAAACTCTCTTTAGCAACACCACTGGCGACTCCAACACTGCCACCGGGAGTAGTGCACTCCTTAACAACACGACCGGCGCCTACAACACGGCCAACGGTGCTGGTGCGCTCGTTCACAACATCACCGGCGGTGCCAACGTTGCCATTGGTTCTCAAGCACTCAGTAGCAGCACTATGGGCTTCCAAAACACGGCCGTGGGTGCTGGTGCGCTCTTCAACAACACCACCGGCACCGCCAACATCGCCTTAGGCATAAATGCCGGCATCGGCGTTATTACAGCCAATAGCGTTATCTGTATCGGCACCGATGGTGCGAACGTGAGCAACAGTTGCTATATCGGCAATATCTTCGGCGCGACGTCTTCCGGAGGACTCGCCGTTTTTGTAAATTCAGATGGTAAACTCGGGACCAGCACCTCTTCCCTGCGCTTTAAAGATGACATTAAGTCAATGGAACGGGCCAGCGAAGTGCTTTTCGAGCTCAGGCCGGTTACCTTTCACTACAAGCAGGAGATTGATGCAGCAGGTACGTCGCAGTTCGGACTTGTGGCCGAAGAAGTCGAAAAGGTGAATCCTGACCTGGTGGTGCGCGACAAGGAAGGCAAACCGTATAGCGTGCGCTATGATCAGGTGAACGCGATGTTGCTCAATGAGTTTCTGAAAGAGCACCGCATCGTCCAAGAGCAGAACCACAGGATTCAGGAACACGAAGCGACAATTGCTGAATTGAAGAAGGACTTTCGAACCACCGTTGCGCGACAGCAGAAGGAATTCGAGTCGAAGATCGCGCGGCAGCAAAAGCAAATTGAAGCGCTGAGTGCGGGCCTGCAGAAGGTGAGCGAGGAGCTTGAAGTGAGCAGGCCAGCGCCGCGAACAGTTGTGGAAAATCGCTAAGAGCACACCAGCAAATATCTCGTGACGCGAACTGGATTCTGGGGAGCACAGGCTGCCAGCCTGTCCTTTTCGGCAGCTTGCCGAAAAGGCTCTTCGACCGTTCGGCCTTACACGCTGTCGCTCACGCTGGGGACGTCGTCGGCAGGCTGCCAACGCCAGCAGGCTAGCAGCCTGCGCTCCCCAGAGTGTGGCGGGTATTTGGTGGTTGATCAGAGCTTGAGGCTGTGAGCAAGCCAGAAGGTATTTGATCCTTATCTTGACCAGCTGGCGAGATTTCCGCCAAACTCGGTACCACGAATTGATCTGAACGAGAGAGAGGAGCTTTTCCAGGTAGTTTCTTCTGTCCTCCTTCAGATCCAAACCACGCCGTCAATCGCCTGGAAAAAGAAAGGTTTGTTAAATGAAAGCAATCATTCTCTCTGCAAGAAGTCCCATTCGCCGGCCGTCTTTACGACGGGGTTTCCTTCTCATTCCGCTGTCGCTCCTGCTGACCTGTTTTGGGCTTGCGCCGATGGTGCAAGCGGTGGGTCCAGACACGGACGGTACAATACCCGGCTCCAACAATGGGGAAGGTATTGGGGTGCTCGTCAGCCGCACCGTTGGGATCTGGAACACCGGCACTGGTTTCGAGGTCCTTAACAACCTCACTGCCGGCAACCAAAATACGGCGATGGGTCTTCGCGCCCTGTTTAGCGATACCAATGGCGGCTACAACACCGCTACTGGCGTTTTATCGCTCTTTAGCAACACGACCGGGTTTTTCAATAGTGCCACTGGGGCTTATTCGCTCGCCAACAACACGGACGCCAGCTTCAATACTGCCAACGGTTATGCTGCGCTCTATTACAACACCGAAGGCGAGGCCAACACGGCCAACGGTTTTGCTGCGCTCTATCGCAACACCACGGGCATCGGCAACACGGCCACCGGTTATCAAGCGCTCAATAGAAACACCGCCGGCGTCCTCAACACGGCCAACGGAGTTGTTGCGCTCTTTAGCAACACCCTCGGTGAGCGGAATACGGCCACGGGTGATAGCGCGCTGTATCACAACACCACAGGAGATAGCAATACCGCTACTGGCGCTGAGGCGCTTCGGAGCAATACCACAGGAAGCAGCAACACAGCTGATGGAGCGTTCGCGCTTTATAACAACATCGCCGATTCCAACACGGCCGTCGGTGCCAGCGCGCTCTTTACCAACACCGTCGGCGATGACAACACCGCCGTTGGAGCTGGCGCTCTTTTTCTCAACACGGTCGGCTATCAAAACACGGCCGTCGGGAGTGGCGCGCTCTTTTTCAACACCCAAGCAGGAGTACGCAATACGGCGGTCGGCGCTCAGGCGCTCAATCACAATACCACCGGCCACGACAACACGGCCAACGGGACCGAAGCGCTTTTTACTAACACCATCGGCAGGAACAATACGGCCACTGGTTCTGAAGCGCTCTATTTCAATAGCGAAGGTATCTTCAACACAGCGGACGGACATCGAGCACTCTATAACAACACCGGCGATTACAATACGGCCATCGGTGTTGCAGCGCTTGCTGGCAACACTACCGGCAGCGGTAACACAGCCATTGGTGCTGTAGCACTCAATCAGAACACGACCGGCAGCGGCAATATAGTCATCGGTAATCAAGCCGGATTTAACATCAATGGAAGCGGCAACGTCTGTATCGGCGCTAATGGTGCTCCTGACGTGGACGACACGACCTGGATCAGCAACGTTTACGCTTCTGTGGCCACTGCGCGCCAGGTTTACGTCGATTCAGACAACAAGATCGGCACGCTCTCCTCCTCTCGGCGATATAAGGAGCAGATCAAGCATATGAGCAACGCCAGCGAAGCGCTCTTTGCGCTGAAGCCGGTCACGTTTCGCTACAAGAAGCAGATCGATCCCACGCGGGCGCTCTCCTTCGGGTTGATCGCGGAGGAAGTGGCCGAGATTAGCCCCGATCTGATTACCTGCGACGAGGAAGGAAAACCGCACACCGTGCGTTACGAAGCAATCAACGCCATGTTGCTCAACGAGTTTCTTAAGGCGCACCACAAAGCGCAGCAACAAGAAGCGACGATTACCCAATTGAAGTTGGCCATGGTACAGCAGCGAAAGGACTTCGAGGCGACTGCCGCACAGCAGCAAAAGGAAATTCAAGCTCTCACAGCAAGCCTGAAAGAGCAGGCGGCGCAAATCCAGAAAGTGAGCGCCCAGCTTGAAGTGAGCAGGCCAGCGCTGCGAACAGTTGTGGAAAATCGCTAAGAGCACACCAGCAAATATCTCGCGACGCGCACTGGATTCTGGGGAGCACAGGCTGCCAGCCTGTCCTTTTCGGCAGCTTGCCGAAAAGGCTCTTCGACCGTTCGACCTTACACGCTGTCGCCCACGCTGGGGGCGTCGTCGGCAGGCTGCCGACGCCAGCAGGCTAGCAGCCTGCGCTCCCCAGACTGTGGCGGGTATTTGGTGGCTGTGAGCAAGCCAGAAGGTATTTGATCCTTATCTTGACCAGCTGGCGAGATTTTCGCAGTACACGACACATTTAATCACGAATGGATATTCGGCCTTCGTAGTTTTGCCCATTCCTCCAAACTTCTGCCTTGACTGATGGACGAGAATTTTCAACACTCGGCCTAACAAAATACTGAACTCTGCCAAACAAAGAAAGAATACAACTCCTATGAAACCGATAATTCAGTTCAAAACAACAACTCCACCAATTCTTATCCTCCTCCTGCTCGCCTGCTTTGGGCTTGCACCGATGGCGCAAGCGGTGGGTCCCGACACGGATGGTACAATACCCGGCTCGAATAATGGCGAAGGTATTGGTGTGCTCGTCAGCCGGACTACTGGGGTCTGGAACACCGGCACCGGTTTCGAGGCACTTAACCACCTCACGTCCGGCAATCAAAATACGGCGACGGGTCTTCGAGCCCTGTTTAGCGATACCAATGGCGGCTTCAACACCGCCACTGGCGTTTATTCGCTCTTTAGCAACACCAGCGGCTTTTTCAATAGTGCCACTGGCGCGTATTCGCTCGCGAACAACACGGACGGCAACTACAACACTGCCAACGGTTATTCTGCGCTCTATTACAACACCGGAGGCAACCAAAACACGGCCACTGGTTTTGGTGCGCTCTTTAAAAACACCACCGGCAACTACAACACGGCCAACGGTCTCCAAGCGCTCGCGAGCAATACGACCGGCAGCGGCAACATCGCTTTGGGGTGGGCCGCGGGTTACAATCTCACCATCGGTAATAACAATATCGATATCGGCAACGGTGGCGTTGCTGCTGAGTCCAACACCATCCGCATCGGCACCGCAGTCCAGACAAGAACCTTCATCGCTGGCATTCGTGGGGTTACAACCGTCAATGCCGCTATACCAGTCCTAATAGACACAGTCGGCCAGCTCGGCACGGTGAGCTCTTCGCGGCGGTACAAGAAAGAGATTAAGGCGATGGAGCAAGCCAGCGAAGCCATTCTCTCGCTCAAGCCGGTCACCTTTCACTACAAAAGCGACACAAAAGATACACCGCAATTTGGTTTGATCGCCGAGGAAGTAGCCGAGGTAAACCCGGACCTGGTGGTACGCGACGAGAACGGCGAGATTTACACCGTACGCTACGACGCGGTCAACGCGATGCTGCTCAACGAATTTCTCATAGCGCATCGCAAAGCGCAGCTACAAGAAGCGACGATCACCCAATTAAAGTCAGCCATCGCGCAGCAGCAGAAGAGGTTTGAGTCCAAGCTCGCGGAACAGGATAAGCAAATCGAAGCCTTAGCATCTGGTCTTCAGAAGGTGAGCGCGCAGCTTGAAGTGAGCAAGCCTGCGCCGCAAATGGTCGCTAACGATCAGTAAAAGCTCCGCGCGTTTTTAAGCCATCGCGACGACCTTCCGGTCGCCCTGTGGAAGCAGTCTGATCGACCAGTACTCGCGCGCGGCCCGCGCATTGACACCTTACTTCGCTGCCCGGGAGCAGAAAAGATTTCTTACGATATTGATAGATTTAAAGCTTGACAAGCTAGCGAGCATTTTTCGAAACTGGGCCCCGTCAAACAGATCTGGAACGGGCGAAGGACGCTTCTCCCGGACGTTTCTTTCCCCTCTTTCGGACCTGCAACTCGCAGGATTAATCATCGGGAGAATAAAGAAAGGTTAAAATTATGCATTACCCCAGTGAGTCTAAAACGGTAACTCTGCCTCTCAAAAATTCGATGAGCCGCTCGCGTTTACGGCGTGCTCTGCTTCTCGTCCCGCTGGCCCTTGGCTGCTTTGCGCTTTTACCCAGAGCGCAAGCCACAGATTTGGACAGCGTTCTGCCCAATGGCAACACAGCCGAAGGCAGCGGGGTGCTGGTCAGTCTAACCACCGGGGTCTGGAACAGTGGCTTTGGTTTCCAGGCGCTCAATCACGACACCGCCGGCAAGATCAACACGGCGGCGGGTCTTCGGGCCCTGTTCAGCGATACCACAGGCAGCTTCAACACCGCCACTGGCGTTTTATCGCTCTTTAGCAACAAGCCGGTTTTTCAATAGTGCCACTGGCGCTTATTCGCTGGCGAACAACACAATCGGCAACTACAACACTGCCAACGGTTATTCTGCGCTCTATTACAATACCGAAGGCGAACTCAACACGGCCACTGGTTTTGCTGCGCTCTATCGCAACACCACCGGCATCCGGAACACGGCCAACGGTTTTCAAGCGCTCTATCGCAACACCACCGGCAGGTTTAACGTGGCCAACGGTTATCAAGCGCTCTTTGGCAACACCAGCGGCGAAGACAACACGGCCAACGGTGTTGGTGCGCTCCATAACAACACCATCGGCAACCTCAACACGGCCACCGGTGTTGGTGCGCTCAGTAGCAACACCACCGGCAGCAACAACACGGCCTTGGGCAATGGCGCCGGCAACAGCGTCTTCGGGGCCAATAACGTTATTGCTATCGGCACCCCAGGTGCGGACGTGAGCAACAGCTGCTTTGTCGGCAACATTCGTGGGGTTACAACCGCAAACGCCGACGCTATCCCAGTCCTGATAGACTCCGACGGCCAGCTCGGCACGATCAGCTCCTCGCGACGGTTCAAGAAAGAGATTAAAGCGATGGACAGCGCCAGCGAAGCCATCCTGGCACTTAAGCCGGTGACCTTTCATTACAAGAGCGACGCCGCAGGCACACCGCAATTTGGTTTAATCGCCGAGGAAGTAGCTGAGGTGAACCCCGACCTGGTCGTGCGCGACGCTGACGGCCAGATCTACACCGTGCGCTACGACGCGGTCAATGCGATGTTACTCAATGAGTTTCTTAAGGCGCACCACAAAGCGCAGCAACAACAAGCGACGATTGCCCAATTGAAGTCGGCCATGGTGCAGCAGCAGAAGGAAATGGAGACTGTCGTTGCGCGCCTTAACGAGCAGGCGGCGCAAATCCAAAAGGTGAGCGCACGGATTGAAGTGGGTAAACCGGAACCCCAAATGGCGCTGAACAAGTAGGGTGCGACCAAGCTTGCCCTTGCCCGCCCGTCGTGGCGGGTTACAAGCGTTACAGATGTTACAAGGTTACAAGGGGAGCGTTGTAACTTTGTAACTCTTTTAACTTTTACCTCTTCGTCAGCGATGCACCGAGGCGGCGCAGTCGCCTTTGCTGCGCTCACGTTTTTTCCGTTCGTCCGAGGCAATCGCGAAATCGACCTGCCGTTTGAACGTGTCAACGCGTACAACGAAGACGCGGACCTCATCGCCGATGCTGAATCGTTTGCGCGATCGTCTGCCAATGAGTTGCCGTCGAGCTGGCTCGAAGACATAAAAATCGTCTGCCAGCGACGAGACGTGGACCAGACCGGTGATAAGAGCATCGGGTAATTCAACTGCCAGGCCGTAGTTACGCACATCGACAATTGCGGCGCGAAAAATCTGTGGGTTACGTTCGTCGAGCTGGCGTTGGAAAAACTCGAGCTTCTTCATCCGAACGGATTCGATTTCCGCATCGGCTGCGATGCGCTCGGTTGTCGAAATATGCTCTGCGATGGATGCGACCTGGCCCATGTCGATCCGCTGGCCGCGCTTCCCATCGTGTTGTGCTAGCGCACGATGCACGACCAGATCGGCATAACGGCGAATGGGACTGGTGAAATGCAAGTAGTTCGGCTTGGCCAGTCCATAATGACCAAGCGGCTGCGAAAAGTAGCGCGCGCGTTTCAAGCTTTTCAGCAAACCGATTTTGAGTGCTTGCTCTTCGGGTTTTCCGCGAATCGCGCCAAGCAGACGTTGTATCTCACCGCGATGCGTTAGATCGCCGACCTTGTAGTTAAAACTCAGCACGAACTCGCGATACTCCGCCAGTTTGTCCGGGTCGGGGTCTTCGTGGACGCGATAGATCGTTGGCACTGCGCGGTTCTTCAGCTCGCGCGCGACGGCCTCGTTCGCGGCCAGCATGAATTCCTCAATCAACTGATGCGATTCATCATTCTCGACGCGTTCGAGGCGCACCGGTTTGCCAGCGTCATCCAGCCATACTTTTACGTCTGGAAAATCGAGATCGAGTGAGCCGTGCTCGAATCTCTTTCGCCGCAATAGCGAGGCAAGTTCCCAGGCAACGTGCAGCCGTTTGCTCAGTTGATCCCCAGGCGCGGATTTCAAAATCGCGTACGCCTGTTTGTAGGTAAGACGGTGCGCGCTGCGAATCACGCTGCGGGCAAAGCGCGCTCTTTTCGCGACTCCATTCTTGTCAAAATGAATAAACACCGAATGGGTGAGCCGATCGACGCCTGGATGAAGACTGCACACGCCATTGCTCAAGCGTTCCGGCAGCATCGGGACCACGCGGTCCGGGAGATAAACACTGTTTCCGCGATGGCGCGCTTCTCGATCCAACGCGCTCCCGGGCTCTACGTAGGCGGCAACGTCGGCAATATGCACGCCAAGATCCCAGCCGCCGTTGGCGATCTTCTCGACATGGATCGCGTCGTCGAAATCACGTGCATCATCGGGATCGATGGTGACGACAAATTCATTGCGCAGATCTTCGCGCCCATCGAGTTGGCGCGGCTCGATTTTTTCGGAAATCCCGGTCGCTTGCTCTAAAACATCTCGTGGAAATTCCGTCGGCAGATGATATTTCCGGATGATCGACAACATATCGACGCCCGGCGCTGACGCGGGCCCGAGCACTTCGATGATTTCGCCGTCCGGATTGACGTGGCGCGATTCCCAAGCCTCGAGACGAACCACAACTTTGTCGCCCACTTTGGCGGCGGTCTGCTTGACGCGCCGATCCCCCGCAGGTTGGACATACACGTCGTGCACAAGACGCGGATCATCGGGAACAACGTAATAAAAATTGCGCGAATGTTGCAGCGTTCCGACGATCGTATCGTGTGCGCGTTCTAAAATTCGAATCACGCGTCCCTCGCGTCGTCCTTTGGTGCGTCCGTAGGGCGCATCCGGCGAGGTGCGAGCAACCACGCGGTCGCCGTGCATGGCTGTTCCCGTGTTTTCCGCCGCGATGAAAATGTCCGGCTCGCCCGGTTTTTCGCTGATCAAAAATCCGTATCCGGCCTGATGAATGTGGAGCTTGCCGGTGACCAAATCGGCTGCGGGCGGCAGAACGTAACGATTTTTCCGGATCCGCGCGATCTCGCCCGCGCGCTCGAGATCGCGCAACGCCTGGTTCAAACCCATGCGCACGCCGCTCTTCCGGCCGAGCGCTTTCGCCAGTTCGTTCTTGTCCAGCGGCCGATAATCGGCCGATCCCAGAAGTGCGAGAATTTGTTCGTGAATCTTACGTCCGTTTGGAGTCATCGCAGCGAAACAATGTCGTTGAGTTATGCTCGATGTAACGCGATTTCAACCGGAGGTCGAATAGTGCCAAAAGCGATTATGGCTGGCGCATTTGCGAT
>WNFY01006891.1_pt2 | contig 10604 bp, 13 predicted proteins | sample 5400091 | NCBI WGS metagenome assembly WNFY01 (sample SAMN13153364, study PRJNA577476) | soil metagenome | isolation source: 60 cm soil or saprolite under grassland replicate 1 | place: USA:California | collected 2016-06-15
TATATGCGCCAGGGCGAGTACCTGCAGGCGATGGAGGCATACAACAAAGCCCTCACGATGGCGAAGAGGGCAAAGAGCTAACCGATCTGTTCGTGTGCGCACTCGACACGAACAGTAGAGATAAAGGAGTCGTCTTGTGGAGACTATTCTGCAACGGTTGACCGACCTGAACGAGGTCTATAACGCGATTCTGGCGGGGAGAGATGGTCTGATCGTCTCTGGAATATTGCATAGCGAGGATGAAGAGATGATCGGGGCTATGGCAGCGGCTGCCTTTGGCTCCATTAGCAGCTTTACCGCTCAGATCAATAATGGCGAGACGCGCCATGTTGTGATCGAGACGAAAAACGGTACCATCCAGATGGAGGAAGCAGGGGACATGATCCTGATCGTGACGACGCACGGAATCGGCAATCTTGGCCGTGTGCGCCTGGAGATGAAGAAGGCGTGTCGCCAATTGACACAGTTAGTTGCCAGCTATTAATATACTGGGTGAGTCTGTAACGCAGAATGTATTTGTAGGCTGAATTATCCCTTCGAAATTTGATTATTTTGCATAACACAAAGGAGGTCTTTTGACTATGGAACGTACTCTGGTATTACTGAAACCCGATGCTATACAAAGAGACCTCGTCGGCGAGATCATCTCTCGGCTTGAGCGCAAGGGGCTGAAGCTGATCGGCCTGAAGCTGATGCGCCTCTCTGACGAACTACTGAACGAACATTACAGCCACCTCGCAGGGCGTGACTTCTTTGCAGAGGTGAAGTCGTTTATGCAACTCTCCCCCGTCGTTGCTTGCTGCTGGGAGGGGACCGATGTTGTCAATACCGTGCGCCTGCTCGCCGGTATTACGAAGGCGCGCGAAGCGGCCCCCGGAACGATTCGCGGCGATTTCGGCATGAGCGTGCAGGCAAACTTGATTCACTGTTCCGACTCTCTGGAGACGGCGAGCGCTGAGGTTGAGCGCTTCTTCAATCCGGAGGAGCTGTTCTCATACGGGGACGTTCTGGAAGGCTTTGTCTACTCCTCGCGCGAAAGAGGCTAACTCTTGCTTAGAAACTTTCTGATATAGAAAAAACGCCGGCGATCTTGCCTGATGCTATCGCTGGCGTTTTGTATCAACGTGACGCAGCCGGTGTCTCTTCGGGCGCTGCGCTGGTGGATTGCTTTTTGTTGGCGAGCCGCCAGCAGCACGTTTTGCTGCGGAAACACTTTTCTTGCTCCTCGGCAGTGATAGGAGGTGTGTTTTTCAAACAGAAGACCTGGTACATCGGCTCACCTGCCGCGACATCGTTACAGGGGAACCAGCGTTCCCTATAGAATGGGCAAGCATTTTTATGCTTCCGCCAATTTGAATTTTCAGATGGATGGGTGTCGATTGTGCCTGCCAAACAGGTTTCCTTCCTTACTAAGTATGGGACGTTGTGAGTAGTATACCATATCTCCCCGATAAGAATATGGGTCTGACTACAGACAAGAAGGCGCATCGTATGGTATAATAGTCTGCGAAAAAGCACCTGGAGAATACCTTGCTTGATCAAAAACTCGAAGAAGTTCCATGGACTCTTCGACAGACATTCATCGGTTTTTTTCTCTCACTGATCCCCAGAGTAGTCTTTACCTTTGGACTGATGCTGCTCGGCGCTAGCTCCGTTGCTGCAAGGACTCCGCTCGCGCCCGGCGTAGATCTCACCAATGCTATCATACTTTTTCTCCTCAACGGATTAGTGGAGGTGACGTTCTTAATTGGGCCGGTCTACATGGCAAGGCGTGTGCTGCGGGAGCTGAAGATAGTTCCCCGCCTACGCACCATCCTGCAGGTTTTGAGCTTTCGCGGCTTCAAGGCGAGCACCGCGCTACCCCTGGTGCTGTTCTGTTTCCTGGCTATCATCGGCATCAACTGGCTCTACCAGCTTATCATTGTGGCTATGCACCTCAAGCTGCAGACGAACGATCAGACCGTTTTACAACTGGGAAAGGTCGCTCCGATCAGCATGTACAGTCTGCTCTTCCTGGCGGTGTTTGTTGCCCCTTTCTGCGAGGAGGTGCTCTTTCGTGGCTTTCTGTTCGCCGGCTTTCTACGCGCTATGCCTTTGAGTCTGGCCGTTGTCTTGAGCGCGTTCATATTTGCCGCCGCGCACGGCGACGTTGCCTCATTCCCCGTGTTGTTCTGCATCGGCGTGCTGCTGGCCCTCCTCCGCTGGCACACGGGCTCGCTCTGGCCCGGCATTCTCTTGCATTTGCTGAACAATGCATGGAGCGCGATCTCTATTATTCTTGTTTTGCATGGCGCGGGGTAGCTCCGGCGAGCGAAGGATGCATCGATCCCCCAGGCCGTTGACGATGTTGTGATGAAGGCGCTTGCAAAAGATCCCCCGCAACGTTTCGAGAGCGTCAAAGCCTTTGCAGAGGCCCTGGAGCAAGCCTTCCGCCGCCCGTAGAGCTAGCTCTACGGGCGGCGCACGAACGATGGCCTCACGAACGAAGGTTATACATCTTTGCAGACTGGCGTTCGCGCTGTGCACTGTGTAGGCCCGCCAGCGCGAAGAAGAGCAGGATCATCTGTGTGTAGAAAAGGGTCGGGTCGCCGTTGTGAAGAAATTGGATGCTCAAAATACGCTGTACGACTGGATTGATGCCCAGAAGGAAGGTAAGTGCAGGCTGAGCTTTCCAGCAGGAGGGACGCAGCCACCAGACGCCCATACATAAATAAAGCACAATATTTGTCGTATGGTTCTCGAGTTGGGCCAGTGTACGCAGCTCAGGTGGAGCGTGAACCTGAGCAAACAACACTGCAGCGATGCCGATCAACGGAGCGAGGCGAAAAAACCACGCGTCCCAGCGCCGGAATGGCGTATGCGCGATAGAGAGACAAATAAAGCTGCTCAGGAGAGAGATATTTCTCGCGCCATCGATATGACCTAAGAGTATCCACGTCTGGGGGGCAGGTATAAGCATGCTAATGACATAGTCGATGGCTGAAAAGATCGTCCAGATAATGCTAAAGATAACCCCAAGACGTACCCACGGTGAACGCGCATAGAAGAGAGCGGCGATCCAACAGCCGAACGCGAGTGTGTCAAAGATCAGCTCCGTCAACTGCGCCGGGTAGTAGCTGTTGAGCCAGCCCTGTGTGAGAAGGCTTGCTCCGCCTAGCCCGACGGAGAGAAGCAAAGCGAAGGTGATGATGAAGCGTGGCGTCCAGATAATGAGCCCGTCGTCGGAAGTAAGTCTCCCGTCTGCCGTAATTAAACGCGGATCTGTTACTAAAGATGGGTTGGTCTTCAGAATGACACGTTCGTTGTGGTCTTTTTCTGATGTTATACTTTCTGGCATAGTAGTGAGATTCCTCGCCTGGTTTAATCGTGATAATTCTGTTTATTGTAACGAACGAGAAATTGAATCTGGTACAATGTTTTTGCAAGTGTGCCGTAATAAGAAAGAAGGCAGCATTACCGCTGCCTTCTTTCTTATTACCTTTCGCCTTATCGCTTCTTGAGAAAGCGCTACACGTCGAGTAATTCTATTGCTTAGTAACGCCTGTCGCGATAACCACCACCGCTACCGCCATCACGGCGACCGCCACCGCCACCACCTCTCTGGAAGCCACCGGAACGTGGCTCGCGGCGCTCGTTTGCCTCGTTGACGATGATGGTGCGACCGTCGAGGGTGGAGTTGTTGAGCTGATTGATGGCGTTTTGCGCCTCCTGATCGTTGCTCATCTCTACGAAACCGAAGCCTTTGCTGCGTCCTGTCTCGCGATCAATAATCACTGTAGCGGAAATGACCTCGCCCAGTTGTCCGAAAAGATCAGCAAGGTCCTGGTCTGTTGTACGATATGGCAATCTGCCAACGTAGAGTTTCATATAAAATGCTCCTACTGCGACGCCTGTGAATTATTGCGGTCGGTAGAAGCAGCATTCTCTCATCGATACAATAATATTCTGACGTCATATTCTGTTCATAGAGTACCGTTACGCGCGTCTTTGTATTCTCGAAACAAAGTTATTTCACGAAAATGAGCGCGCTGAGCAAAAGCTCTTTCACCTTCCTATTATACTAGCATTCTAGACCGTCTGGCAAGCGATACCGCAAAATCAGTTACAAGTTCGTACATTAGAATATATGATGCTACCTTACGTCGGGATACCTCTTCTGCAGCCACGTGGGCGCAACGCCGAACGCGTAAAGGGTGCGTAGATACCACATAAAAAATACGCTGCGTAGCAATCCAACCCTCTCATGGCGCCGCGCTGACGTGGTGACATAAAGCGGAAGTAGCACGACCCTACCGCGTGCACGCAGACGCTTGATGATCTCAAGATCCTCCATCAGCGGCTGTTCGGGATAGCCTCCAATCGCGCGGAAACTGCTGGCGCGGACAAAATATGCCTGGTCGCCTGTAAATGTGCCGCGCAGACGCGAGCGCATATTGGTAAAATAGGCCACACAGCGGTATGCCCAGCGCTCGCAGTTGAAGCAGACGCGAAAAGCTCCGGCCACGACGGTAGGCGACCTGAAAGCTTCTTCAATGCTTGAAAATGCCTGTGCCGGCAACTGCGTATCGGCGTGCAGGAAGAGGAAGACATCTCCACCGGCGAGGGCTGCTCCGGCGTTCATCTGGGTCGCCCGCCCTCGTGCAGAGGTGATGACGTGTCCATAGTGCCCGGCGATATCCACCGTCCCATCGCTACTACCGCCATCGACGACGAGCAGTTCGTAGTCAAGCTGTGCGCATTGTTTCACAAGAGATGCAAGGTAGGATTCCAGTATCGCTTCTTCGTTCAGGACCGGCACGATAATCGAGAAACGCATGACAACTCCTACGCAAAAACAAATGGGGACGACTCTGGCGATCGTCTTACCTCTTGATCAGCGTCATTCTTATGCTGGTTGCACCTTCAGACGCCGCGTGGGGAGCGGAATGAAGGCGCTCTCCTGTGCATGTGGTTGCGCGGGCCGCATCTTCGCGTTGAGCGCGCAGAAAGACATCACGCCGCGCGGCGACGCGTTATGGAAACAGCAGCGCTCGATGCGGCTCATATCGATATCGCTCTCGTCCATAAAAGGCTTGACGAAGAGTGTGAGGGTCTTGCGACTGGTCCAGAAGGATGGATCAGTACCGATATGCGGCCAGAGTGTCTTCATGAGCTTGAGGCTGCCGCCGATATTGGTCACGATCTGTGGCAGAACGGCGGACCTGCCGCGCGTGAGCATGCGCAGGGTCATATTCGGGCGCGGTCCTATGACCTCCATGAACTCTTTGAGCGTAAAGTTGGGAGCGATGGGCCTGTACCCGTCCTTTGTGTGTTTGAGCAGCGTGAAGGCATTGCAGAGCGGAGAGCCTTCACCGACCGGGAAGAAAAGATCCTCCGCTACGCCCGCCTGCTCTTCGATAAGCTTGAGGATCTCGGGCATGCGTAGCTTGCGTGACGTGCTTGCACCCTGGTCTTCATTGCCGCGCCTTTCCGTCTCTTTCCCGGCGATCTCGAAGCGGCCAAAAGGCGTCGCGGCCTGAAAAGCGATGGCGCAGACCGTATCGGGGTGCTGCCAGGCGAAATGAATGGTCTGCTGTATCTGATCGGTATTTAGTCCATCGTAGAGCGAGACGGCGAGCGTCGAGGGAAGTTTGACGCGTTCCAGGGCCGCGACCGCTTTCTGGCGCACCTCCCACAGGTCCTCGCCCCGCAGCTTGACGATATCTTCAGGCCGCGTGCTATCGAACTGTAGATAGACCGAGGTAAAGCCCCAGGAGACGAGCTTTGCAGCAAAATCGGCCTCGCGTGCCAGGCGGATACCGTTGCTGACCATCTCTAAATGTCCGAAGCCCTTGCGCCTGACCATAGCGGCGATCTGGTCCAGGTCTTTCCGTACCGAAGGTTCTCCACCGGAGATCTGGAGCGAGATACCTTTGCCTTCAACTTCGATCAATTGATCGAGTCGCATCTCAATCTCTGCAAGCGTGTAGTCGCGCTCCGAGGGGCTGGAATAGGCGTAGCACATCGGACAGGTCAGGTTACAGCGCTCGGTGACCTCTAGAATCGCCAGCCCGGCAGGTTTGCGCAGCGGAAAAGGGGAGAGCCCCCTGGCAATATCTGTATCTCCGCCGTCGCCGTAACGCTCTATCATCAACTTCTCTACGTGGAATGATGTGCGGTAATACGCTGCATGAGGGCCGAGGTCGGTATCCGTGCTGCCATGGACGGGACAGGTGCGCGAGAAATAAACGCGCTCGTCAGCACTTATCTCATAAGTGGCAGGAACGATCTCGTCGCAGGTAGAACAGATACTGCGCGTCTGCTTCAAAATTTCGACCACTGGAATGCTCCTTCTCACAGGATGAACAGGCGCCCTGCTCCTATGATAAACACTCCTCCACATCCCTCTCTATTATACAGAATTCTTGCCTATCAGAATGGCCGCCTGCTTACGCAGTGACTGTAACCCTTCACTGAAATGGACAGGATAGGGTTGATCGACATTCAAGGCCCGGTATTGTGCTGGCAACTGGGCCAGGTTTTCTTGTGCGAGTTCGCAAATCTCCGAGAGTGGAGGGAGACTGCCTGGAATGATCTCGCCGTTGCGCATAACGGGCCGTAGCACACGTAGATAGTCGTCTGGTCGTGGCTCCTGTGCGAGCTGAATGATATCCTCCTCCCAGTGGGGATGGCGATAGAGCTCTTTTTTGCCAGGCCATGTGCTCTTAGGGCCCGCCAGCTTCAACTTAGGAAACTCCGTGCCCGATTCATCCATGTACGAGACCTCTTTGTAGACTGTGCCGAGTGCTCCACCAGAGGTATGGTGTTCGAGCGAACCCGCGCCACTGCCCAGCGTAGTCCCGACACCAAATGAATCGATGGCTGCTCCGGCCTCCAACAACTCTGTGATTTTCCACTCGTCCAGGTCGCCGCTTGCCAGGATGCGTACCCCTGCCAGACCTGCTTTATCGAGTTGCTCGCGGATATACAGGCTATCGGCGAGCAGGTCTCCACTGTCAAGGCGCACAGCGGCAAGGGTATGTCCAAGCGTCTCCTGTGAGCGCAAAGCGACGGCAATCGCTGTATGGATAGCTGCGCGCTGATCGTAAGTATCGAGGAGCAGCGTATAACGGTTATATGCCTGCGCAACCGCCTCGAACGCCTCTTCTTCGGTCTCGAACATTTCTATGAGCGCATGAGGTACGGTTCCTGTTGCGGGCAGACGATACTCATAGGCTGCATTGAGCAGAGAGGTGCTGGCACAGCCGCCAATATACGATGCACGCGCAACCGTCATCGGTTCCTGTGCTCGCCGGAAGGCAAACTCCGCCACACGGCGCGGATGTCCTTTAGAGGCTGCATAGACTATACGCGAAGCCTTAGTCGCAATCAATGTAGAAAGGCCAATCGCCTGTAGCAGTCCCGACTCCAGCAGCAGCGCCTCGCGAAAGGGAGCCGTTACACGCATAAGAGGCTCGTTAGGAAATGCAATTGAGCCTTCGGGAAAAGCCAGGATTTCTCCAGTAAAGCGTAATTCCGCCAGTTCGTCAAGAAAGGCAGAGTCATAGTCACGGATATGCGCAAGAAATTTCAATTCCTGGTTGGTATAGTGAAATGACTGCGCAAACTCCAGGGCTGACTCTAGCCCCGCAACGAGCAGATAAGCTCCGCCAAACGGAGCGGTGCGTGTGTAAAGATCGAACGTTGTAAGACCGTTGCGACCAGCGCACCAGGAAATGTAAGCCGCGTCAGGGTGGTACATATCTGTCATCAATCCTGGATGAAAATCGGGTGCGCGACGATGCATAGCAATTTATTCCTCGCTTCCGTTAACCATAACCGGGTTAGTGTGGAGTGTACAATATTGATCTGGCGTTTGCAAGTTGAGGCGGAAGATATGTTCCAGGTGGGTTGGTTTCCCTTGCTTTCATCTGAGCCAGGATGCTCCCAACCTCTACTTTACAGGCGCGGGAACTCATCCCGTCGAGATGAGTTCGGCAGGGTCGTCGCGGACATAATCGGTTTTGAACGCACTGGAAAGCTGGTCGCGTCAGTTAAGAGTGCAGGTCAGTAGAGAAACTGGCGCCTTCGGTGAGCACCAGCAGCACCTGATTGACCATCTCTTCTGCTGATGGCGTTCGTTCGTTGCGGCTCCACTGGACGGCAGTCCCGAAAATCGCCCAACTCATGACCGAGGCCATTGTTTCCAGCCGAACCCGAGATCTGTTATCCGATGCTCTTGCCTGCTTGAGCCAGCTCAGGAGGATCTCGGCGAGTTCCTGTTGCACCGCTCGTTCTATCAAGGGATCAAACTGCGCGTCGGTGGGCTTGCAATCGCGATGGAACTCGTCCAGAAAGTCGAAGACCGCTCTGATGAGCATGTGCAGGCTTTGTCTCCCCCACATGGGCGTCGAGGGGAGCCGCTCGGCGACGCTATGCTGAAACTGCTCACGGATGATCGAATCCAACAGCGCGTATTTGTCGGAAAAGTGGGCATAAAAGGTCGCGCGATTGACTGTCGCCCGCTCCGTGATATCCTGAATACTGATCGAGGCAAAGCCTTTCTCCTGGAACAGTTCCAGGAATGCTTGCTGCAAGAGTTTGCGGGTCCGTTTGACGCGCGGGTCCACACTCTTTTCTACTGTCGGCATAGAAAAAATCTCCTTGTCCTTTCCTCTCTTCTCACGGCCTCTCCTCAGCTGCGAGGCGAACCTCCTCCAACTGATTTTCCCAACACTTTTCTCGTGCCGTTGTCTAAGCAACACAACCATGAGATTGTCTCTTGATTGTTATAACCATCATACAGTAGTATTATAAACAACAAATATCGATTACGCAATAGCCGCTGTTTATAGCACGCTTGTTGCGAAAGAAAGGAAACAAGAAGATGAATATCGTGCTCTGGATCATCCAGGGCCTGCTGGCTCTGGCGTTTCTGTTGGCGGGTTTTACGAAAGCCTTCATGCCCCTGGCTACAGTGAGGAAAAATATGGCCTGGGCCAATGAGGTTCCTGCCCCATTTGTCCGCTTTATTGGCGTCGCGGAAATCCTGGGGGCCATTGGGCTCATTCTCCCTGCTGCCACAGGCATTGTGCCATGGTTGACTGTGGCAGCTGCTGTAGGGCTGGTCGTGGTCATGCTCAGCGCCTCTGCCTTTCATGCCTCGCGCCGGGAATATAGCGCCATTAGCATGAATGTGGCGCTCTTGCTGCTGGCAGTCCTGATTGTGGTGGGTCGGTTGACCTTTGCGCCCCTGGCATAGATGAATGCAATCACTATAAGTGGTAGAACGCATTTTGAGGAGTCGGGAGCGTTTAGCTGTTGGCTCACTTCACAAAGACTGGTTCAGTTTTCCGACGACTGAACCAGTCCACCCTCTCTGAGGAACGCACCGATGCGTTATAATACGTAAAGCAGAAGCTGATGCTTTTTGTAGCGGAGGGTGTAGAGGATGGGAGGGTGATGCCCTATGTAGTCCATCCTGTAAGGATCACCCTCACGAAACCAGGAGAAATGGTGGTACAATAAAACGCTATGGTTTTTGGAACTATGTCAGGTCGGGATCGCTTATTGGTGGGCTTTGCCGGGGGCGCTGGCGTTCTCGGCCTGACCGTCACAAGTGGCCTGGCTGTGTTGGCGAATCGCTTCATCGGAGAACTTTCACGCCCTCACACCCTTTTAGATGAGTCCCTCTTCACCTGGAAGATGCCGTTCGGCAATGCCGACCCTCCTCTCGCGCAGCAACGCTCTCTGCTCTTCGAGACGGCTGATGGTACGCTATTGAGTGGCGATTTCTGGGCGCAGCCTCGTCCAGCTCCGACGGTTGTGTTGTGCCATGGCTATCGTACGTCGCGCGCACATCTGCGCACCGTCGCCGCGCTGCAGTACGCGCATGGCTACAATATCCTGTTCTTCGATTTTCGCGGCCACGGTGAGAGCGATAGCGTGATGACCAGTGGCGGCAACGCGGAGGTGCACGATCTTGAAGCGGCGCTCGAGGTCGCCGCCCGACAGCCAGAGACGCTGCCTGGCAAGATAATCATCCATGGCTTTTCTATGGGTGCCTCCATTGCCCTGCTCACGCCGGCTGACCGTTCTTTGTAGTAGCGCTGTTTTCCGCGTACGTTTTGGTTATAATGTCATCGCTCACCCGGCAACCAGCTTCAAACGCTGGCGCGTACGCTCACATGCTGCCGCAGAGCAGCGCACGATCCCCCTGCTACTCATTCATTCGTCCGGCGATACGCTGATACCGATCGCCCATTCACAGCAGATCGCCGCCGAGGCGCAGTTGTACAACGTTCCCGTCGAAACATATTTCATCGAGGAGATGGAGCACTGCGGTGCCTACGGGCATGATCCTGAAGCATACGTCCGAGTAATTTCGCGCTTTATCGCGCGCTATCTGCGTGATGATTTTCCCAGATCGCGTTAAAAAAGGTAGCTCTCCACGAACTGGTGAAAAGGGAAGGAGAACTTGAAAAAATATGCGTCCGTTGGCATGCTTTGAATATGAAAACAGACAAAGAACCAATGAACGCGTCCCTTCAATTTTGCCCCAATGAGTCGTGTTGTGCAAGAGGCCAAATCGGGGCAGGAAATAGCAGTATTCATGGTCGCAAACG
>WNFY01007329.1_pt1 | contig 10602 bp, 10 predicted proteins | sample 5400091 | NCBI WGS metagenome assembly WNFY01 (sample SAMN13153364, study PRJNA577476) | soil metagenome | isolation source: 60 cm soil or saprolite under grassland replicate 1 | place: USA:California | collected 2016-06-15
TTTGCGTGAAACCACCTGCAGGTGGGGAAACTGGAGTCGCATTTCCGAACGAAGTCGCCGTGAAAAGATACATTCGATTGGGATTTGTGTTCGCCAACACGGGCGAAAAGAAGCGGTCGCTGGTAGCGAATCGTGCAGCGGCATCGTAGTACGAAGGCAAATCCGCCTCGGTGTAGAAGCCCATCGCTCGCGTACCCGTGGGATCGATCGTGGAAGGAACCGACTTGGTCATTTTCAGGAAATTGTCCATCTTGCCGCCGTCCACGTCAGTGTGGCTCTCGTTCCAGGAAGGGCTCAGATTTTCCGTGCACACCGTCTGGTAGTGATATGGGTGCACCAGTACTCCTTGCGTATTGGGCAAAGCAGCATTCGGATCGATGCCATCGACGTTGTTCGGTAGTCCGAGGGAAGTTCTGTATTGGCCGAGCATGCCGAAATAATCGTCGAATGAACGGTTTTCCTGCACAAAGAAGATGATGTGCTTCAGATTGGAGAGTCCGTTGGTGGCCGAGGTCACCGCGATATTGAATTTCTGTTTGAAGACCAGACCGGTGCTGTCCTGCGCTTGCACGGCGACGGCGTGCGTCCCATTGGTTACATTGTTCACGTAAAGATCGAGGATGGCGGAATTGGAAATGCCGCCATGGCCTACGCCATCAATAAACAGCGTCATTGACTTCACGGGATTGGAATCGGTTGCGGCGGCTACAACATGGAATGGTTGGCTTACGACTGATCCGGAGACTAACGAGCAGATAGTCACTGTCTGGTTCGCCGGGTTCAGCGCGCATGGCGGCTGCATCGCGACCGAAACCGCGGTCTTGAACGGGCCGGCGCTGTCCCAGCCCTTGACAGTGATCGTGTGGTAACCGACAGGCAACGTTACGAATGTGTCTACGGTTGAGGCTTTGAAGGTTTGATTGAGCGTGCCGTCCACGAAGACCTGCATGCTCGTGACGGGACGCGAGTCCGTCGTTCCAGCAACCACGTGGACCATGCTTTGCACCAAGGCGTTAGGGGCCGGAGTGCAAACGGTCACGGACGGATTGACCTGGCTCAATGGACACAAGGCCGCAGCACTGCGACCGAAACTCAGTAACACGACAACTGAGAACACTATTGTGGCAAGGCGATTGATCTTCATGGAGCCCCTGTGAGAGTGCGAAATCTAGAGAGTAGAAATCCAGGAGTGAGGTTGCTTGCTAAGGTGAATCTACAGTTTTATATGTAGACAAGTACCTGCTGCCATATACTGCTGCTGTGCGGAGTTTCGTCAGATTTGTCATTTGGGCGGCGCTGGCCGTTGGCTCTGCGTATGGGGCGAACAAACAGACCACTCCAGCCCGCCGATGGGCCGAGAATGGCATAAATTGCACCTTTCGTGATGCGGATGACGGCCGGACATATTACGGCCTGTCGTCTGGGAATTTTGAGATTACATTGGCGGTGGACCGGCAGGAGCTCGAAAAGATTCCACACCGAGCGAAACCGATGCTCGGTGTTTTTTTGACTTTCCACTACAAGGGCAATGACAAGTTCGAGGTACTGCAAAACAAGATGTACCTGGAATACACGAAGCATTCTCAGGTCGTGAAAGGCTCTCTCGATCCAGATGACATGCTGAAACAGCTGCAGGAAAACGTGGACGACCTTACCGATGAGGTCGAACGTCACGATGTAAAGAAACATCCGGAGCTAAAGGATCAAAAGGAAAGCGAGTTACAGGCGCGACTCAAGGATTACACCGAGATGATGGATTTCATCAGTACGCGCGCGCTCAAGCCGGTGACCTTGGATGCGTCGAATTCGTCGGCCAGCGGGTGGGTGTTCTTCAGCATAAAAGACAAGTGGATTGGCCCGTGGCGCAAGCCGGAAGAATTCGTGCTGCGATTCCCCGCAGAGACGTTCATCGTCGAGTTTCCATTCAGCCTTCCTCCCAAGGGAGCAAAGGTTGAGTTCAGGAAGAGGCCGGGGGAGTAAAGATAGTGTAGGCGCGCCTCCCGCTCGCACAGCGTCGGAAGGCTTGTTTGTAATGATCTGCACCCGGTTCACGGACAAGACAGACAAGCAGATTATGCACTACCTCGAATTCCTGCTAGAGAGATAGAAATCTGCAACCGCTAACGACATGGCAAAGGCCGGACTGTCATCTGAATTGTTGCATAGCAGGATTACTGTCAATCGGTCGTCGACAAAACGTGTAAATGTGGATGAAAATCTGGGTTTGTCGTCTGGATGAAAGACTATCTTGTGTCCTCCATGCTCGCTAATAAACCAGCCGAAGCCGTAGTAGTTTGGTTTTCCAGCACCATTGTCACCGATGACAGCGACTCTGCCGTTCTTGAGCTTGGCGGGGGTCCACATCCTTTCAAGACTTGGGCGCTTAACTAACTTCTCCGTGTAGAGCGCGGCGTCCCATTTCGCCAGATCGGCGGCTGTTGAGATGATCCCACCTTCAGAGTACGCCCAGGTTTCACTGGTGTATTCGGCATTTCGTAAAGTCCCGCCGCCAAAGACGTAACCACTCACGCGATTGGGAACGATTTCTGTCAGCGTGTCCCGTCTGGTGGCGGTCATTTGCAGTGGCTTAAAAATCCGTTCGGCCACGAACTGCCCATAGGACTTGCCGCTTACTTTTTCGATCACCATTCCCAGCAGATAGAAGCCTGTGTTGCTATACCTAATTCCTGCACCAGGAGCGAACACAGGCGGTGCTTCGGAGGCAAACTTAATGAACTGGTTTGGAGTCAGGTCTTCTCGCCATGACGATTGCCACGACCATCGGGGTGCTTGGAGATAATCTGCCACGCCCGATGTGTGGGAAAGCGCCTGCCGGACCGTAACGTTGGCCCATTGTGAAGGCAAATTAGGCAGATACTCTGCGAGTCGCCCGTCTAAAGAGATTTTCCCTTCCTCTACGAGCATCATAATCGCGGTCGCAGTGAATGGTTTAGTCACGGACGCCAATTTGAAGACACTGTCAGGCGTGACCGGGACGGAAAGCTCGACGTTCGCCTGCCCATAGCTACTCGCCAAAATCACTTTTCCATCACGGATTACAGCAACCGAAACACCTGGGATGTGGCGCTTTGTCATTTCAGATTTGAGGTAATCATCCACCCCGTCCGCTTGCTCAGACGCTGATGCTGGCGACGTCCGCGTGCTGGTTACTGAGCAGGGGCAAGGAGCGAGGCCGCGAGCGCATCCGACTGATAACGAGGAAATCGCTGAACTCAACAGCAGGCAGATCGCTGGACGGCAAGATCGCATACCAGGGGACTCTCCTTATGAGGCACTACGCACCTGCAAACACAATAGTTCCGTAGGTCACCGAGGAGGCCGGAGGTCCCGGCCTCCGGACGACGGGCAACTCGGAAGTTGGCAGCCAATCTGGCAGTGCCGATGACTTTGCATAGCGACACACAAATTCAAGTCTTTCCTATCGTGTCATCGAACTGCGCCTGCGGGCACACCCCTTTTGATTACTCCAGTAATCAGGTCAGACCCCGTTTCCTGCTGACTCTGACCTCCGGAAAACTTACCATTCAGCTACGTGTGAAAACCCTGGCCCACCAGTCGCTCGGACGTTACCAGATCGAAGCCGAAATCGGCCGTGGCGCGATGGGAGTGGTGTATCGCGCGTTTGACCCCAAGATCCATCGCACGGTCGCAATTAAGACTATTTCGCTTGCAGGCCAGGATGCGGCGGACGAGAGAGAGTACCGTGAGCGCTTTGCGCAAGAAGCGCGGGCTGCCGGGCGGCTATCGCACGCCGGAATTGTCACGATCTTCGACGCAGCAGAAGATCCGGATACTCACGAACCCTATCTAGTGATGGAGTATGTCGCTGGAAAGGCCCTGAGCAAGATCTTGTCGGAGGCAAACGGCAAATTGCCGCTGCACGCGGCCGTTCAGTTTGCGCAAGAGATAGCTGAGGCCCTCGATTGCGCACACTCGCAAGGCGTGATCCATCGTGATATCAAGCCGGCAAATATTTTGGTCACAAAAGAGGGGCACGCAAAAATTGCAGATTTTGGCGTTGCCCGCCTGAAGCAGGAAGTTGTCACTCAGACGGGACAGGTCGTCGGCAGCCCTGCCTATATGGCGCCGGAGCAAATGCTGGGCAAGCCAGCCGATGCACGGTCAGATTTGTTTTCGCTCGGCGTGATTCTTTACAGCATGATTACCGGTTTCCGCCCATTCCAGGGGAATAGCGCGCAGACCGTCTGCTTCAAAGTGATGAACGTGGAGCCAGTGCCGGTGACCACTTTTCAGCACGAAGTGCCACCGGCACTGGACGCAATTATTTCTCGCGCCATTGCGAAAGAGCCCGGCGACCGTTTCCAGAGCGGCGCAGAATTCTCACGCGATTTGCAAACATTTCGCGAAGGGGACCAGTCACTCGCGCAGGCCACCAGCTTCTTCGCGCGGGTAATCGCAAAAGATCTGAGAGCAGTGGGCCGGCAGAAATCCGGATGGGAGCCATACCGCAGGCTTAGCTCCGCGGCCGTGATTTTCAGCGCGGTGCTTGCCATCGCGGTATTGGGATGGCGCGTGAGTCGAATCCACACCAGTTCCCTTCCGCCTGCAGTCGTATCGGAAACGCGTCCTGTGCCTGTTCACGCGGCGAATCCGGCCCCGCCTGTTCCAACTGTTCCAAAAACCACTGCGCACAAAAAGCGGAAGACAAAGGAGGCTGTACAGGACATTGTCCCGACCGCGCCCGAAAATTCGAAAGTGCAGGTAGAGATCCAACATCACTTCAACGGCGCGAGAGCATCAGTCTGGTTTGACGACGAGCTTGTTTTCGATCAGGACCTGCGCGATGCTGACACGAGACATCCACTCCTGCGCGCAGTTGAGATGAATCAAGTCACAAGTTTTCAGTTTGCGCCGGGAAAACATTATTTACAGGTAAGGGTTGTTTCAGCAGCAAACACTTACGACCAAATTGAAACACTGGAAACCGAACTGGAGCCTGGATCCAAGCACGTGCTGCGCGTCAATTGCGACAAGAAGAGGATGCAGGTGGAGCTGCAGTAGGCGGGCTTTGGGCTTTGGGCTTTGGGCTTTGGGCTTTGGGCGGCGGGCTTCGCAGGCTAGGAACGGTGCTTGCTTCCCCATTCCACCGACTGCAGGGCCTAAGCACTTCGGTCCGCATTACGCGGTGCTGAAGCGACCGTATCGCAACTTCTCTTTCGCACTTTCGGTGCTTGCTCTTTTGCCACTTTCCACCCACGGCTTGCGCCGTGGGCTGTATTCTTGCACCGCTTCGCGGCTAGAATCGTAACGCGCGATTCACTTTTTGTCGGGCCGGAAGTTGGGACACAGTCTCTGAAGTGCCGCTCTTCCACGGTTGATCGAGCATTTAGGATTTTTGCAACTTGGGAAGCTAGTATCTTCAGTTTCCCCCAAAGCGGCAATCGGCGATTAGAAACCACTTCACGCTTCAACATAAGAATGACGGGCGAGGACGCCCGTCGCTCCAAGAATCCAAAGCCCGAAGCCAAACCTTAGAATCTGAATTGCGGTCCGAAGGTGACTCTCAGGTTGTTGAACGTTCCGTTATTGAAGAACACTTCGTCTCCCGCTTCCAAACGCAAACCGAAGGGTCCCCAGAAGCCCTCAAAGCCAGCACCCGGATATACTGCCAAGTGCGTGCCACCATTGCCGACGCCGGAAATGGCATTGCCTACCGTGCCGGGGGTCACTGCAGCGTTGGTCTTGGTGAAATTAATAAAACCGACTTTGCCGGTTACGAAAAACTTGAATGGACCGGGAGTTTGAAACTTGGGACCGAACAGTCCTGTCAATGGCCGTACCCTGGTCGTCACAAACTGGGTGCTGACGCCATTATTGAAGGTACTAGTGAAATTGCGCTCGAAGTCATAGTTCATCTCGGCTTCGATTTGCGTGAAATGGCTGACATGGAACCCGGTACGAGCGCCAAATCCCACAAAGTTGGTGGTATTGGATGATGTTGGGCTGAAGCGGAAGTAGTCGGCGAAGATTCCAACTGACCCGTGGTCATAGTCTCCCCGCCCTTCTTGCGCTGCAAGCCAGGATGGCACAGCGATCAGCATTGTCAAAAGGCCTAACCAGATAACACGTTTCATTGGGTACTCCGTCCTCCTCATGGGTTTTGTTTCGTTTCCTGCACCTTTAAAGCAGCGCGGGAAATTAGGTCGCAGTTATTGAATTGGATGCCGGGCTGCCAGGCAGGTTGGGTTGCGTACGCCTCGGCGAGCACCTAGGGAGTTCGGGGTAGGAAGTCTAAGGCTTCAGGCTTCAGGCTTCACGAATCCCGTGCCAGCGGTATGCTTGATTACGACCGGCGCTGTGAGTCCCGAACCTTTGACGATTACTTAACTGTCTTCGCCGCGCTGGTCATCGCATCGTCGGAGTCGCGCGGGACCATCGAGACCACGATGTACTCTCGCTCTTTGTCGTCCATGTCTTCCACGCGAAGCAGCATCTTGTCTTTATCGAGGCGGAACTGCGCCTTCTCGCCAACTGGAAGCAGAGCAGGATGCTTGTCGTCTTTGGGACGGATGGTGTAGATAAGCGTGTCGGTTTGCACAACGTATTCCTGACAGAGCAGCTCGCGAGTCTTCATGTGCGAAGAGTCGGTGCCGATCATTTCGCCGGCGAGGCTTTTGCCATTCTTTTCATCGGTGCCGCACTTCACCGATTGCATCTTCAGCAGCTTGCCGCTCTGGTAGTGCCGAGGCTCCTTGGCCGAGGCCACGGCTGCAAGAAGCGTAATCGCAAACAGATGTTTCAAGCGCATGGTATGAGTCTCCGCAAGGGCGGACATCCGCCACTCTTCATATTCTGGCGGGTTAGAGAATCCAGCAGAAGATTCCTTCCGTACCATGGACGGTGGTAATCAGGAATTCCGGGTAGGGCGCAGGTGGCCCGACTGTGCTTGCGCGAATGAAATACCTGGCTGAGAAAGCAAAGAAGATACCCGAGCTGGGGGTGCGACAGGCGAGCCGCCTATTCGGCTTCCTCCCTCTGGTTGGTCGCTCAGGTCAGGCTCTGTCCCACGCAAACACGTGCGAAATCGTGCGTCCTCTGCTATCTTCCACGGGGCGACAAAACACATGGGACAAAGCTTAACTGCCACAATTCCGCCTGCCACTGATACCCGGTTCTTCGGGCATCCCCGCGGATTGGCCACGCTGTTCTTCACTGAGATGTGGGAGCGGTACAGCTACTACGGCACGCGCGCGTTACTCATTCTTTATATGACTGCGGACATGGCGCACGGTGGCTTGGCGTTTTCGGTAGTGAAGGCGGGATCGATTTATGGCTTTTACACCGCCATGGTCTATCTGCTAGGAATGCCTGGCGGCTGGATTGCTGATCGCATCATCGGACAGCGTCGCGCGGTGTTGTATGGGGGCATTCTCATCTCTGTTGGCAACCTGTGTCTGGCGTCACCCAGCATCACCGCCTTCTACGCCGGACTGGCGCTGCTGATGCTGGGAACCGGGCTACTTAAGCCAAATGTGAGCACCATCGTCGGCCAGCTTTACTCTCCCGAAGACCGGCGGAGGGATGCGGCGTTTTCAATCTTCTATATGGGGATCAATGTTGGCGCGCTGGTTTCTCCGCTGATCTGCGGATGGGTCGGAGAAAAGATCAATTGGCGTTGGGGATTTGCGGTGTCGGCTTTCGGCATGATCGTCGGACTCATTCAATATTTACTGAGCGGCAGCAAGTTGCTGGGAGATGCGGGCCTGCATCCCTCGAGCACGGGTGACCTGGAGCGGGACCAAAGGCAGAAGCGTACAGGGTCGCTTGTGGTAGCGGGATTCCTGCTCGTGATTGTCGTGCTGGCAGTGCTGGCGTCGAGAGGCGCAATCAGCATCACCGCGGAAACGATTTCGAACGCGCTGGGCTGGGTGCTGATCGCGCTCGCGGCAGCTGTGTTCTCGTGGATGATTCTCGGTAAGGGCTGGTCATTGGAGGAACGGAAACGGGCGGGAGCGATTGCAGTGCTGTTTATTGCCTCCGCGATATTTTGGGCGGTGTACGAGCAGGCTGGGTCCTCGCTGAACCTTTTTGCCGAGCGCAATACTAATCGTCATCTCTTTGCCCTGCTCGGGCTTCATCACGGAGAGGACTTTCTTTATCCAGCCAGCTGGTTTCAATTTGTGCAGCCTGCCTTCGTGCTCTTATTGGCGCCCATATTCGCCTGGTTATGGATCAGGCTCGGCAGTCGGGAACCGTCTTATCCGTCAAAATTCTCTTTAGGGCTGCTGTTCGTTGGATTTAGTTTTCTCGTAATGGTGCCCGCTGCTCGCGGTACCAATGTGTCGCCGCACTGGCTGAACGTTGCCTATTTTCTGAGCGTGGTCGGGGAAATGTGCCTCAGCCCGGTGGGTCTGAGCGCTATGACCAAGCTCGCCCCCAGCCGCGCGCAGGGATTCGTGATGGGCGTCTGGTTCCTCTCGGTTGGCACCGGAAACTGGATGGCTGGAAAGGCTGGCTCTCTTTACGAAACCGTGCCGCTGCCGACGCTATTCGGGATCGGAGCCGCCGTGGCGATCGCGGCGACGGGGCTGTTGGCGATCTTAGTGAAGCCGACGAAGCGGCTGATGGGAGGGGTATCGTGAAACTACTCCCTCCGATACGCCTTCATTCGCAGAAAACTCAGCGTTTGCGCATAGGGAGGGGAATCGGTCAGGGGACGATACTCTGTTTCGTATGTTTCGATCTTGGCGAAGAGTCCCGCTTAATTGGCAACCACATCAGGTCGCCGAAGATCGATTTAAGGACCATTACCGAATATCGCCGCGATTTGAGCCCTCGCGAGGGCGTGCAATGCGAGTGAGCATTTGAATTAGGGACCGCAGTTCTGGTGAGGCAGCGCTCTCATCGATTGAGACCTTGTGGGTTCGCTCTGGTGTTTCCACGGTCACTGTGTAATGGAAACGGTCTGGCGCAGGAGTCGAGCTGGTTATCTGTGACGGCAGAGAAAAAAAACTCACTGCAGCGATGATCTCTCGCAAGCGATCAGCGTCAGCTTGGGGTAGTCGATCGACACCGATGGTCGTGGTTAACGGAATGTTAGCGAAACCACCTTTTCGGTCAAAGTGAATTCGCATAGCAATCTCCAGACAGGCGATTCGCTCAGTGCCGATTTTCAAAATACCGGCGACCCAAACGCAAGCCGCTCAATCGCCTGGAGGGTCGCCGGATTTGCCCAGCTAGATGATCCCTTGCTCGCGAGCGGTGCCGCGAACCGTCTGGGGGGCACGCGTCGGGACCTTACCATCGCGTGCCAGGATGCGAGCTTGCGCTGCCGCAACCTGGGCTGCATCCGCAAACTGTGCCGTCGGCCACAGGTTTTGTAACGTGGCGTACCAGATCTTGGCGGCTTCGTCCATACCGAGATCAGTTGCCATGAGGTAGAACCATCGGTTGATAATCCCGGAGTTTAGATGCGGATCTCCACCGGGGACGTACCCAGCCATGGTGGCGGGTTGGGGATCGGTTCCCAAGATGGGGTTGTCATAGGCTGTACCGGGATAGGCCATAGAGCGGATGGCTTCGCCATACAGTTGCGGCGCCATCACTCCCTCGCCAATGAGCCAGTTGAACGAACCGGCGTCCTGGTGATTGACGCGAGCATCGATGCAGGCGCCAAAAATGTCGCTGGTCGCCTCGTTCAACGCTCCGGGCTGATCAGAATATTGCAGGCCAGCGGTGTCTTGCGTGTCGATTGAATTGCGTCCAAGCACATCCCGGTAAAATTCCAGTGTGGCGCCTAGCGCGTCGTATGCCAGATTCACATTCTGTCCGGCCACTGCAGGGTCGTCCTCATTGCGAATATCCAGAACATCGAATGCCCATTGATTCTGGTCATCATAGATAAGGCGGGCATGTGCGCCGGGTACAGGCATGGTCAGGCCGACTGCAGCTACCGCCGGAGCCAGCGCACTTGAACCCTTGGTAGCCGTCACGCCGTGAGAGCGACCTCCCGATGAGGGCGGCACCCTGGTCGGGCCAGAAGGTGGAGGAGTTGGAGTTAAGTTCGCCAAAACCGCCTGCTGGCGGCGCTGTCGAAAAGCTTCAGACACCTTTGCCGATTGCTGAGCGGGACCAGGTTCGACTAGCTCTTTGGCCCGCGCAAGGTTGATGTGCGCAAGCATGTGCGCAGGAATGTAATAACAAATCGAGCGATGCATGGAAATCCTCCTTTATATACGTCAGCGAGAACGTCGCTGTTCCAGGCGCAGCATTTGGCGGACCCTGAGATACAGGGCTTTACGATCGCTGAGGCGAGTTACCGCAGTGAAGACAACCAAATACAACGAGTTTCAGCTGAGAACGTGCACATATCTCGGGTCACCTCCTAGAGTTGAGCAGGTGAATCGTTAGGTCGTAGCGTGGGGAAGAAGTCGTGCAAATTGTGAACCTAAATGGAACAGCAGTCAATGGGATATTGAGTGTTGTCGCCGCAATATGAGAAGTTCCTCTTTCTGCAAATTAGAAACTTCCGCTTTGATAGGTCATGGCGGAAACAGAAGAGGGGCTGTGGATGTCGGCAAAGGAGCGGGACCGGCTGAAGGTTCTGCATGAAGTGAGAAA
>WNFY01020106.1_pt1 | contig 10601 bp, 10 predicted proteins | sample 5400091 | NCBI WGS metagenome assembly WNFY01 (sample SAMN13153364, study PRJNA577476) | soil metagenome | isolation source: 60 cm soil or saprolite under grassland replicate 1 | place: USA:California | collected 2016-06-15
TGGCAGTTTGTCGAGATATTTACCGGATAATCCAACGCCAACGCCGATCGGCAGACCCTGGCCGAGCGAACCAGTGGCGACATCGACCCACGGCAAAATAGGCGTGGGATGCCCCTCTAGACGACTGCCAAATTTGCGCAGGGTCAGCAGCTCCTCGTCGCTGATAGCGCCCGCCGCTTTGTAGAGCGAGTAGAGCAGTGGCGAGGCATGCCCTTTGGAGAAAATAAGGTGATCATTGTTCGGATTGGTCGGATTGTCGAAGTCGTAGTGCAGGTAGCTGACCAGCAAGACGGCCATCAGGTCCGCCGCCGACATCGACGACGTAGGATGGCCCGACCCTGCGGTGGTCGTAGCGCGGATGCTATCTACACGCAACTGCTGGGCCAGATTGGTCCATTGCTGTACCTGGGATGTTGTTTCTGTTGTTGTCATATCAAATCATACTCCTGACAAAAAAGAGAGCTCAATGTCTTCCTCTTATTAAGATCCTTCTTTATTGTAGAACGTTAACTACCACCAGGGCAAGCAAATGTTAAACCTTGCCAGAGGGAGAAGGCCGAATAACCAAAAAGTAACCATTGTTATCATCACGTGGAAGCGTTCGCGGGTGTTTCAATGGTGCGATCAACGAATATTTGTCTGATTAAGCTTAAAGGTGGACATTCCATGGTCATTCAGATACATTAGTAGGTGAGTGTTATACAGACTGGCACTCGCTGAAGATGCGACCTCTTACCGTCCGAAATATTCCTAGGAGGATGCCATGTCAACTCTTGACCAGACGCGTCTCAACCTGATTCACAAATATTGGAACGCGGCCAACTACCTCACGGTCGGCCAGATCTACCTGCAGAGCAACCCTCTGCTGAAAGAGCCTCTACGGCCCGAACAGATCAAACCCCGCCTGCTTGGACACTGGGGCACGTCGCCCGGCCTGAGCTTCATCTACGCCCATCTCAATCGCCTGATCCAGGATAACGATATCGATATGATCTACCTGGCCGGTCCCGGTCACGGCGGGCCCGCGATCCTGGCCAATGTCTACCTTGAGGGGACGTATTCCGAGATCTATCCCGAGGTCTCGGAGGACACACAGGGGATACAGCGCCTGTTTCGCCAGTTCTCCACGCCCGGCGGTGTGCCGAGCCACGTCAGCGTACCCACGCCTGGCTCTATCCACGAGGGCGGTGAGCTGGGCTACGTTCTGACGCACGCATTCGGCGCCGCCTTCGACAATCCCGACCTGATCGTCGCGGCGGTCGTCGGCGACGGCGAGGCCGAGACGGGTCCGCTCGAAGGGTCATGGAAGGGCATCGACTTCCTGAACCCGATCCGCGATGGTGCTGTGCTACCCATTCTGCACCTGAACGGGTACAAGATCTCGGGTCCGACGGTGCTTGGACGCGAAAGTGATGAGCGGGTGAAGATGCTCCTCACCGGCCACGGCTACGATGTCCATTTCCTGGAGGGCGACGACCCCATGCAGATGCACCTGGCCTTCGCCGAACTGCTCGACACCTGCTACGCGAAGATCCGCTCGTACCAGGAGGACGCGCGCGCGAACGGCTTCAAGGGCCGCCCGAACTGGCCTATGATCGTCTTGCGCACACCCAAGGGCTGGACCGGGCCAAAGGAGGTCGATGGACTCCCCATCGAAGGAACCTTCCGAGCGCACCAGGTGCCGGTAGCCGAAGTAAAGACGAACCCGGACCACCTGAAAATACTCCAGGACTGGATGCTGAGCTACAAGCCTGGCGAGCTTTTTGATGAGAATGGACGCCTGCATCCCGAGATCGCGGCCCTCGCGCCGAAGGGCAAGCGCCGCATGGGCGCCAATCCGCACGCCAACGGCGGCAAACTGCTCGTCGAGCTGGATATTCCGCCCTTTACCGATTACGCGATCGAAGTTAAAAAGCCCGCGACCGAGCGCCACGAGTCTACGCGCCAGATTGGCAAGATGATGCGCGACATCTTCACCAGAAACAAGGAGCAGCAGAACTTCCGCCTCTTCTGCCCCGACGAGACGAACTCCAATCGCCTCGGCGATGTCTTCACAGTCGAGAACCGCACGTCAATGGAGCCTACCATCTCTATCGACGATCACGTCTCGCCCTTTGGACGCGTGATGGAGGTGCTGAGCGAGCATCTCTGCCACGGCTGGCTGGAGGGCTACCTGCTAACGGGCCGTCATGGCCTCTTTGCAACCTACGAAGCCTTCGCGCTGATCTCGGCGTCAATGACGGTGCAGCATACGAAATGGCTGGAGGAGGGGATCAAGCTGCCCTGGCGCGTTCCGATCTCTTCACTCAATATTCTGCTGACCTCGACGGCGTGGCGTAATGATCACAACGGCTTCAGTCACCAGGGACCCGGCCTGAGCGCGCATCTACCTGCCACCGGACGCGAACTGCCTGCTCTCGGTCGCCGATCACTGTTTCCGCAGCCGCAACTACGTGAATCTGATCGTGATCGACAAGCAGCCGCAGCTCCAATGGCTCACGATGGAGGAGGCCGTCGAGCACTGCACACGCGGCCTGTCGATCTGGCGTTGGGCGAGCAACGACGAAAATTTAGAGCCGGACGTGGTGCTGGCCTGTGCGGGCGATATCCCGACGCTGGAGACCGTGGCGGCGGCGTGGTGGCTGCGTAACCACATTCCCGAGCTCAAGGTGCGCCTGGTCAACGTTGTAGACCTGATGACTCTCTACCCGCCCCTCCTGCACCCCCATGGCATGGATAACCAGACCTTTGTGGAACACTTTACGGAGGATAAGCCGGTCGTGTTGGCCTTCCACGGCTACCCGCGCGCCATACACGAGGTCATCCACGGACGTCCGAATACCCCTCGTTTCCATGTGCGCGGCTTCAACGAAGAGGGCACGACGACGACGCCCTTCGATATGGTCGTGCTCAACGGGATGAGTCGCTATCACCTCTGCATTGAGGCGATGCGCCGCGCGACCCGCCTGCGCGCCCTGACGCCGCCGCTGATCGCCGAGTGCAACGATATGCTCTCACGCCACCACGCATACGTGCGCGCCAATCTCGAAGATATGCCCGAGATCCGCGACTGGGTGTGGACGGATTAAGAGAGGTATGGAACTTCTCTCTTGCAGGATTTGAGGCAAGAGCAAAAGATCCAGCCAATTGAATACGAACATATACCATATGGAGCAGGACGTTCCATATGGTATATGTCAGATGAGGGTGTAGAAATGAGTTTTCAGAAAGGTAAAGAATAATGGATATTTCTGAGATACGAAATTCTGATCGTTTCGCACCATCAGCGCAACAAGCCATTGAGCGTGCTCAACAAAAAGCGGCACAGATGCAAGCACCGGAAGCCTATCCAGAGCATCTTTTTCTTGGCATTCTCACACAAGGCGATGATGAAGTAGCAAATATCATGAGCATCCTGGGGATGAACATTCTCGTATTACGTGAACAGGCTGCCAATATCATTAAAAGTAGCCTGGATGGAGACACGGATGGGAGCACGATATCTCTGTCACAAGAAACGCAGGCATGCCTTGACTGGGCACTTTCGTTTGCGGAACAGAGAAATGCATTGCCGCTTAGCTCTGCCTTTATACTCCTGAGTACAGTACGCCATCAGCGCCTACAACCACTGCTTGCGTTGTTGCTCTCATCAGAAGGGGTCTTACCCGCCTACATAGAGGAAAAGACAGGACTCGCTTATACGCATGCAATGGACCAGCTCATCCAGGCACGCTTGAGCAAATGGGTCAATAATGACCCTGGCAACAGAACACTGACGAAAGCAGACATCAGTGTTGAGCGCCCGACTATCACATTTGCAGACATCATTGGAGTAGAGACGGCGAAGCAAGAATTACACGATATAATCATGCTGCTAAGACTACCACAATTGGCGCAGCGCTCAGCGAAGGCCGTGCCATATGGTATCCCTCACGGTGTACTGCTCATTGGTCATCCCTGTACGGAGAGAACGTTGCTCATTCGCGCTACAGCAGGCGAGGCAGTTGTGCCTCTCATCTCACTTTCACTGGCTGCGCTGGTCGATATTCTCTTTGGCGCTGACAAGAACGAGGCAATCCAGGAGGGCAGAAGGGCATTACGGAAGACCTTCGGGCAGGCAAAACGTATAGCACCCAGCCTCCTCTTCCTCGACGACCTCGATGCGCTAGAGCTTCTTGAGACGACGAACGAACGCAAGGCATTGTTCAATCAGTTATTAGTCGAGATGGATGAACTTGATCAATTTCCTCCTGTCGTGGTTATTGCAACGACGTATAAACCTGAGACAGTTGAGCCAGCGCTCATGTTACCGGGCCGTTTTGAGCGGCAAGTGACCCTGAGTGAGAGTATCGCGGCCCATCCTGCCGCCGTCACCAAGCTCTGCCTCTCGTGTAAGCGTGAGATCCTTTCCATATGGAAACACTGCATCTACTGCGGAGCCTCTGTACTGAAAACATGCCCGAATTGCGGCGCTCCCCATATAGAGGTCGAAGGCGCACGCTATTGTTTCGAATGCGGGAACGCGCGCTGGTCTCCTGGGCCAGTTATATAGCTGTAGGATATGCGCAGGGGGAGGTGTGATTTGAAGGAAAAAATCTATTGGGTGCCACAGAATAACCCAGAACGCTGGGGAAGAGCCTATGAACCATACCACATGGTGATACGGAAAACGACCCGGAGGAGAAATGATGATGCAAGCAACTCAGATGGATGAAGGTGATACGTGGTTCTCCTTGCACCTCACTCACCCTCTAAGCTATACTGAGACGAGATCACGGCCAGAGAATAGGACAGATATTTGTAAGGACCCAATGGATACAGACTTACCGAACACGCGCAAAGCGATCGTGGTGCACAGCCCCCACTCGGGGAAAGCGGCACAGTTACAGCAGGCCATCGCCCTCCTGCGCGAGAACCATGTGGAGGTCGCCGACGTGCTCTCCATCGCCACCCTGGACGGCCTGGGCGCCCAGGGGCCACAATGGCAAGAGCAGGGCATCGATATTGCCGTGGCGGCGGGCGGTGACGGCCTGATCGGTGGCGTCACCACCCATATCGCCGAAAGTGGGCCAGCGCTAGGGATAGTGCCGCTCGGCACCTCGAACGATGTTGCTCGCTCGCTGCGCATTCCGCAGGACCTGCCCGCCGCGGCCAGGGTGATCGCCACCGGACAGATAGCCACAGTCGATGTCGGGGTGGCAAGACCAGCTCAGCAGGCCCCATATACCGCCGCCGAGCAGCATGGTCATGCGCCCAAAACGCACAGGCATGGCTTCTTCGCCCACGCGCTGACTGTCGGCATCAACGTAGAGTTTGCGCGCATGGCGACCAACGTCGTCACACGGCAGCGCTTCGGGCGCATGACCTATCCCCTCGCCGCCTTCGAGGTGCTACGCCGTCACGAAGCGCTGGAGATGGAACTCCATTTCACCGGCCTGTCGCTTGCTGCCAGCACAGGCAACATCCAGTCACTCAAAGAACGGGCTGAGCTCAAGTGCCGAACGCTGCAAGCGACGGTCATCAACGCACCCATCTTTGGCGGGATGTGGCAGATAGGGGTCCCGAAGGCGACGCTCCACGATGGGCTACTGGACATCCTCGTGATCGAAGATATCGACCTGGAGAGCCTGAATGCTACCGTCGCGCGCTTCTTCAACCGCACAGAGCAACGTCCAGAGGCACCACAGGGGTGGCACCTACAGTATCCAGACCTGCAGGGAGCAGAACTCAGCGGCATTCCCGGCATTCATCACGTGCAGGCGCGAGGAGTCACTATCACCACCCTCTCCGGTCCGCAGGACGTCACTCTCGACGGAGAGATACGAGGACAGACTCCTGTGGACGTGCAGATGGCCGCTGAGAGGTTACGGGTGGTAGTCCCACACTCATGAGTCCTTTGCTCAGGAGCCAGAAGCCGATCTCAATACAGTAGCCAACGCCAAAGGCAAAGATCAGCGTCTCGATACCTACCGTTCCACCCAAACAAACGACTGAACAAACGAGGAGGATTCTAGCATGTCTGATACACCGCATGGGTACCTTCTGGACAACCAGCAGGCCGAGGCAGGGACACGCTTCGATGCCTTGTCGACGATCTTCAACCCATCAACGTTTCGACACATTAGCGACCTCGGGATCGAGCCGAGATGGCGTTGCTGGGAGGTAGGAGCAGGCGGACCCTCTGTACCCAGGTGGCTCGCGGAACGAGTGGGACCCAGAGGTCGTGTGCTGGCAACAGACATTGATGTGTCCTGGACCCAGGAAGCTGCCAGTTCAACGATCGAGGTACGCCGCCACGATGTGGCACGAGATGAGCCTCCAACGGAGACCTTCGATCTCGTACATGCTCGCCTGGTCCTCGTGCACGTGGCTGACCGCGACAGGGCCATGGAGTCGATGATCAAGGTGCTGCGCCCCGGTGGCTGGCTGTTGCTCGAAGACGCCGACCCGGCATTGCAGCCACTGATCTGCCCGGACGAGTACGGTCCCGAGCAGCGGTTAGCCAACAAGCTTCGCAACGGCTTCCGCAAGCTGCTGGCACAGCGCGGCGCGGACCTCAGCTATGGACGCAAGCTCCCACGACTGCTCCGTGAGGCAGGTCTGACTGACGTAGAGGCCGACGCCTTCTTCCCGCTGACCTCTCCGGCGTGCAACCTTCTAGAGACCGCGACGGTCAACCAGGTCCGAGAGGGCCTCATCGTACAGGGCTACGCGACTGCCGATGAGATCGACCGCCATCTCGCGAACATCGCCACCAGTCAGCTCGACCTCGCCACCTCGCCGATGATTTCAGCCTGGGGCTGCCGCCCATAGGTTGCAGCGAGGTCAATAATGAATGCTATAATTAGACGTGAGATGTACACGAACTCAACATAATAAAATCTATCTGTGAGTACGAAGAGCACTTTGCTTGAAATCGTCTCTATTTTTAGCCACGCGCCCTGGAAAGGATCTAATATGCGCATCGTTTCTCTACTAGCAAGCGCGACGGAGATGGTCGCCGCACTGGGCTGCCTCGACCAGATGGTGGGGCGCTCCCACGAATGCGACTACCCGCCCGAGATATTGAGCCTGCCTGTCGTCAGCACAACCCGGATTGATGTGAACACCAGCAGTGGGCAGATCGATGCCCAGATCAAGCAGCTCGCCCACAGTAAAGACGAGGTGCAAGGGAACGCGCTCAAAGCCCTGAGCATCTACGCGCTCGACGTCAATCTTCTACAACAGTTGCGGCCCGACGTGATCTTCACACAGACGCAGTGCGAGGTCTGCGCCGTCAGCGAGCGCGACGTCATGCAGGCAGTGCAGCAGTTGACGGGCCTGCAGCCGCGCATCGTCGCCCTCACCCCTTACAGATTGAGTGATGTCTGGGAGGATGTGCAACGCGTGGGTGCGGCTCTGGGACGCGTGGAGCAGGCGCAAGAACTCGTAGAGGGCTATCAGCAGCGTCTTGAGCGTCTGCATTCTCTCACTACGGGAAAACGCAGGCCACGCGTCACCGTCCTGGAATGGCTCGATCCTCTCATGGCGGCGGGCAACTGGACACCCGAACTGATCGCGTACGCGGGCGGCGAGAGCGTCTTCGGCGAGATCGGGCAGCACTCGCCCTGGCTCACCTGGGAGGAACTGCAAGGTGCAGACCCCGACATGCTGATCCTCTCGCCCTGCGGCTTTACCCTTGAGCACACGCTACAGGATCTTCCCCTGTTGCAGCAGCATCCGGCCTGGCGAGCGTTGCGGGCGGTACGACATTCTCCGCTTAGGTCGAAAGCTGGAGAAGCGCTTCTTTTCTCAGAACAATCATTCCCGGTTAGATTTAGGCGCCATCACCCAGAAAAGCAATCCGACCGTCACAACGAAGAGCACCATCATAAGCGCCATGACCGTATCCACCTGCCCGGACAGGGGCCACTGGAAGATCACCGCCAGAATAAGATACGCCACCCAGAGCACACCCAGAGTGGGGAGAATATACAGCCAGTTGAAGCGTGCGCGGGGATTAGCTTCACGCGATCGACTCGCGACATAATCAAAATCTGTATCGATTGGCTCCATGAAATAATACCTTCCTCATTTACCGGGCGCGGCGATACGCGGCGCGCGCGTAATAAAGTGTTGTAGCATATCATCTTAGACCTGTTGCCAGTTCCGACGAGCAGGCGAGAAATAAAGGTCATGTTACTGATAGCTCACCGACTCAGGTCATATTATAGTCCTTACATGCCAGGAACGCAACCGCCTACATGAAAGGATCTGACCAAACGACCGCTGTAGGGGCCTGCCTTGCGCGAACCCTGTGCGGTGACGGAGAAGGGCTCGCAGGGCCCGCGCAAGGCGGGCCCCTACAGCTTTCACTCACCTCCACATGCGCACAGGGCCATAAAAAAACGGCCTCAAAGGGCCTGGGCAAACGGAGTCGTAGTGGTGGTGGACCATTCGGGAGAGTCGGAATACTGCGAGGAGTCGAGGAGTTTTGCAATCGCAGGAACGGAACGGAGTTTGGTGAAATAGCGACGAAGTTCAAGTGCATTGACCTGGTACATCGAGCCTTCGATAGCGACGGCGACATGGCCTTCAGCAATAGCACTACAAACATCAGCAAGAGTCGGGATACGGTCGGACATAAGACATCTCCCTCCAGAATACTGTGACGCTTTGATCGTCTTGTTGCGACTACAAGGATTTACTTGCCTGTACCAACTATCACATCTAGAGACAACCTTCCATTTCCGGTCGTTCTACCCAGGGGAACACAAGAAATACGGTGTTTATTCCCAGTACCGGCGCCAGATTATGTGACCTCCTCTGTCTGTGAACTCTGCTCATCGAGAAGCGCTTCATCATCAAGCAGACCCGCTATAGGATCAATATACATTATATGATGCACAAGGTCAATCTGTTTGACGATGGCTTTGACAGCGGGGATGAGAAATTGCTTGCCCTGGGGAGATTTCACAGTATACACATCATTCCCGCCCGTCGGCATAATATCGACAATGGTGCCAACCGGCTTCCCATCGAGTTTGACCACCTGCAAGCCAAGAATATCGTGCTGATAGTACTCGTCGGGCGGCAGGTGCGCCAGCTCATCCGTTGGGATGTAGAGGTCGCTCTCGCGCAGCGACTCGGCAGCCGTCGCGTCGTTGATACCGCGTAGTTTGAGCAACACCATCGTACCCTTGTAGGGACGCACGCCCTCGATCGAGAAGGGCCGATAGTCCGAGCCGAGATAGACCTTCTCAAGTTGCGCGAAACGGTCGGGAATATCGCTCAAAGAAAAGACCTTCAACTCGCCTCGGAGGCCAAAAGGGGCCACTATTTTGCCGATAGTAGCCCATTCTGTATTCTTCTGCATTGGCATTCTGTTTGCTCTCACTGCTGAAAGTAGAACGACGACTTAGAGAATCTCCAATGAGGTATGTCGGCCCTCACGAGTACCACCTGCGCGCAGAAGAGAGCGCATCGCCTTAGCAACGCGTCCCTGACGACCGATGACCTTGCCGAAGTCGTCCGGCGCAACATGCAGTTCTAACACCAGCGCGTTGCGGTCATTGCGCACCTCGCGCACCGCCACCGCCGAGGGATCATCTACAAGCGACTGGGCCACGTACTCAATCAGTTTGCGCATATCTCAACGTTTCCTCAGAATATCACTATGCCTCTGTAGAAGCGGATGCCTCGGTTGCGGCGGGCGTCTTGACACGTGACTGCTCGAAGCGGCCCAGGATGCCGGTGCGCCTGAGCAGGCTTGTCACAGACTCAGTGGGCTGGGCACCATTCTTCAACCAGTTGAGCGCCTTCTCCTCGTCGATATGGATCGCGGAGGGCTCAACGCGAGGATTGTACCAGCCGATATTCTCGATAATGCGACCGTCTCGTGGGGAACTTGCTTCAGCCACCACTACACGATAGCTCGGAGCCTTCTTCATGCCCGTGCGTTTTAAGCGAATTTTGACAGCCATCTTTTGTTACTTCTCACCTCTTCCCCACAAAGGGGGTCTGTATTTTCTGTAGCACCACGTTTCAGAGTGACGCCCACGATGATGCTTACAGCGCCCCTGAATTACGGCGAGACCAGGATAGCACTTTCTGGAAAAACTGTCAATGTTATGCGCACTTACGAGAACATATCCCCGACGCGATGCAGGCGCACAAAGTTCGTCCGGGCGCGACTGGCGATGGGCAGGCCGCCCATAATGACGATGTGCGCGCCCTCCGGGACCAGCTTTTCATCTTGCAGGTGCTGGTCAACCACGGCGATCAGGTTTTCAGTCGTCCCATGCATTTCCAATTGGCGCGGCAGCACACCCCACCAGAGCGCCAGGCGCTGGTAGACGCGCGGCGAGGGCGTAAAGGCCAGAATCGGTGGGCGCGGACGATCTTTGGAGATCAACTCGGCGGAGGCGCCGGAGCGTGTAAAGACGACGATGGCCTGAACGCTGGTCTCCTCGGCGAGTGCGCGCGCGGCATGGCTGACGGCGTGTGCCTGCGTGAGTTTTTTGCAGTTCGGCTGGCGTATCAGGTGATCGGCCGCCTCGGTCTCCACAGCGATACGCGCCATGGTCTTGACGGTATCGATGGGATATGCGCCGACGGAGGTC
>WNFY01008379.1_pt1 | contig 10599 bp, 12 predicted proteins | sample 5400091 | NCBI WGS metagenome assembly WNFY01 (sample SAMN13153364, study PRJNA577476) | soil metagenome | isolation source: 60 cm soil or saprolite under grassland replicate 1 | place: USA:California | collected 2016-06-15
AGGCTGGGAAGGCCGCAAAAGAGGGAGACACGAGTTTGAGACGATTGTCAGCGTACAAGGATAGATTTGAGACGTTGTGGGGTGAGAAGATAAGGAATAGTCTCAAGGCGCTCGAGTCTTTCGAGCGTTTTTCCGACGATGAACTGAATGTGATAACCGAATATCTTGATGGCCAGGACCTTATCGAGATGGCCCACGGATTCAGCCCGTCGAGAGCGGTCAGCCTCCTTGTTAAACATCCTATACTGGCCATCAAAGTCGCCCATCAACTACTGAGTAGCTAAGGAGTCCAAGTTATGGTAGGAAAGGTGGAGGGTGCTCTAGTCGACGGAATACGGGAGAAGGGCTGTGTACACCTCGCGCTCATAGACCCAGAGAAATTCTCCAATAATCTGGCCGATATCGTCGCTGACCTAGAGAGTCACGGCACGCTTGCCATAATGATCGGGGGATCGACCCTAAAGTCTTCAGCCCAACTTGACAAGACAGTCAAGACAATACGAGACTCCTGCTCCCTTCCTACCATTCTCTTTCCCAACGGGCCCGTGGGGATCAGCAGATTCGCTCACGCTATCTTCTTCATGTCCCTCCTGAACTCGTCAAGCACTCGGTACCTAATCGAGTCTCAAGTTGTGGGAGCTTCAGTGGTGAGAAGGTTCAACCTTGAACCAATACCTCTCGGCTACATGATTGTGGGACAGTCAGAGACTGCTGTGAGTAAGGTTGGAGCAGCTAAGCCGGTGCCCTTTTCGAAGATCGATCTCGCGACAGACTATGCTCTAGCCGCTCAATACTTGGGAATGCGTTTCGTCTACTTGGAGGCTGGGAGTGGCGCGGAGCGGATGGTAGACCCTCGTATGGTCAGTCGGGTGAGCGAGACCGTCGACGTCCCGGTCATAGTTGGGGGGGGAATCCGGACCCCTGATCAGGCAGAACGGCTTGCACGGGCGGGCGCCTCTGCGATTGTGACTGGAACCGTATTGGAGCAGGAGGGGCCGGGACGGGTCAAGCAGATTCTCGCCGCGTTAAAGCGTGCCTAGCCCGATGCCGAGTGCTCGGAAGACTGGTGTGGGCGGGACAGTTGACGCCTTCAACTTCATCAGACGCGTAGCCTTCCCTTCGACTCCCGTTGTCGTATCGATCTTCGCCGCGATAGCTATCGCATCTGCAGGTGTTTCTTTGCTTGTCGCGGGCGAAAACCTCGTCCAGACGTTAGTCTTTGCCGGCGCCGTCTTCTTGTTGCCGGGCCTGGCAGGCGAACTTGTAAACTCGGCCTTACTTCTTCGGAAGGATAGGATCCTGGATTTCAGGCGTCTGATGGGAGTCGAGGTGATCTCAATATTGCCAATGGGAGCAATTCTCCTACTATTCTCGATCATCGGCACTCTGCTCGGCATGACGCGCTTGTGGGAGGACGGCTTCCTGATCGGCTTGGCGGTATCTCTGCCGCTTCGTTTCCTGACCCCCATGGCGATGTCCTCGATGAGTTCGTGGAGAAAACTCTCGGCGGGTCTGCCGACTGCTCTGCTCACAACGATCATGTTTCTGATCCTTTCTCAATTTCTATCCTCCGGGTCAAGCCCAACAGTGATTCAAGTTGGTGTACTGGTCGCCTCCGGCCTAGTCCTCTCGGCAGCAGGCGTCTCTCTCATAATCAGAAGGGTCGAGATTGAGGGTGGTGCTGAGATTCATCACTCTCCTATGGGTCTTCTCCTATGGGTCTATTCAGATCATTCCTTGATCACTGGTTGAGAAAGACGCCGACCGCTCTTGAGGAGAGACTCTTGTCTCTCTCAACCGAGGGGTCGATTGAGACGAAGATTCTGAGCTTCTCTGGAAGGGACTCGCGGCCGATAGCGTCGTTGGTCGTGTCCAACTTTCATCCCGGCCCCTATCGGGACATGGGGAGCGGGGGTCTGCCTTCCGAGCTGAAACAGTCGCTCGAAGAAACACAGCGTGGTGTCGTCCAGGTGCCGCATGGCATCTCGAGCCATAAGTTGAACATAGTCTCTCACCGGGACATTGATAGACTTCTTTCAGCCGCCAGGGAGAACTACCCCTCGGAGCATCTGATCCGCAAAGCCTCTTCCATGATTCGAGGGAGAGAGGGAGAGGCTATCGTTTCGGGCCAGGCCTTTGGAAACGTGGCGTTGCTGACGATTACGCTGGCGCCTGAGGAGATGGAGGATCTGCCGACGGTGGTATCCGGGGAAATAGAGAAGGAAGCGTCGACGCGAGGTTTTGAGGTGCTGGTCATCGATGCCCATAACAGCCTCGTGGGTCAACCTTCTATAACACCCCTCCAGGCAGAGCGAATTATCACGGCCGCGGTCAGAGTGCTTGACAGGTTGAAGGCTCTGTCACAGGATCCTTTCAAAGTTGGATCCGCATATGATGCCCTGGATAGCTATGGGCTCAAAGATGGAATAGGTCCGGGCGGCCTGTCCGTGCTGGTCTTGAAGACTGAAAGCGACACCGTATCGTACATCACTATCGACGGAAACAATATGCAGCAAGGTCTTCGGGACAGGATAGTTCAATCGGTCAAGGACATAGGAGTCAGCGATGCCGAGGTCATGACGACTGACACTCACCTTGTTACGGGTCTTGTAAGATCGCCGTTGGGATACTATCCGGTGGGAGCGGCCTTACCGACCGCATCGTTTGTCACACAGATCACGCAGACGGTTCAGAAGGCCGTGGCGAATCTAGAAGAATCGTCGGCGGGAGTTTCCAAATTCTCTCTACAGATGCAAGTGTTGGGCTCGGAGACTTTCCAGTCGATAACCAGCTTCGTAGGACGGGTCGTCCGGCAGATAGGCAGATCATTCCTTTGGATTGAAAGCGGCTCGTTTCTGCTCGCCGTCGTACTTCTCTTTGTGGTGTGATCGGAGACTGGAATCTGAAGAATCGCTCCACTACATGCAGCTTCCGAGAGAGGTCATCGTAGGCGTCAACATTCTCGACAGAGTAGGTGAGATCTGCACCAAGCTAGGGTTTCACGGCACGGCCCTGGTGGTATCGGGACCCGTAACTTATCCTCTCGCGGGGGTTGGAGTCGCCAAGTCTGCTGTGAAGGCTGGGCTGCGTGTCGAACATATCATAGTCAAGGAATCGACCGATGCGGTTCTGAACCAGATCATAGAGACGATCAAGAAGACTAGGCCATCCATCTTGCTGGCGGTCGGGGGCGGGAAGGATATCGATCTGGGCAAGCTTGCCTCTGCGAAAGCGTCGGTTCCTTTCATGAGTATTCCAACGGCCGCGAGCCACGATGGAATCGCCAGCCCTTACGCTTCGATCAAGGGTGGTCCCAAGCCCTACTCGATCCGGGCGCAGGCGCCGATTGCTATCATTGGCGATATTGGCGTGATAGCGGATTCGCCCTATGATCTGCTGGCGGCTGGCTGTGGGGATATTGTGGCGAAGTTTAGTGCTGTGAAGGATTGGCAGCTTGCTCACAAGCTGAAGAACGAGTACTACGGGGATTATGCGGCGGAGCTGGCGTTGATGAGCGCGGAGCTGGTTACGCGGAATGTGAAGGAGATTGTCCAGCGTAGCAAGGAGGGCGTCCGGACTGTCGTCGAGGCCTTGATCAGTTGTGGGGTTGCGATGAGCATTGCCGGTAGCTCCAGGCCATGTAGTGGTGCGGAGCACCTGTTCAGCCACGCGCTGGATATTGTGGCTGGTGAGACGAGTCTGCATGGGGGTCGGACGGGTGTGGGGGCGATAATGTGCGCCTATCTTCACGGGTCCAACTGGGAGTCGATTAGAGAGTTCCTTCAAGAGATCGGCGCGCCTTCGACTGCTAAGGAGTTGAAGGTGTCGCCGGAACAGGTCGTCAAGGCATTGACGATGGCTCACAGTCTCAGGCCTGAGCGGTACACGATCCTCGGCGAGACGGGTGTCACTGAGGGGGCAGCGGAGAAGGTTGCACGGGCGACTGGGGTTATAGGATAACCCGGCGTTGAAGTGTTCAGCACGCGCCTACGCAATCCAGGGTCTGGTCAAATATCATGGACTGAAGAACCCGAAACTCCGAATTCCCTACCATGACAGTATCTCAGTCTGCATGAAATCGCTGGACACTGTTACGACGGTGGAGGCGAGGAATGGTCTCCAGAGAGATAGAATACGGATCAATGGGACTGTTCCGACTTCGGGAGAAGAGGCGAGGGCTCGCATCGTCATCGACAAGATAAGAGAACTCGCAGGCGAAAAGACTCGGGTTAGGGTCGAGTCGAAGAACGCGAATGTCAAAGGTAAGGGTCTGGGCTTCTCAGCGTCTGGTTTCGCGGCCCTCGGCCTAGCAACATCAAAAGCTCTGCGGCTCAGCCTTGAGCCCCGCGAATTGTCGGAGGTCGTCAGGCTTGGAGCCGGATCTGCTGCGCGGAGTCTCGTAGGCGGATTCTCCATATGGTACGCGAACCGGAACGGCCGGTCGTATGCGGAGCAGCTTGCGTCTGCGAGTTCCATTAGGTTAACGACGCTGATTGTCCCCATTCCATCTACGATAAAGACTGACAAGGCTCACGCGGACGTTTTGACGTCTCCGTTCTTCAGGGCGAGGCTGACGTATCTGAAGGGAGTCCTTCAGAGGATGAGGCGTGCGATCGGGAGGAAAGATGTCGAGGAGATCTGCAGACTAGCCGAGTTGGACACGCTGAACTTGCACGCTATCACGATGACCGGCAAGCTGGAAACGATTCTTGTCAGCCCGTTGTCGATAAGGATCATGGACGAGGTTCGGAGGCTCCGAGAGGAGGAAGAGGTCCCGGTCTGGTATTCTCTCGACACCGGACCCTCAGTATTCGTCAACACAATGCCCAAGGCGGCCTCGAAGGTTGCGAGGCGAATCAGGACCCTAGCTGACAATGTCATATCCTCTGACCCGGGGGGTCCCGCCGAGACTATCTCTCGCCACCTTTTCTAAGGCGTCCAGCGTGCATCGCTGGCGAACCCACTTCGACTCGTAGTGGCGATAGACCGGAAGCTATTTACTAGGCTGATCATTCTCCGTTTGTCCATGTCGACGACCGTTTCTCCTCTCTTCATGTCGATGCAGATTCATGCCTACGGCGCCACGGCGGCCAAAGCACCGCTTGAACCTCTCAAGATCGAGCGCCGCAAGCCGGGGTCACACGACATCGAGATCGATATTCTCTACTGTGGCATCTGCCATAGCGACGTGCACAAGGTGAACGATGACTGGGGCGGAACACACTTTCCGGTCGTGCCAGGGCATGAGATTGTTGGCCGGGTCGCATCACGTGGGACAGGCGCTACGCGCTTCCGGGGAGGCGACTTGGTTGGGGTGGGCTGCCTCGTCGATTCGTGCCGCGTCTGCCCTGAGTGCCGGGCTGGCCACGAGATGTTCTGCGAGAAAGGCGTGACGTTCACGTTCGACAGCCTGGACCAGAACACAAAGACGTGGACTTACGGGGGCTATTCCACGAAGATTGTTGTTGATGAGCGTTATGTGTTGCGGGTCCCGGAGGGGCTCGATCCTGCGAGGGCGGCTCCATTGATGTGCGCTGGCATCACCACGTACTCGCCTCTGCACCAGTTCGGGTGCAAGCCAGGCGACCAGGTCGCCGTCGTCGGTTTGGGCGGTCTGGGACACATGGCGGTGAGGCTGGCGGCTTCGATGGGTGCGGATGTCACGGTGCTCAGCACGTCTCGCGACAAGGAGAAAGACGCCTCTCGGATGGGTGCGAAGCATTTCGTCGCCACGAAGGAGCCTGGAGCGCTGGACGCGCTTCTAGGCAGGTTCAGCCTCATCATGGACACGGTGAGCGCGCCGCACGACCTGAACAAACAGCTTACTCTGTTGCGAAATTTCGGCACCATGGTGCTTGTCGGATTGCCCCCTTCCGGTGCCCAGCTCGACGCTTTTACGCTCGTCCATGGCAACAGGCGTATCGCGGGCTCTAACATCGGCGGGGTTGCCGAGACGCAGGCGATGCTTGACTATTGCGGGAAGAACGGAATCGTGGCCGAAGTCGAAGTCATTAACGCTGACCAGATCAACGACGCGTACAAGCGTATGGAGCGGGGCGACGTGCGCTACCGCTTCGTCATCGACACGGCGAGCCTGAGAGCTTAGCAAAAATGGACATCAAACGAAGCGGTTCACAGCCTTCCACCAAAGGGTCGGCCGAGTATTTCACCGGCAGTGTCCGGATCGACCCGCTGTTTCAGGCAAAGAGTCCAGCAAGGGCGGTCGGCGCCAGTGTCACGTTTGAACCCGGTGCACGTACTGCGTGGCACACTCATCCGTTGGGTCAGACCCTGATTGTGACGGCAGGTTGTGGCCGGGTGCAACGCTGGGGTGGCCCCATCGAGGATATTCGGCCGGGTGACGTGGTTTGGATCCCGCCGAATGAGAAGCATTGGCACGGTGCCACAGCGACCACGGCCATGAGCCATATTGCGATTCAGGAACAGTTGGTAGGCAAGACCGCCGACTGGATGGAAAAAGTCAGCGACGAACAGTACCATGCCTAGAGAACAGTGAGGAAGTAGCTAGTAGGATTATCGGGTTCTGGCTACTATCGTCTCGTCCTGGGTGTGAATGATATCACAGGAATGATCCTCTTGGTCTTTTGTTGATACTGGGCGAACTGCGGGTAGAGTGAGGCTTGTCGCTTGTAGATCTTGTCGCGCTCGGCGCCGGTAACTTCCTCCGCGCGTACCTCGATCGTCTCCGTCCCGACTTCGATCTTCACGTCGGGGTGAGCCCTGAGGTTGTGATACCAGTCGGGATTTGTGGGAGCTCCCCCCTTCGAAGCGAAGACCAGGTAGCGGTGGCCGTCCTTGAGATACATCACCGGGTTGGTCCGGGCTCTGCCGGTGCGGGCACCGGTGTGATTGATCAGTAATATCGGGGCGCCTTCGAACTGGCCGCCTACCTTTCCATGGTTCTTACGGAACTCTGCAATGACTCCCGTATTCCAATCGCTCATTGTAATCAGCGTCCGATGCAACGCAACGGATGACAGTTATTTGACTGTTAGCATTGAGAAACTAGTCAGGTAGTCCTGCCCAGAATCATCCCCACCACCTTCTCTGAGGAAGAAGCATGATGATCACCCTGTCGCCTCGCAAGGCTAGAGTCACCGTTGCTATCCTCCTTGTCCTAAGGAGGCTGAGCATGCTATCAGAAATTTGCCGTTATACACTGCCTCAATTGAACGCGTATATATTAGGAAATACGGACTGTTGATGTGCTCGTGTGAAAGCTCAAGAAAGGTTCTACAGTCTAAGCAAAGGCGTCGAATCTCTGAGCAAGGAGGAGCACGGCCTATTCTTCGATGCAATGCAGAGGCTCGGATTACGGAATGAGGTGAAGCAGGGTGCGGTTGCGCTCTATCTGGACTTCAAGAGCAGGCCGATCGGCGAATACAACGCTGATCGCAAGAATCTGCAGATCTTCCTGATTGCTTCAGTATCACTCGCTGCAAAAGCTATGGGAGATCTGAGAACCGACCGTGAGTTTGAGTCTAAGATGTTTGTGAGAAGGGAGAAGCTTCTCGCTGCAGAGGAACGCATCTTCAGGTCATTCGCGGTCCAGAACAGCATCATACCTCTTCCGGAGCTTGTTTTGCGGCTCACAAGAAGGCAGATCGAAAGCATGGCCGAGGGCTTTGCCGAGCGTGAGCTCGTAAGCAGCGACGAGAAAGAGAAATTGGTCAGGCGTTCCTATAGCCATCTTGATGCAACGGTTGAGAAAGGCGTGGCTCCTAAAACGAGTTATAGGGCGAGAGCCGCGGGCGCGATGCTCAACGCAGTCAGAGACTTAGGGCTACAAATTTCAGAAATGGAGATCGCAAGAGCAGCCGGCGTTGACAAAAAGTCGATGGCAACTAACACCAATGTCATAGCCGCTCTGCTAAAGGATTCGGAGGGGTCGGAGAGAGAGGAGAGATAGCGCATCAATGGGGCACCCTGTGAGCGCGTGAAGACATGATCTAGCTCTTGAGTTTTGAAATCCATGATCATCGAAAATGAAATGTATCTCTCTTCACCAGTGACTGTGTAAGTGACAACAATGACACTCAAAATCGGTTCATTCGTCATCAATTGTAAAGATTTTGACAAGACCTACAAGTTCTGGCAGGAGGCCCTTCATTACGTTCCAAGAAGACCACCAGGCCAGGGTTGGGTCGTTCTGAAAGATCCCACAGGTACCAGTCCAAACGTCTCAGTGAACCAGACAGAAGAACTGAAATTTGGCAGGAACCGAATGCACCTCGACCTCTACGCTGCCGACCAGAAAGCGGAGGTAGAGAGACTGATCAAGCTTGGAGCCACTATTCACAGGCCCGCAAAGCAAGGTGAGGATTTCTTTATCATGGCCGATCCGGAAGGCAAACTTTTCTGCGTGGTCCAGATTCCTCATTCTTCCATTGACAAGAGCGCAACTGCAACGCTCTGACGCTCTCCGAAATGGTTCTCGGCCTTGAGCCACTCGACATAGTGCTGAATAACCGACGCGATGTCGAATTTGGGTGAGAAGCCAGTGTCTTCTTGTCTTCGCTTGGTCTATGACCGGTAGCGGTGGGATTGTCAACGGTTTGCCTTTTCACGGAGACATCTCTCTAGAGGCTCCGTCTAGAAGGAGGCGAGGGGAAGAATGAGCGTGCGCTTAGGCCGTTTCACTCACGACCAGAGAATTGAGATTGCCAATCGTCTATGCAAGCTGATCCCCGAGAAGCATAGAGAGCGAGTTCTTGCTGTGTGCGTTTATGGTTCTACAGCGAAGAAGCTTGACCGGCCATACTCGGATCTCGAGATGTTTGTCGTAGTGAGGGATGGTGATGAGATTCCAATGAAGAAGTATCTCTACCGGGGCCTTGTTGTAGGAATCGAATATCCATTGGAATCAAAGCTGCTGCAAGCGGCTAGCAAGTTGGGATGGTCGTGGCCTTGGGAGGCTGACGGGTATAGGAGCAGGATCGTTCTCTTCGAGAGAGACTCGTGGCTGAGCAGACTCGATCAAGCCGCAGCGGTCGCGGAGAAGGCGAGCAACACGGAAGCCGTCCATTCGTCAGCTATGAACTTGACAGAGGAGATGACAGTTTTCCAGAACACGCTTCTAACCGACGATCCTCTGGTGCTGAAGAGTCGAGGGGTATCTCTGGCACAGGCCGCTGGCGACCTGGTGCTTCTGCTGAACAGGCGTTTCGTCATCACGACTAGCCGGTTCTGGAAACAGGTCTTCGAGTGCAGAGCGAGACCGGCGGATCTTCAAGAGCTGGTGGAGGTTCTGATGGGAGTCAAACCATCATCAAGAGAACAGCTGAGGAGGTGCGCGGACAAGTTGTACACGGAAATGATGGAGATAGTCGCTGCGTCTGGAGTCGCGTTGGAAGCGAAGGACCTGATCGTCTAGAAAGGGCCTGAAACAGACCTAGGAATCCGGGTCCCCGAATCCCTCCGAAGTCTTAGCCGACTAGGAACGTGAGGCGACTACTTCCTGCGCGAGTTCTCCCCCCAGAAGAGGTTCCAGCTCTCCTTCGCGACCTAGACTCGTATGGCGTGAAGATCCGGGAGGTTCGAGAAATGGGCAACCCCCTCGAGGACCTCTTTACCTGAAACTCCCAAGCAGATCACATGTTGGGACCGGGGAGGCCGTGGCCACTGATCCGGTTATCCCCTGTTCTGATACTCAGTATCGACCTCAAGTTCAGAATCATAGGACCTTGAAGGAGCGAACTATTTCATGGCGGACGTGCATACCCTAGCAGGTCTTCTGTAATGAGGGCTACCATGTTCGCGATTGGTGTTGCAATCAGCGCTTGGGGGTTATTGCTATGGGGCGCCTTCGGTTATCCTATCTGGCTCGCTGGGATCATCGGCCTCTTCAATATCATCCTCGGCGCGATCACCCCGAAATCCCGTAAGGTCGATTTGCAACCAGAACCATCGGGAGCAGTGAAGCTTGTCGTCGATAAGGTCATCCTGAGACTAGGCAGGTTGAGATTTACCTTTTACGAGCTTGTCTTCCTAGACAACAAGCTCGTAATGAAGAAGCTGACTTCAATGGGAATAATCTTTCTCGCTACCGGTGTCTCTTTCGCCCTCGGAGGTTTCTTTGGCGGCCTCACTGGATGGTCTGTGTGGGAGTTTCTGGACCAGAGAAAGAGAGACAGGATACGTGATAGAAACGAGTTCACCTCAGTCGCTCGCGGCGACATGGAGGTTCCCTACGAGAGCATGAGCCAGGTACAGCTAGATGGTGAGAGTCTGAAGATGGTTGTTGGAGGTCGGCCCTTGGTGTTGAGAATGGCGCCGGAATATCCACCGCTGATAGCACGCAGGGTCAGAGAAGTGATTCCAAATCAGTGCTGGTCCCACGCATGGTCGCAGTTCTATCCATAATCATTGAAACTTCAGCTGAGCCTTGCTGTTCACGCATGGAGTATGATCTCCCTTCTCGTTTTTGAAAGATAAGAGATAGAATCTAGTTGAGTAGCCGACCGTCCATGTCTGACAAGCCCGCGTCGTCCCAGAGCCAGTCCGCGTCCAGGACCCTGCCTCCCCTGCCGGACGCGGACAAGTACGCTACGATTGTGACGCGGTTCGCGCCGAACCCCG
>WNFY01006287.1_pt1 | contig 10598 bp, 10 predicted proteins | sample 5400091 | NCBI WGS metagenome assembly WNFY01 (sample SAMN13153364, study PRJNA577476) | soil metagenome | isolation source: 60 cm soil or saprolite under grassland replicate 1 | place: USA:California | collected 2016-06-15
CAGCGGTGACTTCACAAGGTAATCTGACGCGGCGACGATTGCGTCGTACAGTGCCGTCCCACCGCGAGCCTCAACATGTTCGAGCGCTGCTTGCAATTTCTTGATATCCGATGTGAAGTCCTGGTCGAGTATTGGCTCGTCGCTGAAGTTGACAATGAATATCTGGTCGTCCTTGTTGCTGGAGCGGACCAGGTTGAGCGCAGCCTTGTTCACCTCATCGCGTTTTTCGCGCATGGAACCAGAATTGTCGATGATGATGCCCATCGCAACTGGAAAATCTTCGCGCTTGAATAGCTGAATCGTCTGCGGTTGGTCGTTCTCGAATACCGTGAAGTCCGGCTTACCCAACGTCGTGACCAGCCTGTTTCTCTCGTCAATGACCGTCGCATGCAGTACAACTTCGCGGGCTTCCGCGTGAAAGATGTAAATGCCGTTGTCGTTAGCAGAAGGACCCTGCGCCTGGCCGGCCTGCCGCCCTGTTGCCGGTGTGCCACCTTGCTTGGGCGCGGGTTCCGGAGCTGCAACCGGGTGAGGCGGAGGAGGATTTGTGGATGGGCCTAGCGCTGCGGGTGGTAACTGCTGGTTAGGCGAGGACTGCGCCCCCGAACTGGTAGCTGCCGGCGACTGGGTGCCCTGCTGCGCAGTTGTGCCCTGAGCACCTGCTGGGGTACCAAAAATCGGTCCCCCAAGCAGAACAACAATAATTCCAGTGACTACTCTGATTGACAGACTACTGCGACGCAGCGTAGTACCCAGATTTCGCATAGACATGGAGCGGTGGCAGTCCTTTCGGCGGAAGCAGCTTGACTTTAATCTTATGCCACTTTCCGTCGTGCCCTGGGTTCTTTGGACGATATCCGAGTACATATTGGTTGCGTAGCTCGATTCCAATTTTTGTAGCTACGTCCCCAAGGTCGTTTGGGTTGTCTATGGTAAATGTCCGCCCACCACTCAATTCCGACACATCGCTCAGGAGTTGCGGCCCTAACTGTTCCTCCGGCGTGGGCAGGTATCGGTCATAAATACCGATGGAGTAAACCATTACGTCGGCTTCCTTCACCAGCGACTTGATCTCGCCTTCGGTATACCGGCTGTGATTGTCGCCACCATCGGAGATGATTAGGAGGGACTTTTTTGGGTACTTCGCCTCTCGCATCTTGCTGATGCCCAGGTAAATAGCATCCAGCAGTGCGGTGCGACCTTTGGGCACCGTATACACCAGCTTTCCCTGCAGATCATCGATGGACTGGGTGAAGTCTGAGGTTTCCTCGGGCTTATCGGAGAACGTGACCAGGAAGAATTCATCCTGCGGATTGGCCGTCTTAAAGAAGTCGACGACGGCCTCGCGTGCGCGCTCGATCTTGCTCGCCATACTGCCGCTCATATCAAAGATCACTCCCAGCGATATGGGAGCATCCTCGGCGGAAAAGTGCCTCACATCCTGTCTGTCCTTGCCCTCAAAGACTTCGAAATTCTCTTTATCCAAGCCGGTAACCAAGCGGTTCATTGGATCGGTCACAGTCACCGGGACGAGAACCAAGTCCACTTTGGACTTAATCATTGGTGCGTGCGTGCGCACAGTGTCCTGCTCAACGTCGGTCTTATCAGCAGGTTGGGTGTCCATCCGAGGCGTGACGTGCACGTCCTCAACATCGGCGGCCTGAGCAAGAGCTCTGACTGAGCTGAAGCTGACAAACGCTACAAACAGGGACAGGGCAAGTAGACAGGAGAGGGTCCTGAAGTTGAGCGACAAGGGTGAAAGCAAAACCGGAAACGCGCTCCGATTGTGGGTCCCCCTGTCTTGTAACCCGCGCTGGTGCCGGCGCGCCATAGGGACGACCACGAATTGAGTGTGGATGTTAGCACAACTGGAAGAAGGTGACGTCAAAACTTTGTCATCCACGGTTCTGCACCTGTCAGCCACAGCGCTTGGATTCCCTGCCTGTGCAAAAGTTTGCTCTAGCGCGGCATCAACGTTCCGTGACTGCAGCGATTTGCGTCTGATCACACCCGTGGTCCCCGTTGCTTGGTACAATTCCCTGTTTCGACCCAACATGGCCCACATAGAAGCCTTTCGCGCCTTCCGCTATGACCCGGCACGGGTTCCGCTGCAGCACGTCGCCACGCAACCCTACGACAAGATTACGCCTGAGATGCAAGAGCGGTACTACGCCGCGAACCCGCACAACCTGGTTCGCATTATTTTGGGCAAACGCAATGCCACAGACGGCCCCTCTGAGAATGTGTACTCCCGGGCCGCGAGTTTTTTTTCCGATTGGCGCCGTGATGGCGTTCTGGTGCAGGATCCGCAACCGTCTATCTACCGTTATGTCCAGCAGTTTTCAGCCCCGAGCGGTGCGAAGCAGGAGCGAGCAGGCTTCATCGCACTCGGGAAGCTTGAGGATTATTCGGCGGGTGTCGTTCATCGCCACGAACAAACGCTGTCCAAACCGAAAGCTGATCGGCTGGACCTGCTGCGTGCGACCCGCGCCCACTTCGGTCAGATCTTCATGTTGTATTCCGATCCAGCTGGAGAAATCGACCCGGCGTTAGCCATCGACCAGTCGCCCACCATCGAGTTGACAGACGAATACGGTGTACACCACCGAATTTGGCGGGTTTCCGATCCGGGAGTCCTTTCGACGGTTCGCGCGAAGATGGCGGACAAGAAGCTCATTATTGCTGACGGTCACCACCGTTACGAGACGGCTCTGAATTACCGCAACGAGCGCCAGGCGTCCTCACCGACTGTCGGGACCGGGCCTGCTCCTTACGATTTTGCGATGATGACGTTCGTCAATATGGATGGCCCGGGGCTTCTGATTCTTCCAACCCACCGCGTAGTTCACAGTCTGCAACCGTTTTCGATGGACGAACTGCGGCAGAATGCGAGTGAGTTCTTCAGTGTTGAGGAAGTCGATCCCGCGCTGGACTCCAGGAGAGCGACCGCTATTCTCCGCGAAGCCGCTCACACCGGGACTGCTCTTCTGGGTGTCAGTCAGGACCGCGCGTTTCTATTCAGCCGGCCTAAAGCCCCAAGTTCAATCTTCGGGCCGCTGTCCCTGCGGCAGCAGTCGTTGGATGTCGTCCAGTTACACAAATGCATTTTGGAGCGGGCGCTTGGGATATCCGAGGAAGCGATTCGCAACCAGCAGAACGTCACCTATATTCGCGAGGCGGAAGAGTCCCTGGGCATGGTGCGCTCCAATAAGGCCAACGTAGCTTTCCTGATGAACCCGGTTCGCATGCGCGAAGTTAGGGACATTGCCTTTTCGGGCGGCGTGCTGCCCCAGAAATCTACCGACTTTTATCCGAAACTGCTGAGCGGTCTGGCGATTTATGCGCTGGAATAGCAGCGCCTCTCCGCAAGCCCGGTTCGTTCTCGGTTGCAGCGTGATATGGGTCGTGAACCTGCTCGCGTTCAGTCAGTCGCCCGCCAGCCCGACTCTCTCGCCTGCCCCGTCGAATCCCGCGCCAGTTCCTCAACCTGTGCTCGTTATGATTGATCCCGCCCACGGGGGCAGTGATCCCGGAGCCCTGCTTACACCAGAGTCGTCAGAAAAGGAAATTACGCTCGCGATAGCCCGCCGATTGCGCCAGGAACTCAGCGCGCGTGGTATTACTTCGCAACTCGTCCGTGATGGCGACGCCAATCTCTCGCTCGATCAACGAGCCGCGATCGCGAACTCAGCTTACCCTGTGCTATACCTCGCGATTCACGCCAGTTCCTCAGGAAGCGGATTGCGCGTCTTTACCGGGATGATGCCTGTCTCAGGTGCGAACAACGGGCCATTCCTGAACTGGGATTCCGCACAAGCGCCATTCCTTGAACGAAGCAAAGCCGCGCAACAGCAACTCGTAGCGGCAATTCGGAAAACAGGATTTCCCGTTCGCGCTCTGATGGCTCCGCTTCGGCCTTTGAATAACCTCAAAGTACCCGCCATCGCAATTGAAATCTCGCCCACCACCGGAGACGCATCTCAGGTCGCAGCCACTGGTTACCAGCAAATGGTCTGCGCCGCCCTTGCCAATGCAATTACATTGATGGTTCCATCGTCGGCAGGCAGAACGGAAACTCAGCCATGAGCTCACGTCCATTTTTCTTGCTCACGGCTTGCCTGTTCGTTCTCACGATTGCGATGTCACTCTACGTTTGGCAACTGCATAAAAATGCCGAAACCGTTTCACCAATGCTGAATTCGCCACCCCGGGCGGTCGCGCCTCCCGGAACGGGTCCGGCAAAGCCGGCGACGCTCTGGATTGCGTATGACGATCCTGGCGTGCTCCGCACCAACCCAGTTTCTCTTCCTCTCTCTTCCGAACGTCAGCGCCGTGCCGCGGAACTCCTTCGCACGCTGCTGAATATTTACAGTGCCAAGGACTCTCCTCATCGCTTACCTTCTACTGCTGAGGTCCACAGCGTTTATTTCGTGGATCCCGGCCTCGTAGTCGTTGACGTGAACTCTGCGCTCGCGGACGGACAAACCTCAGGCGTGTTGGCTGAGGAACTTACAGTCACTTCGTTTGTGCAGACCCTCACCGCCAACCAGCCTGGGATAGCGCGAGTGAAGATCCTTGTTGACGGGAAAGAGCGCAGCACCCTCGCCGGACATGTCGATCTCTCAGGCATTTACGACGTCGATCAGGTCTCATCGCTCGCGAAGCAGCTTTCGCCGCAATAGGATTTTGCGGCACTGTCGCGGAAAAATTCCGCGTCCGCACACGCCGCGCACGCTTCCGTGAACTTCTGTGCGTTATGTTTGCCGAATGAGCGCTATAATTCTCGCGCTGCCTCGTTTTTCCCCCAGGAGGCCCTATGTCAGATTCCAACTGGCAGGCGTTGTACTCCGCCGCTCTGTCAGAGTCCGATCCGATCCGGCTTTACGGCAAGATTGAAGCCGCTCAACGAGCCATCCGCAAACGTATCGAAGAAATTCAGGACGCCGGAAACTCACGCGAGCGCGACCAACTGGACCGCGCTCTTCATGCTCTGTTTACCTTAAGTGCCCGTCGAAGATCGGCCTGACGCCCGCGTCTTTTACTAGTCCCGCTCGGTTGCGCATTCGCGCACCTTTCACGCTGTTAGAATTCCTGCATGTTCTATCGTTCTGACAGCCGCGCTCCCGACCAACTACGCCCGGTCAACATCGTCCCCGATTACATTTCGACAGCCGAAGGATCCGTTCTCATTGAAGTCGGCAACACTCGCGTCATCTGCACCGCCTCCATCGAAGAAACGGTGCCGGCTTTCTTGCGCAACAGCGGGAAAGGTTGGGTGACTGCTGAATATGGCATGTTACCCCGCGCGACGTTGACGCGATCTGCCCGCGAGTCGGCGCGTGGGAGAGTTGGTGGCCGCACTCATGAAATCCAGAGGCTGATTGGACGGTCCCTGCGCGCCGTCACTGATCTTGAGAAGCTCGGGGAGCGGTCCGTCCTGCTCGACTGTGACGTAATTCAGGCCGACGGCGGCACACGCACTGCTTCCATTACCGGCGCATTCATGGCCCTGGGGCTTGCGCTAGAAAAACTGGTGCAGGCGGGCACATTGCCTACTCTTCCCTTGCGCGATTCGGTTGCGGCAGTAAGCGTCGGCATTGTCGACGGGCACCCGCTGCTCGATCTCAGCTACGAGGAAGATTCGCGAGCTGATGTGGACATGAATATTGTCATGACCGCAGCGAACAAATTCGTCGAAGTGCAGGCCACTGCCGAACACCATGTTTTCGACGACGCCCAACTCGAGGCAATGATCGGACTTGCACGCCAGGGCCTGAAAACACTGTTGGAAAAGCAACAATCCGTCCTGGCAAGTGCATCAGTCGCAGGTCGCTGATGCTGGGCGAAATTGATTCTTTAACCTCCAGGCAACTCGCAAATCGGGAAGGCCACGTGCGCTCTTGACCGCGTTCCGTTTTCGTAACAAAAAACGTTTTAAATTTGACCCTGCTTCTTAGATGACAGAATGCACTTACTTGCAGACCGCCGGGCGCGGACATAAACGGTAGCGTTGACCCCCTCGAGACGCTCCTCTTTCTGAAGCACCGCGTCCGGCAGCATTCCCGGTTCCTTCCTTGTGTCCAATATTCTCAGAGGCCATCGCAATTCCGGCGAGGTTACTTAGAGTGCCAATGCTGCACAGAGAACTGGCAACTGAGCACTGCCAACTTGCAAACTAGTCCCCGATTCCCTGCTGCTGGTAGAATCGAGTGGTTAAGGGCGGGAGTAGTTCAGCGGTAGAACGCCAGCTTCCCAAGCTGGATGTCGCCGGTTCGATCCCGGTCTCCCGCTCCATCTTTTCGCTATCCCCCAAGGGAACCAGACAATTTACGCACTCTCGAAAGAAGTCGCTTGACTCAGGATTTCTCCCTGCCATACTGTTGCGCGGCCTTTACAGGCGAGCGCCTAGGGCGAGATGACCGTTGATCTGCCCTGGTAAATGGCAACCCTAAACCTCGAGGACTCACCAATGGCTGGAGAAACGATCTCCCCAGAACAGGCCGCCAGCTTCGTTAAGTCTGGCATGTGGCTGGATTATGGTGCGACGCACTGCCAGCCCGATGTTTTCGATAAGGCGCTGGCCGCACGCAAGGACGAATTGGAGAACGTCAAAATTCGCTCCTGTCTCTCGATGCGTCCCCGCGCTGTGATTGAGAACGACCCGGAAGGCAAACATTTCCACCTGTTCAGCTGGCATTTCTCCGGTTATGACCGGAGGAAGCACGACGCCGGTCTGTGCAACTACATGCCCCTAAATCTAGGAGAAGTCCCGGATTATTACCGGCGCTTTCTCGATCCGGTGGACATCGCGATCCTGAAGACTTGCCCGATGGACGATGGCGGGTACTTCAACTTTGGCCCTGCCAATCTCTGGCAGCGGGCCGTGATTGAGCGCTCGAAACTAGTGATCATCGAGGTCAATCGTGAATTGCCCTACGCTTTCGGTAGAGAGAACGGCGTGCATTTGAGCGAGGTAGATTTCATCATTGGAGGCGATGACCAGCCGTGCGCGGAGCTTCCTAATCCGGAACCGAGCGACATTGACCGCACCGTGGGTCGGCGGGTTGCCGCGGAAATCGAGGATGGCTCCTGTTTACAGATTGGAATCGGCGGTATGCCGAACGCCGTATGCTGTTTGTTGATGGAAAGTGGAGTGAAGGATTTGGGCATCCACACGGAAATGCTGACCGACGGCCTCGGCCTGCTCTACCGTTCAGGCCGGGTGACTGGATCGCGGAAGACCTTGGATCCGGGGAAAGTGGTTTATACCTTCGCGCTGGGCTCGCTCGCGCTTTACGCTACCGCCAACCGCAACCCGGACTGGTACTGCCACCAGGTGGATTACACGAACTCGCCGCACATCATCATGCAGAACGAAAAGGTGGTGTCGATCAACAACACCACTCAGATCGATTTGCAGGGCCAGGCGGCATCTGAGTCCGACGGCTGTCGTCACATCAGCGGAACCGGAGGCCAACTGCAGTTTGTTCGCGGCGCGTATGCGTCCAAAGGAGGCAAGTCGTTCATCTGCCTGTCATCAACCTACGAGAAGAACGGTGAGCGCCGCAGCCGCATCGTATTTACCCTGACGCCTGGCAACATCGTGACCACGCCGCGCTCAGACGTAATGTATGTAGTCACCGAGTATGGCATGACTAATTTGAAAGGAAAGTCTGTTGCGGAGCGGGCGAAGGCAATCATCTCGCTTGCACATCCCGATTTCCGCGATGATCTAGAACGACTCGCGTACGAAAACCGTTTCATACCCCGCGGCGTGTCGTTTTGTTCTTGAGGAAACGCGTCCACTGCAAACTGGGCGTTGAAAGAAATCCGCGGCAGGGTGGCATTTCTTCCCTTGTGCCGCGAACCTGAGTTACGGGGCACCCGTTCTGAATTTCGTGAGACAATCGGTCTCGCGTTTTTCCAGCCGCAGGAGGCTTCCCATGCGCGCAACGTTCAATATTCAAAGGCTAAGACCAACGTCTGTGCCCCAGTGCGCCCTCATCGTTTTCCTCGCCGTCCTCTGCATTTCGGCAGGCCTCCAGGCACAGACCAAGCCAGTCGATGGCGAAGGCCACCAGTGGTGGCAGCATGCCGTCTTCTACGAACTCTATCCGCGCAGCTTTGCCGACAGCAATAACGACGGCGTTGGCGACATGAACGGCATCGCCTCCAAGCTCGATTACCTCAAGTCCCTCGGCGTCGACGCCATTTGGATAACCCCCTGCTTCCCTTCTCCGCAGGTCGACTTTGGCTATGACGTTTCCGACTACGAAAATATCGATCCCATGTACGGCACGCTCGCCGACTTCGATCACCTTCAAAGGGAAGCGAACAAGCGGGGTATCCACATCATTCTTGACTTCGTGATGAACCACAGCTCCGACCAGCATGCGTGGTTCACGGAGTCGCGCTCCTCGCGCGAAAACCCCAAGCGTGACTGGTATGTTTGGCGCGATGGCGAAGGTCCCAACCAGCCGAACAACTGGGTAGCGATCTTTGGTGGGTCAACATGGGAGTTAGATCCGAAAACCGGGCAGTACTACTACCACATGTTTTACAAGCAGCAGCCCGATCTGAACTGGCGCAATCCGGCTGTGGAGAAGGCAATGTTCGACGCGACCCGCTGGTGGTACAAGCGCGGCGTATCCGGATTCCGTCTCGACGCAGTCGACACTCTATTCGAAGATCCGGACCTTCGCGACAATCCCGTGCTGCCGGGCCAGAATGCCTACGGCAACCCCAACGAGGAGAACAAGTACAACACCAAGCTTCCCGAGTTGCACGGAGTCTTGCAGCGTCTGCGCCAGGTCGCGGACGAAAACAACGCGGTGCTGATCGGCGAAACCTGGACTAAAGACGCCGACGAACTGAAGGCCTATTACGGCTCTCACAGCAAAGAACTGCAGATGCCAATGGATTTCATGTTCACTACGGTGAACAAGCTCTCACCGCCGGACTTCCGTAAGCAGATTGCCGCTGTCGATTCTGCCGGCTGGCCAGTATTCGTACTGAGCAATCACGACATCGTCCGCTCCTATGTCCGGTACGGCGACGGCGTTCACAATGATGCGATTGCGAAAGTAATGGCCGGAATGTATCTCACCTTGCGCGGAACGCCGATCATGTATTACGGCGAAGAAGTGGGCATGACAAACAACGATCCCACGCGGAAAGAGGACGTGCATGATCCTATCGGCAAACTAGGCTGGCCGAAAGAAAGAGGCCGCGACGGCGAACGCACTCCCATGCAGTGGAACGCAACCGCCAATGCCGGGTTCTCAAAAGTAAAACCGTGGCTTCCGGTTCCGGAGAGCTCAAAGAGTCACAACGTTGCCACTGAACTGAACGACAATGAATCGGTTCTGAATTTCTATAAGAAGGTCCTGGCCTTGCGACATGAGAATACCGCATTGCTTGACGGGGACTATGTCGCGCTGAACGAGAGCGATCCGAACGTGCTCTCATATTTGCGGCGGTATAAGAATGAAGCCGTTTTGGTTGTGTTGAATATGTCAGGTACCGAGCAGAAGGTGAGCTTTGATCTGGCAGCCCAGGGCTTCTCGGCTGCTAACGCCAGCACTCTGCTCACGACACTGAATTCGCATCCGCAGTAGCAGGCAGTTTCGTCGGTGGCAATGGAACCGTTCTCGGTTTACATCGGTAAAATAGCGAAATAGTTATGGAAACCGCCGCATTCTAAAATCATGACCCTGGTCATTCGTCGTTCGAAGATCCATGCTGATGGTGTCTACACCACCGCTCCAATTAAAAAGCGTCGCATCGTAGTCGAATACACCGGCCCGCAGTTGACCAACAATCAGGCGGACGACATTTACGAGCACTCTTCACGGACCTATCTTTTCGGTCTGACCAGTGGCGAGCGGGTGATTGACGGCGACGGCATGGCAGCATTCATTAACCATTCCTGCGATCCCAATTGCGAGGCGGATGAAATCGACGGACGGGTTTTCATCAGAGCAATCCGCAACATTGCGGCGGGCGAGGAACTCGCATACGACTACAACCTGTACGACGGAGATCTTGACGATCCGGCGCACTGCCTTTGCGGAACCAGACACTGTCGAGGGAGTCTCTATTCAGACAAGGAACGCTCGCGTCGCAAGAAGCCGCTGAAGAAACGCAGTTAGGCTTTTCGGGAGTGCGATTATGCGATCTTCTGTTCCAACTCTTCCGGCGCTACCGCCAAAGGCAGACCCGAGTCCTGCGGTTTCCCCTTCGCCTGAAGTCCCGGCGGGGTCGTCATCGCAGCATTCAGAAAAGCTTCTGCCCAGTTCTGTACGCTGTAGGTCCGTACCACGTCGCGCAGCAATCGCATTCGCGCACGCTTTTCCTCCACCGGCATCACGCAGGCCTTGTGGATTGCTTCCGCGGTTCCTGCCAGATCATTGGGGTTGACCACCAGCGCGCCATGCCGCAACTCAGCCGCCGCGCCGGCAAATTCGCTGATCACCACCACTCCGCACTCATCCACCTGCGCCGCGCAGAACTCCTTGGCGACGAGATTCATCCCATCCTTCAGCGAAGTAATGAGTGCGATATCGGCCGCGCGGTAATAAGTCAGCAGCTGTTTGCGC
>WNFY01007084.1_pt1 | contig 10597 bp, 10 predicted proteins | sample 5400091 | NCBI WGS metagenome assembly WNFY01 (sample SAMN13153364, study PRJNA577476) | soil metagenome | isolation source: 60 cm soil or saprolite under grassland replicate 1 | place: USA:California | collected 2016-06-15
TCCGCCACGACCCATCGATCTACGACGGCCGCTTCGCCAACAACGGCTGGCTCCAGGAATTGCCGAAGCCGATGACCAAGATGACCTGGGACAATCCGCTGCTCTTGTCGCCGAAGTTGGCCGAGCGGTTGCAGGTCGCCAGCAACGACAAGGTCAAGGTTGAGCTGAACGGCAAGTCCCTCGATCTTCCCGTGTGGATTCAGGCCGGTCATCCTGACAACTCCGTCACAGTTTATTTCGGCTACGGACGAGAGCGCTCCGGTCGCGCCGGCAATGGCGCCGGATTCGATGTTTATCCGCTGCGCTACAGCGCGACGCCGCACATCGCGACGGGCAAGGTTTCGAAAACCAGCGGCACGTATTTGCTGGCGAGCACGCAGGGCTACCAAACGATGGATGTTGGCGATGCGCATCGTCCGATTGTTCGCGATGCGACTCTGGAAGAATTCAAGAAGGGCGAGAATTTCGCCAAGGAAGCGCCGCAGCCGGAAGAGACGCTCTACCCGCCATACGACTACTCCCCGGAGCGTGAGCCCTACTCCTGGGGCATGACCATCGACCACAACGCCTGCGTGGGCTGCAACAACTGCATCATCGCCTGCCAGGCGGAGAACAACATTCCCGTCGTTGGCAAAGATCAGGTGAGTCGCGGACGTCACATGCATTGGCTGCGCGTCGATGTCTATTACCAGGGTGACCGCGACAATCCGCGCGCCTACTTCCAGCCGGTTCCGTGCATGCAGTGCGAGAACGCGCCTTGCGAGATCGTTTGCCCGGTCGGCGCCACCACGCACAGCACCGAAGGCTTGAACGACATGATTTACAACCGCTGCGTAGGCGTGCAGCGCATTACGCATGCGCGAATCAAGTCCGAGGAAGAGAACAGCAAGATCACGGATAAAGATTTGCAGACGGCGTGCCAGCAGTCGTGCCCTGCGAATGCAATCGTGTTCGGAAACATCAACGATCCAAACAGCGCGGTTTCCAAGTTGAAGGCGAAGTCGCGGAACTACGCAACGCTGGATGATCTGAACACGCGTCCGAGAACAACGTATTTGGCCGCGATTCGTAATCCGAATCCGGAGTTGGAAGGAAGCTCTTAAGCTGTCAGCCTTCAGCGATCAGCCCTCAGCTTGTGACATGGGGCGTAGCTGATAGCTGAAAGCTGACGGCTGATAGCTGAATTCAAATGGCGAGACCTACCGAAGTCGAAGTCGGCGAACAGAAAGCACCGGTCATTCAGCCGGGGCACACGTTTGCCACTATTACGGACAAGATCGCCTCGATCGTGTTGCGGCGCCCGGTCACCAACGGTTGGCTGCTGGGCCTGGCCATTTGCTTTCTCATCCTGCAGTGGTTTTTGTTTGCGGTGTGCTGGCTCTTCTACAGAGGCGTCGGCGTTTGGGGCGTCAACATCCCTGCCGGCTGGGGATTCGCCATCGTCAACTTCGTGTGGTGGATTGGTATCGGCCACGCGGGAACACTGATCTCGGCCATCCTGCTGCTGCTGCGGCAATCGTGGCGAAATTCAATCAACCGTTTCGCCGAAGCGATGACGCTGTTTGCCGTAGCTTGCGCCGGCATGTTCCCGGTCTTCCACCTTGGGCGTCCGTGGCTGGCGTACTGGCTGTTCCCGTATCCCAACACCATGTCGTATTGGCCGAACTTCCGCAGCCCGCTGGTGTGGGACGTATTCGCGGTATCGACGTATGGCACGATTTCGCTGGTGTTCTGGTTCGTGGGCCTCATTCCCGATCTGGCCAGTTTGCGCGACACCACTGACAATCGTGCTCTGAAGTTCATCTACGGCTCTCTCGCCATGGGCTGGCGGAATTCGGTCCGTCACTGGAACCGCTATGAGACCGCGTACCTGCTGCTCGCCGGTCTCGCAACGCCGCTCGTGCTCTCCGTGCACACTGTCGTAAGTTTCGACTTCGCCATCGGCATCGTTCCGGGATGGCATACGACCATCTTCCCGCCTTATTTCGTTGCAGGCGCAATCTATTCCGGATTCGCGATGGTGCTGGTGCTGGCGATTCCGATCCGCAAGTTTTACGACATTGAAGACCTGATCACCGACCGCCACATCGAAAATTCCGCGATGGTCATGCTCGCCACCGGTTGGATCGTGGCTTACGGATACGCGATTGAGGCGTTTGTAAACTGGTACGGTGGCGACCCGTACGAGTCGTTCCTGCGCTGGAACCGGTTGAACGGGCCTTACGCCCTGATGTACTACGCGTTGTTGTTCACGAACCTTGTTGTGCCTCAGGTCCTGTGGTTCAGGAAGTTCCGCACCAACACACTGTTGCTCTTTCTGATCTCCCTGGATGTTCTTGTGGGCATGTGGTTGGAGCGATTTGTGATTGTTATCGTCAGCCTGACGCGCGACTTTATGCCGTCGGCTTTCGGTCAGTACGCTCCCACGCAGTTCGACTGGGCCATCTTCATTGGCACGCTGGGCTTCTTCTCGGCCTGCATGTTCCTGTTCTTGCGCGTGCTGCCCGCGGTTTCGATTTCTGAGTTGAAGACATTGCTTCCACAAGCAGAGATCGAAGTCGCGCATGCGGAGGAGGTCCACGATTTATGAAGGACCCCCGCGTTTACGGCCTGATGGCGGAATTCGATACCGTCAACGACGCGATTGTCGCCGCACATCGCGTTTACGCAGCTGGCTATCGCAAGATCGATGCCTATGCGCCCTTCCCCGTCGAAGAGCTTTCTGAGGCCATCGGATTCCAGAGGAACGGAGTGGCGTTGATTTGCCTCATCGGCGGCTTACTCGGAGGCACTGCGGCTTACGTACTTCAATGGTGGGTCAACACCGCGGGTTATCCGGTGAACATTGGCGGGCGTCCGCTGCACTCCTGGCCTGCTTTCATCATCGTGACGTTCGAAATGACGATTCTGTTTTCCGGACTCTCGGCTGTATTCGGCATGCTGGCGTTGAATGGCCTGCCGCAGCCGTACCATCCGGTGTTCAATGTGCCACAGTTCGATGCAGCATCGAGAGATAAGTTCTTCATCGTGATTTTTGCTACGGACAAGAAATACGATCCGCAGGCGACGCGTGAGTTCCTGGAGAGCCTGAATCCCACATCAGTTGCGGAGGTTCCCAGCTAAATGGTGAAACTCCGCATAGCTTCAGGCGCGCTGGCACTGGTTGCTCTCGTGGGATGCCGCAACGACATGCACGATCAGCCCCGTTTCAAACCACTGGCCCAGAGCGACTTCTACGCTGATCTGCGCTCCTCGCGCACTCCGGTTGAGGGCACGGTGGCCCGCGGGCAGCTGAATGACGACGCGTATTTCTACACCGGCAAGATCGGCGCGAATCCGGGCGACTACATGCCGTTTCCGGTCACCGAAGAAGTTCTGACGCGCGGCCGCGAGCGCTTCAACATTTATTGCGCTCCGTGCCACTCACGCGTGGGCGATGGCAACGGTATGGTTCCCCAGCGCGGTTACAGGCATCCGCCTTCTTATCACCAGGACCGGCTGCGTAAAGCTCCTCTGGGATACTTTTTCGACGTGATGACCAATGGTTTTGGCGCGATGCCGGACTATTCAATGCAGATTACTCCGCGCGATCGCTGGAACATTGTGGCTTACATACGAGCATTGCAGTTGAGCCAGAACGCAACCTCCGCGGATGCGAGTGGACAATCGATTCCATCGGCCGCGCCGAAATTCGAAGAACCTGGCTCGGGTGCGACCTTGCCCGTGCCATTGCCGGAGACGAAGCCTTCAGGAGAAGAGCAGAAATGACCGCGGCGCGCACAGACAATTCGAAATGGATGGCGCCCGAGGTCGCGCACACGGCCTATCAACGCTCGCTTTCTGTGGGCTTGCTGTTCGGGGCGCTGTCCTTGGGGCTCGCAATCTTCCCGGACACTCGCAACCAGTTCTTTCATTCGTACTTGCTCGGCTTCATGTTCTGGCTGGGAATTTCGCTCGGCAGCATGGCGTTCCTGATGATCCAGCACCTCACCGGTGGCGCGTGGGGCATGGTTATTCGCCGTCCGCTCGAAGCCGCTGTCAAAGTTCTGCCGCTCATGGGATTGCTGGTGATTCCAATCTTCTTCGGGATGAAGAGCCTGTATATCTGGGCTAGGCCCGAGGATGTGGCCAAAGACCATCATTTGATGGACATTACCCGCGAGTATTTGAAGGTGGCCGGCACCGGACATTTTCTGTTTCTCGACGGATTCATCGGACGTGCAGTTCTCTATTTCATCATTTGGCTTCTGCTCGCGCGGACCCTGGCCCGTTGGTCGGCAGAGCAAGACACTCCGCCAGTCCGGAACCTGAGCCCGCGGTTCCGCAAGATTTCTGCTCCCGGGCTGATTCTGTACGCATTCACCATCAGCTTTGCCGCCATCGACTGGATCATGTCGCTCGACCCGCACTGGGTCTCGACCATCTTCGGTTTCATCATCATCGTCGGCGAATGTCTCTCGGCTATGTGCCTGATGGTGATCGTCGAAACGATCCTGTCGCGTGAAGAACCGATGACATCGTTCCTGAAGCCGAAAGAAGTTCACGACCACGGCAAGCTGATGCTCACGTTTATCATGCTGCATGCGTATTTCAGCTTCTCGCAGTGGCTGATCATCTGGGCCGGCAATCTTCCCATGGAGATTCGGTTTTACCTGCGCCGTCTGAACCACGGATGGGGATACGTGGGCCTATTTCTGGTTCTGTTCCATTTCGCGGTGCCGTTTGCATTGCTGTTGTCGCGACCTCTCAAGCGCAATCCGTACACGCTGGTAATCCTGGCGGGCTGGCTGATGTTCGCGCGCTTTGTGGACCTCTTCTGGTACATCGAGCCTACTTGGAGCGAGAATTTAACACTCCGCTGGGGATATCTCCTTGACATCGTCGTTCCGGTTGCTATCGGCGGGCTGTGGCTGGCGTATTTCTTCCGTAACTTGAGGGAGCGGCCTTTGCTGCCTGAGTACGATATGCATGCGCAGGAGTTCCTCGACTACGCAGGAGTTGCTCATGACTGAACTTCACCCCAACGAGCACAATGAGGGCAAGGGTTTTGAGCAGCAGGACTGGACCTCGAAGCCGGTTTATGGGTTCCTGATTTCGCTGGTTGTCATCGGCGTGCTGGTTTACTACGCTGTGTTGGGAATCTTCTATGGGCTGGAAAAGTACAACAGCAAGCACCAGCCAGCCTCCAATCCGATGGTGCAGCCGACAACTACCAGCACACGGACGGTTGAACCAGGTGAGATCAATAAGATGTTCTCTGAACCTCGCCTCGAGACGAATGAGCGCAACGAGATTAACGATTTCCGACTTGGAGAGGAGCAGACGCTCAACAGTTATGGTTGGGTGGACCAGAATGCCGGCGTGGTACGCATTCCGATTACGCAAGCCATGCAGTTGATCGCGGAGCGCGGCCTTCCGACGAAACCGGCGGTGGGCACGGTTCCTCTTTCGCCGGTGAATCTGTCGCAAGCCGCAGCGACAGCCGCGGACACCAGCAACATGCCGCCAACACCGGCCGGCAAGCAGAAAAAAGGAAAACAGCAGTGAGCAGTGCAAAACACAATTCGGTTCTGATCAGCGTGGCCATAGTTATGGTCAGCGCCTTCGGTTGGGCGCAAGGCATGAACTCCGGCGGAATCATGGCGCCGTCGGCAAATGTGCGCCCGCCCGGCCTGAAGAACGTCGGAATTGAGCAGAGACTCAATGAACAGCTACCGCTCGACACGGCGTTCCGTGATGAAACTGGGAAGCCCGTCAAGCTGGGCGACTACTTCGGCAAAAAGCCGATCATCTTGAGCCTGGTCTATTACCGCTGCCCTATGTTATGTGGCGAGTTGCTGTCTGGTCTGGAAGGCTCGCTGAAGGCTCTGAGCTTTGACGCGGGCAAGGAGTTCGACGTCCTCACGGTGAGCTTCGATCCGAAAGACACCCCGGAAGACGCAACCGCGAAGAAGGCCAGCGTGCTTAAGCACTATCGCCGCGCCGGAGCAGCCGAGGGTTGGCATTTTCTGACCGGGTCACAGGAATCGATTGCAGCTCTTACTAAAGCAGTTGGATTCAGCTACGACTACGACGAAAAGAGCGGCCAGTTCGCGCACAGCACGGCAATCATGGTGGTGACGCCGGAAGGCAAGATTGCGCAGTACTACTACGGCGTGGAATTCCCGCCGCGCGATTTGCGCCTCGGCCTGGTGCAGGCTTCGCAGAACAAGATCGGTACCCTGGCTGATCAGGTGCTCTTGTACTGCTTTCATTACGATCCGCAGGCTGGGAAATACAGCGCGATTGTGAATCGCATTCTGCAACTGGCCGGCGGCTTCACCGTGCTTTCTCTCGGAACGGTGCTGCTGGTCTTGTTCCGCCGCGGTCCGAATTCAGAAGCCGGAGGGCTTAGCAGGTCTCACTAATTATGTTTGATAACTTCCCACTTTGGCCGGCTGGCGCTTCTTCGCATGCGCTCCCTGTTGATCTGCTCTACATTTTCCTTGTAGCGCTCTCGGCAGTGATGACGCTGGCGATTTTCGCCGTTATCGCGGTGTTTGGGATGAAGTACCGCCGCCGGCACGGGCGCGAGGCCCATCAGATTGAGGGCTCACTGATTCTGGAGATTGCATGGTCGATCATTCCGCTGGGTATCTTCATCGTGATTTTCGGCTGGGGCGCGGTCATTTACTTCCACCAGCGCACGCCACCCCGGGATTCCAGTGAGATTTACGTCGTCGGCAAACAGTGGATGTGGAAGATTCAGCATCCCGAGGGGCCGCGTGAAATCAACGAACTGCACATTCCGATCGACAAGAACATCAAGCTGATCATGACCTCGCAGGACGTGATCCACAGCTTCTTTATTCCGGCATTTCGCATCAAGCAGGACGTGCTGCCGGGCCGCTATACGACGGTGTGGTTCCGGGCTACGCAAACCGGCACGTATCACTTGTTTTGCGCGCAGTTCTGCGGGACGGAGCACTCCGGCATGATCGGGGAAGTAACGGTAATGAGTCCTGCGGATTACCAGAATTGGATGTCGGGCGGCGCCGTCGTTGGCTCGTTGGCACAGAACGGGCAGACTCTCTTTCAGCAGCTTGGTTGTTCGACATGCCACAGATTCGATGTGCAGGGACGTGGCCCGAATCTGACCGGGGTGTTCGGCAAGCCGGTACAACTGGAAGATGGCCGTATCGTCACCGCGGACGAAAACTACGTCCGCGAATCGGTCCTGGTTCCGGCGGCCAAGGTGGTTTCCGGATTCAAACCGATCATGCCGCCATTCCAGGGACAAGTGAGCGAAGAGCAATTAAACGCGCTGGTGGCGTACGTGAAGTCGCTGAACCCACCGCCTGCGGGTGCAGCGGCCACTCCGACGAGTAATCCAGGGGCAACAACACAACCATAGGGATAGCAATGGCAACCACAGCAGTACTTCAAGAGCGGAAGAATTACATCAACGCCGAGCATGGCATTCGCTCGTGGCTGTTTACCACGGACCACAAGCGCATCGCACTGCTCTACCTGCTCTCGATCACAGCCTTCTTCTTTATTGGCGGCTTCTTCGCCCTCCTGATTCGGTTGGAGTTGCTGACGCCGGCCGGGGACCTGCTCCTACCCGACACGTACAACAAGGCGTTCACCATGCACGGGCAGATCATGGTGTTCTTTTTCCTGATTCCGTCGATTCCGGCCGTGCTGGGGAACTTCCTTATCCCGATCATGATCGGGGCGAAGGACCTGGCGTTTCCCCGTATCAACCTGCTGAGCTGGTACATTTACATCATCGCCGGCATTCTGTACCTGCTCTGCATCTTCACCGGCGGCGTGGACACGGGCTGGACCTTCTACACCCCCTATTCCAGCCTGTTCAGCAACACGAAGGTGGTTGAAGCCGGGCTGGCGATCTTTATCGCGGGATTCTCGTCCATTCTGACCGGCCTTAACTTCGTGGTCACCGTGCACCGCATGCGCGCGCCGGGAATGACGTGGTCGCGCCTGCCGCTATTCGTCTGGGCGCACTATGCCACCAGCATCATCATGTTGTTGGGCACTCCGGTCATTGCCATCACCCTCGTGCTGGTCGTGCTGGAAAGAACTTTGAACCTGAGGATTTTTGACGCCAGCCGCGGCGGCGACCCGGTGCTCTTCCAGCACCTGTTCTGGTTCTACTCTCATCCTGCCGTGTACATCATGATTTTGCCCTCGATGGGCATCGTGAGCGAGATCATTACCTGCTTCTCGCGCAAGCGCGTCTTCGGATACAACTTCGTCGCCATGTCCAGCATTGCCATTGCGGTTATTGGCTTTCTGGTTTGGGCGCACCACATGTTCGTTGCCGGCATTTCTCTGTACGCCGCGCTGGTGTTCTCGTTCCTGAGTTACCTTGTGGCCGTGCCGTCCGCGATTAAAGTCTTCAACTGGACGGCGACGATGTATAAGGGCTCGCTGTCGTTTTCGACACCGATGCTCTACGCGATCGGCTTTATCGGTCTGTTCACCATCGGCGGCCTCACCGGCCTGTTTCTTGCATGCCTCGGCGTTGATGTGCATGTACACGACACTTACTTCGTGATTGCTCACTTCCACTACGTAATGGTGGGCGGAGCTGTGCTCGGATATCTCGGAGGCATGCATTTCTGGTGGCCCAAAATTTCCGGGCGCATGTATCCCGAAGGATGGGGCAGGGTTTCGGCGATTATTATCTTCATCGGCTTTAACCTGACCTTTTTCCCGCAGTTCGTGCTCGGCTACATGGGCATGCCACGCCGCTACTGGGACTACTCGCACATGCCGGAGTGGCAAGGACTCAACGTGCTCTCGACGGCAGGCTCCAGCATTCTCGCCGTGGGATACCTACTGCCGATGGTGTATTTCCTTTGGTCGCTGCGCTACGGGAAAATTGCGGATGACAATCCGTGGTTGGCCACGGGCTTGGAGTGGCGAACACCCTCTCCGCCACCGACTTTTAACTTTGACGAGACTCCAGTCGTGACCTGGGAAGCTTACGAATACGACAAAATGCCTTTGCCCGAAGAGGTGACACTTGAGCGATAGTCACGCCATCGGCGAGACGCCTCTGGCCGTGGAGCACGAAGCTCGCCCCGAGCTCCGGCACCACTTTGCCGACGAGCAGCAGCAGCGCAACGCTGCGTCGCTGGGCATGTGGTGGTTCCTGGGCACCGAAATCATGTTTTTCGGCGGGATGTTCTGCGCCTACCTGATTTATCGCCGTTGGTACTTTCCGGAATTTGCCATCGCCAGCCGCAGCCTTGACTTGGGCATCGGCGCTTTCAATACTACCGTGCTGATTTGCAGCAGCTTGACGGTGGCGATGGCAGTCCGCGCCGCGCAGCTTGGGAACCGGAAGCTCCAGGTAAGGATGTTGCTATTGACCCTTCTCTTTGGTTTGTCGTTCATCGGAATTAAGGGCATCGAGTGGCACAAGAAATACGTTGAGCACCACATCCCCACCTTCCATTACAACGTGGTCGGTCCAGTTGGCAGTGAAGGAGATCTGGTTTATAAGAACGCGAAATTCCTGGGCCTCGACAACATTCACGATCCCGTGAAGCTGGAGGAACGGAAGGCGGAAATTCAGCGGCACACACAGATTTTCTACGCCCTTTATTTCGCGTTGACCGGTATGCACGCCATTCACATGATTATTGGCGTGGGCATATTCATCGTCATCACTTGGATGGCGCACAAGGGCCGGTTCAGCCCCGAATATCACACGCCGCTCGAGATTGCAGGACTGTATTGGCACTTCGTGGACATCGTTTGGATTTACCTGTTTCCTTTGCTGTACCTCATCGACCGCAAACCGATGTAAGAGAAGAAAATGGCTGATCACTCAGAACACATCGTATCCGCCAAATTATATTGGCTCATTTGGTTCGCCCTGATCGTCGGCACCGTGGTGACGGCTCTCGTGGCCAGGGTCGATCTCGGAACCTTTCACGGGATCGATTTCAATACGGTCGTTGCCCTTTTCATCGCAACCTGCAAGGCCTCTGTCGTGGTGCTCATTTTCATGCACGTGAAGTACACCAGCGAGAAGATGACCAAGGCTATCCTGATCTCCGCGGTCTTCTGGCTCCTCCTGCTGCTGATTCTCAGCCTGAGCGACTATTCCTCGCGTCAGACAGAGGGAAATAAGACGATTGGTGCGCTCAGCGACGCTGGGTATTCGTCACAGCAGCTTCTTTGAGTATTCCCGAGTCCCGCCTGAGCCTGCTCCGGCTTTCTTGAAGTGTGTTATACCCCGCGCGACTTCACGCCAGCCCCTATTAAGCATCGCAGAGCATAGTGACAATTCGAGGGGACGACTCAGTTCGAAGCAGAACTGATTTCCTTGAGACCTTTGCGGCCGTTCTTTGCGATCTTGGCGGTTAAAAGCTTTTTAACCATAAGGCTCGCGAAGGTTTCGCAAAGATCGCAAAGAAGGGCACCGGAAGCCACTCTATTCTGCAAATCTCAATAGCAACTGCGCGGTGCTATCTTTAATCCACAGAAAACCTTTGCATGTCTGACACCTCCAACGGACTTGTCGCGGACTCCAGAGCACTGGAATCCGAACTGCGGCGGCAGGTACACGGCGAGGTCCGCT
>WNFY01019758.1_pt1 | contig 10597 bp, 6 predicted proteins | sample 5400091 | NCBI WGS metagenome assembly WNFY01 (sample SAMN13153364, study PRJNA577476) | soil metagenome | isolation source: 60 cm soil or saprolite under grassland replicate 1 | place: USA:California | collected 2016-06-15
TCTTCGATTTCTGGCGCTGCGGCCGGGAAATGATGGAGTCCGATTCGTCGAACAGATCGCGAGTGCCGAAGACCGCAAGGCCAGCATCCGGCAGAATCATTCCATCCGGCACATAGGCCTTGACCACCGTGGCGGCGAGTACATCACCGGCAAAGTACGCGGTTTCGTCGGCGTAGCTCTCGCCACCACGCGTGCGGCTTCCCAGACGAAATTGAACGCCAGATTCGGCAAAGAAGTCTGCCAGCCTTTCCAACTCTCCTGTGTTCGGAGCGGCAACCAACACCCGCCGATTCTCCGCGATCTGCTTCTTCACTTCCTCCAACATGTTTGGAATCGAACCGTGAAATCGGGGGCTGGGCTGCGAGTGGAATTCAACGGTTTCCAACTCATTTGAGCGCGTTACACCAAGATGCTCGAAATCAGCGCCAGTCGCATTTTGCAGCGCGCTCCACCAGCGGTCAGGAGCAACATAGAGGTCCGAGGGTCGAACCAGGTTGCCGATGCCGCTACGTTCGTGTGCCTCCTCGATTTTCTCCCAGGCGGAATCCAGTTCGCGTTTCAGCAACTCAGGCTCGTCGGCAATGACAATGGCGTTGGGTACGAGGTCAAGAACTGTACCTGCCGCACCGGCTACGGGTGCATAGAATTCCCAGCCCGGAAACACGGTGACGCCTCCTGAGCGCGAAACTTCCTCGATGATTTCCGCGGAACCAGCAACCCGTTTCCCTGAGAGACGCGCGTGAATTGCGCCTAACACCTCTTCGCTTACCGGAGTTTCTGAGAGCGGTAGTAGAACGATTTCATCCACAGGTGACGAGGAACGCTGGGTACCGGGATCGAACTTGCGGATGGACTCAATTTCGTCCCCGAACAGTTCGATTCGCACCGGGCGTTCCGCCTCCGGCGAATAGACGTCGAGAATGCCTCCGCGCAGCGCATACTCGCCGGGCATTTCGACAACGTCAGTCGAGTTGTAGCCGATCGAGTTGAGGTGGGCGAGCAAGGTTGTCGTATCGATACTCTCGCCGCGCCGCACGACTCGCCCGAGGCCGGAATAGAATTCCGCCGGGCGCAACCGCGTTGCCCCAGCCAGCACGGGTACCAGAATGATCTCAGCCGCGCCCGTGGCAATTCTCCACAAAGCGATCGCACGCTGTTCCTGGATTTCCGGATGTGGGGAAAGATTTTGAAACGGCAGAACGTCACGTGTCGGCAATGCTACGACGCTCTCGGCAGGCGAACTGCCGGTCAGCTCACAAAACGCTTGCGTTACGGGAAGGAACTCATCCAGTTCTTCGTTGTTGCGGACGACCACGACCAGCGGACGATCGGTGTTCTTGCGTAGCTCCGCCAGGAGCAACGCTTTTACCGGAGGGGTCAGTCCAGAGACACGGATGCGCCCCGTGTGGGCCCGAAGGTGGGAGGTCACACGCGAAAACGCGGGCAGCTTTTCTGCGTCCGCAAAAAAATCGCGGACGAAGGACAGGACCATTGCTCGACTATTCTAGCAGCCGAAACAGGTCTGCCTTCGCCGCTGAGAGATACTTCGATCTTTCTGACTAACGGCCCGCGCCGGATGCTCCTCCCGCGCCTCCGCCTTCACCGGTGATTTCCAGCACGAACTTCTTTCCGCGGAAGCGGATTTGCGCCACCGACCTGCTCCCGTCAGGATTCACGTTGATCAGTGCGCTGTCGTTTGGAGGCGCAACTTGCATCGTGACCACATGCGCGCTCGCGAGAGCCACTTGTTTGCTGCCTTGCATGATACTCAACTGCACCTGGTCCCCCGAACCTTCCCACTGCACTTTGTAATTACCGGGAGCAAGTTGCTTGCCCGCAACCAAAGCTGGGTGTTGAAGCTCGAATGAACCTTTATTGGCCGCAAAGGCACTGGCCGCGAGCAGAACTATGCTCAAGAGCAAAACGCCTTGCGAAATTCGCATACGACTGATAGCTGCTTTCACCAATCTCCTCCTTGTTCCCATTTGCGGGAACGGTTGGTGGCGGCCGCTTGCGCCTCAGGCTTGCATTTCGCGCGCTGAGGCATAAAATGCTTCGGGGGTTTGCAAGCGAGTTGGTCCGCGAAGACGCACTCGTTCCGCGGGGACTATTCTCACCCTGGCCGCCAAACCGAGCGTGAGGTAGTCCCTTCCCCTGTTTTCTTCTCTGCTGGCGCTGAAGCGCAGCAATCTCCCTGCGCATCTCTTCACCTCAATACGCGGAAAAGCAGGCGCTGGTTCCGCAGTTCGAAGCGATAGCAGTTGGACGGACTTTCAGCGCAGAAGTTAGCAAACAGAAATTAGCGGGGGGATTTCTTTACAGGGCTCGCTGAGCGCGATTTCTCAAGCAGCACGGTCGCGTGGGCGATCGCGGCGTTATCCGTGCCCATACCTTCCGGCGTTTTCGCCTTAATTCCAATTTGCTCGCCGGCTATTCCCAGGAGTGCTGAGAGATTTGCACGGATTCGCGCTGCGTGGGGCCCGATCTTCGGGTGCGCGAGGATCAGCGTCGAATCCACATTCGATATTGTGTATCCAGCCGCTTTGACCCGGCGCAGCGCTTCTTCGAGGAATACGGCAGAATCAGTGCCCTTCCATCGCGGGTCGGAAGGCGAAAACAACGTTCCGATATCGGGTGCAGCAACGGCCCCGAGCAGCGCATCGGTGACGGCGTGAAGCAGGACGTCACCGTCGGAGTGACCGCCCAGACCTTTGGGATGTTCGAGGTCGATTCCGCCGATCTTGAGCGGAACTCCAGTCTTGAACTCGTGCGAGTCCCAACCATAGCCGATGCGGAACTGAGGGGACGCCGGTTTCGTCTTTGGAGGCATGGCAAAACTTTGGTGCAACCGAGTCGAAATACGACGATCTTACGAGTGACAGTTTACGTGAAGAAGAACTGGTACGCCTATAATTTCGGGATGCGCAAAGAAGCAGAACTCGTTGGGAAGGCCGTGTTGTCAATAGCACTGCTGCTCACAACCTGCGTTGCCGCACAGCAAACCCAATCGGCCAATGAGCCTGTCATCACTACGAAAGAGCTTCCCGTTGCCGGGTTGTGGGACTTTTACTCGGTAAGGGTCGAGACGGAAGGTACTCAGGCATTGACCTGGCGAGCGGTTAACGGCTCGTTGCCGCACAATCTCGAACTGCACGAGTTTGGGAGGATCGACGGAGTAGTCAACGAGCAGGGGACGTTTGAAGTCGAGATTGTCGCAACGGGGCAAGGCGGTGCCCGTAGCAAGCCTAAGAGATTCAAATTGGAGGTGGAGCGTCCACTGAAGACGGATTGGTCGCTAAAGTCTCAAGTGAATGGCAGCCGTATCGAAGGTTCCATCAAAGTCTCGAATACGACGGGCCGCGATTTTGATCTGAGCCGTTCGGAGACACGCTCTCGCCCGGGAGTTACGTGGTGAACATCGATGTTGTGGGGGAGGAGCCGAACTCGGGGATGATCTTCCGCACACGCCTGCTTGCTCCGAAGCAGACCATTGCCCAGGGGCCGTGACTAAGAAGGCATTTCGCAGCATGCATTAAATATGTAAGCTAAGCAGGCGCTACCTAGCCGGATGTCCTCACGCCCAGGAGGATCGATGATTCGCAGAGTAATTTGCCTCGTTGGCTTTTGCAGTCTCTGTCTCGCAGCCGACAATGCTCCTCAACCTTCACTCACGATTTACAACCAGAACTTTGCGGTGGTGCGCCAAGAGCTGCCTCTCACCCTGACTGCAGGCGTCAACAGTGTTAAGGTCGCTGACATTACCATGCACCTTGAACCGGATTCCGTAATCTTGCGAGATCCATCTGGTAGACCGATTCAGGTGCTTGAGCAGAATTATCGCGCCGACCCTATCTCAGAACCGCTGTTACTCTCCCTCTTTGAGGGCAAAACCATTGATTTTCTGATAACACACGACAATAAACAGGAAGTTGTACCGGGCAAGATCATCCGCAGCGGATACGCGCCGCACAACTCGATGGCAATGAACCAGTACGGGCCTCACTACTACCAGGCACAAGCCGCATATGTTGCTTCTGAGCAACCGATCATCGAGATCGAGGGGAAAGTCCGCTTTGGCTTGCCGGGAACGCCGCTCTTTCCCGCTCTAGGGGACGACACCGTGCTGAAGCCGACACTGCAGTGGATGCTCTCGTCCGATAAGGCGGGGCCGCTGACAGCCGAATTTTCCTACGTGACCGGGGGGCTGACCTGGCAGGCGGACTACAACATTGTGGCGCCGGAAAAGGGCAATGCGGTTGACATCGTTGGCTGGGTCACGATGGACAACCAGAGCGGTAAAGATTTTCAGAACGCCCGCGTTAAGCTGATGGCGGGCGACGTGAACAAAATTCAGCCGGGTCAAGGAGGCGGAGTTGGCGGGGGAGTATATGTGTTAGCACAACAGGCGGAGTCTGTGGCCCCTCCCGTGACAGAGAGGACGTTCGACGAATACCACCTCTACACGCTGGCTCGACCTACGACGCTGCATGACCGGGAGACCAAGCAAGTCGAGTTCATTCGAGCGGCGAATGTTACTACTACCCAAGTTTACGTCTACGACGGTCTCAAACTCGATTCCAACCGCTACAACGGATGGGACGAGGAGAGCATTCGCAATAATTCGTCCTTTGGGACAGAGTCCAATCCGAAGGTCTGGGTCATGCGCGAATTCAATAACTCGGAGGCGAACCACCTTGGCATGCCGCTGCCAAAGGGCCGAGTGCGCTTCTACCGCCGCAATGACGACGGCCAGATCGAGTTCACGGGCGAAAACGTCATCGACCATACTCCACGGGATGAGCGCGTACGAGTTTACACAGGGAATGCTTTTGATTTAACGGGTGTGCGCCGGCGCACCGACTATCGGCTCGATATGAATGCGCAGCGCCTCACCGAGACCTTTGAGATCAAGGTTCGCAATCACAAGAAGGAAGCCGTGGAAGTTCGGGTCATTGAGCACCTGTACCGATGGTTCACGTGGGACATCCAAGTCAGTTCGGACACCTACAAGAAAACGGACAGCCGCACCATCGAGTTTCCGGTGACGATTCCGCCCGATGGAGAGAAGACGATCACCTACACGGCCCACTACACGTGGTGAAGGCGGAGGTCGAAGAGCCGTAACGAAAAAGGGCCGCTCTTCGACCAAGTCCCAACCGATTGTTGCGTCGGGACCGGAGGGGGAGGAGCAGATCGAAGAGCGACCGCAGGTGCTTCGAACCGTTTGTCAGGGCTGTGATCCAAACACAGACGGGAGCACCAAAAAAATAAGAGTCCCGAAGTGATGTTGATCTCATTCGTCTCAGCCAGTAGCTCGCTTTAGACCCTTGCCGACCTTCTTATTCGCGATCCTTGCGGACTGCGTTCAAGCGATCTTTGCTCGGGCTCCGGGCTTACCGCCAACCGGACAAACCAGTTCAACGCCTCGGGACTCTATCTTGCCTTTGACTGGGTTCCCTGTTCTCCTCGACCAGCGCTTTGCTATAGAGCCTTACTGGCCTTCCTTCCGTCATTCTGCCGGAGCTCTGTACGCCAGATTCGTTGGTTGCCCAACTTCTCTTGCGTTAGCACTCTGGCAGTCTGCGGAAGGTGACCGCGCTTGACCCCCGGACGCCGCACCAACCGGAAAAACTCAGTAACTGTCAAAGAACAATTGTGTTGTACACCTTGTATTTTTTGGGTCAACAAGAAAAACAGATTTCTATGTGCTTTGAAATCAATCAAGTGCAGCTCGTTCACAGGGGCGTGCAGCGGGGATGGTGCAGTGGCGATTCGTCAATTCGCTCGCAACCCGCGCCGGATGCGGAATTCAGGGAGTTCATGCGGTTTTCACGCATCCTTCGCAGCAGCAATATCGAGTTTTCATTGTGAAAATCCTGAGAGAATCCGCTCTGGGCAAGGGAAGTCTATGGAAAGGAAACGGTCGCGAGGAGCGGGGAAAGGCTTTGACCTCGATCGCATCACCAGTACAGTGGGTGCCCCGTCCTTCGCGCACTTTGCGAAGGGCGGGGCACCTAGGCGTTTTGCGCAGGTTCGATCAAGCCGCAGACACTCGAAACGATGCAACCGGTTGGCAGGACAAACAAAATAGCATAAGCAGCATCGTCTCCGCCTTTGCAAAGAACGTAAGGACGGGGCACCCCTGGGTGTTGGTGATAGAAGCGAGGTCAAAGGCCGGGGCACCCGACCGATTCTCTATTTGCCGGCGGCTAGTCCTCGACTTCTCAGACGTTCAATGAAATAGCATTGTGGTCTAGCCGAAGGTTTCATGCACAAAATCCTGCTACCCTAGCGAGGATGAAGATGTTGAAGCGACGAATGGCATCAGTTGCTGTGTGTCTGGTTTTGGTTTCCCCCGCACTCTCGCAGCGCGCGGGGGATTCGGATGAGAAACTCGCATCCGATTTCTGGACATGGCGAGCACGATACGCGCAGTACACGGGCGATGATGTGCTGCGCATGGAGCGGCCGTTGGGCGCGGTCCGCGACTGGTCAGCCGCGAGTGTCGAAAGCCAGCGAAAGGAATTGGCAGCATTCGACCAGCAGTGGAAGAACCTGACAGACCACAGTGTTCCGGTCCCGAAACAGGTCGACCATCGGCTCATCGGGTCTGCGTTGGCGCGCGTCCATTGGGAGTTGGACATTCTCAAGCGTTGGCAGCGGGACCCGAATTTCTATATCGAGCAAACGCTGACGCCCGTGGCGGAGGCGTTGACAGTACCGGGTCCGTACGACGAAAAGGAGGGCCGGGAGATCATGGCTCGGTTGAACAATGTTCCTGCGATTCTGGAGCAGGCGCAGCAAAACCTGGTGTCGCCGCCCGCGCCGTTTGCGAAGATGGCGATTGATTCGCTGGCTGACATTCGGCTGAGACTGGAACAGATTGCGAAAACGCTTCCACCGGAGACGACGATTGCCGCCGCCGAGTGGCAGGCGTCGGCGGAACGCGCTGCGACCGCCCTGGAGACATACAGGAAATGGCTCCAGAAGCTTTTGCCGACGTTGCCTGCGCAGTCGGCGATTGGGCGCGAGAACTACACGTGGTTCCTGCACAACGTGGCCCTGATGCCGTACACGCCGGAAGAGTTGGTGGCACGGGCCGAGCAGGAATGGCGGCGCGCAGTAGCATTCGAAGGGCTCGAAATAAATCGGAACCGATCGGTGCCGCCCCTGGTGATGGCGCCGACTGTGGATGAGTTCATCGCGCGCAATCGGAAGGCGGAGCTGGAAGTGCGTGAATTCCTGGAGCGCAAGGAAATTCTGACCTTGCCAACCTGGCTGCAGCACTGGACTCTTCGCCCGCAACCGACGTACTTGGCGGCGCTTGGGGATTTTATCGAGATGGACGACTTCGCCGCGCCCTCGCGCCTCGATCAAGATGGAATACGCTACACGGCTCCGCCTTCGCCCACCGCTGGTTATTTCAGGGTTGCAGATGCAAAAGACCCCCGGATAGGGATCGTTCATGAGGGCACGGTTGGACATTATGGACAGCTTTGCGCGTCGTGGAAGAATCCCGATCCGATCCGCCATTACTACTACGACTCGGGCGCGAATGAGGGTATCGGGTTCTACGCGGAGGAGATGATGCTGCAATCGGGACTGTACGACAACAGCCCGCATTCGCGAGAGATTGTGTACAACCAGATGCGCCTGCGCGCGCTGCGCGTGATTGTGGACGTGAACGTGGCAATGGGAACATTCACGCCGGAACAGGCAGTCGATTTTCTCCGGCGTAATGTTCCGATGGACGCGGCAGATGCGCGGACGGAGGTTGTAGAGATGGGCGAGACACCGGGCCAGAAGATCGCCTACCAGACGGGAAAACTTCAGATCGTGCAGATGATGGAGGATGCGCGGCTGAAGCAGGGCGACAAGTTCAGCGTGCGCAAGTTTCATGATTACGTTTGGCTGAACGGGAATGTGCCAGTCGCGTTGCAACGGTGGGAGTATCTGGGGTTGGACGATGAGGTGAGCAAGCTCGGTGGACTGAAGTAGGCTCCCAGTTAAAAGAGGAGAAATCACTTCTGATCCAATCCGTGTTCCCGCGCCGGGTGCCCATCCTTTGTTTTTCTGGGCACCATCATGATTGAGGGTGCCCCATCCTTGCGTTCTTTGCAAGGGTGGGAACCTCGAACGTGTAGATCAGGGATGTGGGCTTTGAAGTTGAGGTCCGTGCGTCCCGCCCTTCGCAAACTACGCGAAGGACGGGGCACCCAACTCTGTTGGTGATCCAAGCGAGGTCAAAGGCCGGGCCACCCATCCGAGATCCAAGGTGTGGGGTTCAATCAATACCGAAACTTGTACGCAAGTTGAACGGACACTTCCCGCGGGTTCACGTAGTGCGTGCCGCCGAAGGTGTTGCTGTTATCGAGCAGGTAGTGATTGTTCGACAGGTTCAATCCCGTTAGGCGAAGGGTCAGTTTCTCCCCGAAGGACTTTGCCAGCGCAAGGTCAAACGTCGTGTGCGTCGGCAGGTGGGTGGGCAAAGTAAAACCATCGCCGTTCAAGAAGCCAGAGCCGTAGGTCAGATCGAAGTTCGCTGTGCTTTTCCATGGAAGCGAGAAGTCGAGGCCCGTGCTTAACGTGTCGCGCTGGTCGTGGTCGAGGAAACACAGGGTGTCGCAGGAGTCGCCGCCGATTAGGCCGCCGGTGACCGTGCCTGACCATTCCGAATAAGCATGGGAATACACCAGATGCCATTGCGAGAAGCCCGCAATGCGGGGCGAGTTAGCGGACACTTCCCAGCCCCGCAAGGTGGCTGATAATAGCGGCCGTAAAATCCGCGCAGGACCCATTTGAGCTTGGGAACCTGGATAGCGCCGCCGATGCGGGAATCGGCGGAGTTCTCGCTGACGCTGTCCGGGCCACCATAGTGGCTCAGGCGAAGTCCGGCATTGAAGGTCAGCCAGGAAGCAGCCTTGAATTGGTCCTCCAGAAACAGCGCCTCGTTGCCCGCCCAGGGAATGGTGCGGTTGGAGAAGTCTGGAGATACTGCCAGCACGCCGGGCGGTGTGCCGAGCGTCGAAAAGGGAAGAGCACGATAATTCGGCCGTCCCTCCGGGACTCTCATTATTCGTGCCCGTTTCCCAGCGCTGAAGCGCTGGGCTAAGCTCGTTCGCCCCTCCGGGGCTGTCGTCACCGAGTAGAACTGGTTGTCGCGCTCGCGGAAGACCTGCACACCAGCGCGGAAGTTATGCCGCCCTCGGAGCACGCCAAGGCTCACAACCCCGCCCTGGTAGTTCGATCCACGGTCGTACTCCGAAAGCACCTCATCCTGCGGGCTCGGAATGTAATGCGCGCGATTGAAGTGGTAGAAGGGCGATACTGTCAGAGAAACGCCACTCGCGACGTTGTGCAGCCAGGAGAAATTCACGAAATCGTCGCGCTCGTCCTCGACATCGTGCAGCGGGTTGGCTGGGTCGATTGGCGCCTGGTAATGGTCTCCTCGGGCGGACGCGACCAGACGAAGCTGGTTCGCGGCATCCTTGTTGAAAATGAGAGAAGCGAAAGCGCTCAGGCCGGCAGCCTGATCGTTTATGGCGCTCGGAACCGGGGTTTCAAGTCCCAGATCCGTCCGGTAGCCGGTCAGGCTTCCGTAGTAGGCGAATCGCTCGGTGTGGTCGCCGAAACTGAGCTGGTCGTTGGTGTTGTTGAAGCTGCCATAGTTGGTGACCAACTCGGCTTCGCGGTTGCGCTCGAAACCGGAGCGGGTCACAACGTTAAAGACGCCGAAGGTGCGGTCTCCGTACTCGGCGGAATAGCCGCCGCGCTGGACCTCAATGCTGTCGATATCCTTGGGATCAAACTGTGGCCCGACGTTCGAGGCAATGCTTGTGTTGGGGACGGGCACGCCGTCGAGCAGCCACGAGACCTGATGTCCCCCGCGTATGTGCAGCTGGTCATGCACGACGAACGATCCGGGCACATGGCTGGTGATCATTGCCATGCTGTTGGTCTGGGAAGCGCCGGGGGTGTCGGCGATCTGGGCCCGGCTGATCACGCTTGTCGATGTAGACGAGTCCGGGTTCACGGCCTGTGCGGAATCCTTGACCTCCACCGATGCGTTCGCGGCTGCGATCGCAAGCGGGAAATGGAGGCGGGCTTCGCTGGAGGAAGTCAGTGTCAGCTTCTGAATTTGGGAAACAAAGTCCTGCACCTCGACACTTACCGTGTAATTACCCAGAGGAACGTTGGCAAACCGGAACTGGCCGGAATCGTCGCTAGTGGCAGTTTGCGACCAGGTGGAATCCTCGGCCGAAAGGGTGACCTTGGCGCCTTGGACCGGCCGATGCTCGGGATCGTGGATCAAACCCGATATCGAGCTGAAAATTGAGGCGCTTAGGCTGGCGGACAAAAACAGAATAGCGCCAAGCCATGCGCACGGACTTCGCATGTGATCTCCCACGAAGACAGCTCTTAGCTCTTAGCTCTTAACTTGAAAGAGCCAGACGTGATTCGAGCTGCGCGGGGGGAGCGCGGTCGGAGAATCCTACGGAAGTGAGGATGGAAAGAAGTAACGACCGATGGCGGAGGTCTGTTCGGGCCGCGACGCGGACCGGGTTGTCTGATTTCGGAGGTACCGTTAACGGTGACT
>WNFY01006290.1_pt1 | contig 10596 bp, 4 predicted proteins | sample 5400091 | NCBI WGS metagenome assembly WNFY01 (sample SAMN13153364, study PRJNA577476) | soil metagenome | isolation source: 60 cm soil or saprolite under grassland replicate 1 | place: USA:California | collected 2016-06-15
CGGATCGAGGCCGCCCGCCAGTACGCGGAGACGACCCGCTGCCGGCGCGCCGAGCTGCTCGGCTACTTCGGCGAGCACTACGAGCCGCCGTGCGCGGCCTGCGACAACGACACCTCCCCGGCGCCCGCACACCGGACGGCGGAGACCTCATTGCCCGAGGGCGTACCCGTGCGGCATCGGCTCTGGGGCCGCGGCGTCCTGCTCTCGCGCGACGAGCACGAGCTGGTCGTCGCGTTCGACTCGGTTGGCTACCGGCACCTGACCGCGGCGGCGCTGACGAACGGGTTGCTCACGATGGCGTGACGGGCTCCGCGCGGCGCGGCAGCTTCCACCCCGGGCGTACGAAATGGCAGGTGTAGCCGTCGGGGATCCGCTCGAGGTAGTCCTGGTGCTCCGGCTCGGCTTCCCAGAACGGCCCGGCCGGCGAGACCTCGGTGACGACCTTGCGCGGCCACAGCCCGGACGCGTCCACGTCCGCGATGGTGTCCTCGGCGATCCGCCGCTGGGAGTCATCGGTGTAGAAGATGGCCGACCGGTAGCTGGCGCCGATGTCGTTGCCCTGCCGGTTCTTCGTCGTCGGGTCGTGGATCTGGAAGAAGAACTCGAGCAGTTCCCGGTACGACGTCCGGGCCGGGTCGAAGGTGATCTCGATGGCCTCGGCGTGCGTGCCGTGGTGGTAATACGTCGCATTCGGCACGTCGCCGCCGGTGTAACCGACCCGCGTGCTGAGCACGCCCGGACGCTTGCGGATAAGGTCCTGCATTCCCCAGAAACACCCCCCGGCGAGGATGGCCTTCCCGGTTTCCTGACTCATGGCCTTACCGTAGCGTGGCCTTACCGTAGCGCCGCGGCCGCCGGGTTGACCGGCGCCGGCCGGTGGGCGTCAATGATCGAATGACGACGGCGCTCCCCGAGCCCATCCCGCCGATGCTGGCCACGCTGGCGCGGGCGTGTTCCGCCCGGCCGGTACGGCGAGATTTGGCTGGTGGATCATCCGTGGTCATGCCCGCTTGCCGCGGTCGCGCTTCCGCTTCGCTCTGGCGATCTCGCCGTGGATCGGCAGCCAGTAGTAGGGAATGAACGCGGCGATCACGGCCACGCCGAGAGCGGGAAGCAGGGCGCCTAGCAGGCTTCCGGTGGCGATCCAGACTAGGGCGAGCCGGAAACGCCGGCTGACGGCTCTCTCGCCGGCGGAATCGATCGTGGTGGCGAGCAGTCGGCGATCATGACGTGCGTACCACCATGACGTTGAACAGAATGGCTGCCACTTCGAAGGCGATGCCGTGGAAGACGACAGCAGTGCGCTGCCCGTGTCCGTCGCGGAACGCCTGGGCCAAGACGGAGGCGGCGAACGGCAGGAACGCGATGTCCATCAGCAGCACGGTGTTCAGGAACAGCACCAGCCGGTCGGCACTCCGGATGTGGTCGAACATGACGTGATGATTGGCCCACACCTGCCCGATCAACATGAAGGTGACGACGTAAGCCAGGTATGACGGCCAGAGCGTGCCGAGACCGCGCAAAAGGTGCCGGGTGTCATGTGGCGGGCGGATCTCCAGGACGAGCAGTGTGACGGCGATGGCGATGACCGCATCGCTGAACGCGACGACCCGCGCAGGATCGCGCTCCACGCCGAACGGCGTTGACCTTCCTGATCCACGAACAGGTTCTGTCACCGCCCAAGCGTGCGACACCAGGCCCCGCTGCACGCCGAGCCGAGCGGCGTGTCATCCAACGCGGCCACCGCTGACGCCAGGAGGGGCCGCCTGTCCTACGCACGAGGCTTTATCGCATCAGGTTCAACAAGATCGTCAACGACAAATCCGGTACAGCAGAGGGTCATCAACGATGGCAAGTACTGTCAGATGTTGGCAGGCTTTCCGCTGGTCGGGGCCACGATCGGCCCGATTCATGTTGATCTCCGTCAGGCGTGGGTGTTTGGGGTTCAAATCCCCGCCACTCTCGCACTGGCCCGGTTACGCGCCTGAGCGCGGTCACAGCCCGGAGACGTTGTGGCACATGGAGGGTAAACACCTGCTCGCCCGCTGGGCGGGCCACCTCAGCTCGTCAACGACCTGCAAGCTGAGCGAGTCAAGCTATGGCACGAGGCCTGCCGGGAGGTCGCTGACGAAGAAGCACATCACGAAGGCGTGCCGCCGCGGAGACCCGGGAACAAGCAGCCAGAGAACGGGTCGCACGGGAGGCAGACCTTCATGCCACGGCTTAGACGACAGGGCCGACCATCGCGGTGACACCGGTATGGCGTTCCCGCTGACCGTCCCGCACAGTCGAGACCAAGATCATGTCACAGTCTGCCGCCTGGTTGCCACTCCCGTCCGGATTTCGGGCGGATCGACCGCCGGCTCGCCATAACGGCCGCAGAAGTCCTACCAATCGACGACTGTCGCAGGATGCCGAGACCTCGTAGGCTCGCTGCCACGTAAACAGGTCGGATGTATGCGGCCGACTGCGGCTGCACCGGCTGTCACGGAGGTGTCCGATGGATGGTGGTGGGCTCAGCCGGTCGCCGGTGTCGCGGCGGGCTCTTCTTGGTGGAGTGGTCGGAGGTATGGCGGCCAGCGCCCTGCCTGTGACAGCCGCGTCGGCTTCGGTCTCGGCGCCAGCGGTCGCGCAGGATGCCGGCGCCTCCGTGATCGCCGCGGCGGTCCCGCTGGACAACCGGATGACCACCGACGCGCAGTGGGCGGACTTCCTGGCCGGGCAGGATCTGCTGTGGCGGCGACTGCCGACGGTGTGGCACGAGGGTCCGTTCCTCGGCGACGGCCGGCTCGGCACGATGGTCTACAAGGAGCCCGGCGCCAACCAGGTGCGCTTCACCGTCCAGCACGCTGAGGTTCAGGACCACCGGCCGGAGTTCGGCAGCGGGTTCGGGGTCTGCCGGCTGCCGGTCGGTCACCTCACGTTGGAGCCGGTGGGCACGATCTCTTCGGTCAACTGGCGGCTGGATCTGTGGGATGCGGAGCTGGTCGGCACGATCACGACGAGCGCCGGCCAGTTGTCGCTGCAGGTCTTCATCCACAACCAGGTGCTGGTCGCGTCCGTCACGCCAAGCGGCGGGGAGCAGGTCCGGTGGGTGTTCCACGCCGAGGAGGCCATCAGTCCGCGGGCCCAGTTCGAGACGCCGCCGAGCGGATACACGGCCAACCCGCCACCCACCACCAAGACGACCGGCGATGTGCGGCAGGTGATCCAGCCACTGCTCGCCGGTGGCCAGACCGCCACGGCGTACCGGCAGATCGCCGGACCGTCAGCGAACCAGCGCCTGCTGTACCTGTCGGTGGCGCACAGCTTTCCGGATACCACCGCGGAGGCCACGTCGCTCAACCGGGTGCAGTCGGCCAGCGGCGTGGCGCTGAGCGACTATGTGGGTGGCCACCGCAGCTGGTGGCACGCGTTCTACCGCAAGAGCTTCCTGTCCATCCCGGACCAGCGGCTGCAGAGCTTCCACTGGATCCAGCTCTACAAGGTCGCCTCCGGCTCGCGCGCCGGTGGCCCGGTCATGGCGACCTGCGGTCCGTGGCTGGAACCCACCCCGTGGCCCGCCGTCTGGTGGAACCTCAACGTGCAACTGGAGTACTGGCTCATCCATGGCTCCAACCACCTGGAGCTGGACTCGATCACCACGACGCTGGACGCCAACCGCCAGCAGTTGATCAACAATGTGCCCAGCGCGTACCGGACGGACTCGTCAGGGATAGGTCGCAGCTCCGACATGTTCTGCACCCGCAGCGTGCCGACGCCCGGCAGCTCCGGGACGACAGAAGTTGGCGACCTGCCCTGGGCGCTGCACAACGTGTGGCTGTCCTACCGGCACACGATGGACGACACGATGCTGCGCGACGTGCTGTTCCCGATCCTGCGCCGGTCGATCAACTACTACCTGCACTTCCTCTACACCGACAGCGCCGGCCGTATGCACCTGCCGCAGACATTCTCGCCGGAGTACGGCGTGAACGCGGTCGACTGCAACTACGACCTGTCCCTGCTGCGCTGGGGCTGCCAGACCCTGCTGGATTCGGCGCAGCGGCTCGGCATCACCGACTCGCTGGCGCCCACCTGGCGGCGCGTCCTGGACACGTTGACGCCGTTCCCGACCGACAGCAACGGGTACATGATCGGCGCGGGCGTGCCCTTCGCCAAGTCGCACCGGCACTACTCGCACCTGCTCATGATCTACCCGCTGTACGTGGTCAACTGGGATCAGATCGGCAACCGGCCGCTCATAGAAACGTCGGTGGGCTGGTGGATCGGGTTGACCGGCGCGCACCGCGGCTACAGCTACACCGGGGCCGCCTCGTTCTACGCGATGATGGGCCGCGGTGACACCTCGCTGAGCTACCTGAACAAGTTCTTCGACCCGACGGTGTCGTTCCCGGTCCGGGCCAACACGATGTACACCGAGGCCGGGCCGGTCGTGGAGACGCCGCTGTCGGCGTCTCAGTCGCTGCACGACATGCTGTGCCAGAGCTGGGGCGGCGTTATCCGGCTGTTCCCCGCGGTGCCCACGTCGTGGAAGGACGTGACCCTGCACGACTTCCGGACCCAGGGCGCGTTCCTGCTCACCGCGGCGCGCACCGACGGCGTCACCCGGTTCGTGCGTCTGCGCAGCCTCGCCGGCGAGCCCTGCCGCATCAAGCCCGGCATCGCACCCGCCACGCCGTCCACCATCTACCAGGCGGAGAACGCGACGATCTCGCAGGGTGTGGTGGAGTCCAACCAGGCCGGGTTCACCGGGACCGGGTTCGTCAACTACAACAACGTTGTCGGCAGTTACGTGGATTTCACGGTGAACGCGGCGGTGGCCGGCACGGCGACGCTGCGGTTCCGGTACGCCAACGGGACCACGACGAGCCGGCCGATGGACATCGCCGTCAACGGCGCGCTGGCCGTCGACGAGCTGGCCTTCCCGGGCACCGGCGCCTGGACGACCTGGCAGATCGCGACGGCCACGGTGACGCTCAACGCCGGGTCCAACACGATCCGGGCCACCGCGACGACCGCCAACGGTGGGCCCAACCTGGACTACCTGGAGGTGGCGCAACAGCCCGCGGCCGCCGCCTCCTACCAGGCCGAGAGCGCCACGATCTCGGAGGGCGTCGTGGAGTCCAACTGGGCGGGGTTCACCGGCACCGGGTTCGTCAACTACAACAACGTCGTCGGCAGCTATGTGGAGTTCACCGTGGACGCCGCGGCGGCCGGTCGGGCGACGCTCGCGTTCCGGTACGCCAACGGGACAACGACGAGCCGGCCGATGGACATCGCCGTCAACGGCGCGCTGGCCGTCGACGAGCTGGCCTTCCCCGGCACGGGTGCCTGGACGACGTGGCAGGCCGCGACCGCCGCGGTGACGCTCAACGCCGGGTCCAACACGATCCGGGCCACCGCCACCACGGCGAATGGCGGGCCCAACCTCGACCGGCTGGATGTCAGCCCGCAGACATCAACGCTCACCGTCGTCCTGGACGACGGTACGCCCGCCACGTGGCGCGACCTCGGCGGTGGAGTGATCGAAGTCGATCTGCCGCGCGACCGGGAGGTGCTGGTGCACGCCGTTGGCGCCACCCCGCCGCTGACCGTCGCTCCGGTCCCGATCAGCAAACCCGGCGCTGCCTGGGGCCTGCCCGGCTGACCGATCCACGGCGCAAACGACCTATGTGATGCGGCGTGCCAAAACACGCATCGACGACCACCACATCCTTGACAGCCTCCCTCATCCAGTGGTCCGATCTCTCACAATGGTTAAAACCCCTTCCTAATTGATGGCAGGGGATCTCGTTCCCGAACGTCTCGTCTTGTCCATCCGCAACCGCCGGTAGGGCTTGTTGGAGGAATCATGACGGTGAGAGGGCTGTGGTCGCGTAGCCGGTTGGGTGCGGCGGTCGTCGGAGTCGGGTCACTGATCGCACTGTCCCTGTTGCCGGTCACCGCCGCCGCCGGGGCGGCGGTCCGGTACGAGGCCGAGGTCGCGACGATTTCGCAGGGTGTGGTGGAGTCCAACCATCTGGGCTTCAGCGGCACCGGGTTCGTCAACTACGACAACCTGGTCGGCTCGTACGTGCAGTGGACGGTCAACGCGTCGGCCGCCGGGACGGCCACGATCGGGTTGCGCTATTCGAACGGGACGACGACGAACCGGCCGATGGACATCACGGTCAACGGGGTGCTGGTGTCCGACGAGTTGGCGTTCGGGTCGACGACCAACTGGGACACCTGGGCGACGAAGACGATCACCGCGGCGGTGAATGCCGGCGCGAACACGATCCGGGCCACTGCGACCACCGCCAACGGCGGGCCGAACGTCGATTTCCTGGACTTCGAGGTGGCCGCGCCGGTCACCGACTACCAGGCCGAGAACGCGACGATCTCGCAGGGTGTGGTGGAGTCCAATCATCTCGGCTACACCGGCACCGGGTTCGTCAACTACGACAACGTGGTCGGCTCGTACGTGGAGTGGACGGTCAGCGCCGCCGCGGCGGGCAGCGCGAGCCTCGCGATTCGCTACTCCAACGGGACCACCACCAACCGGCCGATGGACATCACGGTCAACGGCGCCCTGGTCGCCGACGAGCTTGCCTTCAACGGCACCACGAACTGGGACACCTGGCAGGACGCCACGCTCACCGCCCCGCTCAACGCCGGCGCCAACACGGTGCGGGCGACGGCCACCACCGCCAACGGCGGGCCCAACGTCGACCGGCTCACCGTGAGCGGTGGCACCGGCGGCGACACCGAACCGCCGACCGTGCCGGGCAACCTACGCTCCACCGGGGTCACGTCCAGCAGCGTCTCGCTGGCCTGGGACCCCTCCACCGACAACGTCGGCGTGGTCGCCTACGAGCTGAACAACGGGCTGACCGTTCCCGGCACGTCCACCTCCGTCACGGTCACCGGACTCGCACCGAGCACCGCGTACACGTTCACGGTCCGGGCGCGCGACGCTGCCGGCAACACCTCGCTGCCCTCCAACGCGGTCACCGCCACCACGAGTCCGGCGACAGGCGGGCCTGCCGTCCCGTTCGGGAGCCACCAGTTCCCGTACGTCCCGGGCATGTTGAAGCCGACCGGGTCACAGTCCACGCTGGACCAGGCGGTGATCGACTACTACAACCGGTGGAAGGCCGCGTTCGTCAGGCAGAACTGCGGCAATGGATGGTATGAGGTCATCTCACCCGACGCCGACCACCCGTATGTCGCCGAGGCGCAGGGGTACGGCATGGTCATCACCGCGATCGTGGCCGGCGCCGACCCCAACGCGCGGACCATCTTCGACGGCATGGTCAAGTACATGCTCGCGCACCCGTCGGTGCACAACGCGGACCTGCTCGCCGCGGAGCAGGACAGCTCATGCCGCAGCGTCAACGGCTCGGACTCGGCGACCGACGGCGACCTCGACGTCGCCCTCGGGCTGCTGCTCGCGGACCGGCAATGGGGCAGCGCCGGCACCTACAACTACAAGAACCTCGCGGTCCGGCACATCAATGCCATCAAGGCCAGCGAGGTCAATCCCACCACGCACCTGATGCGGCTGGGGGACTGGAGCACCTGCTGCGACAGCCTCTACTGGACGACCCGGCCGTCCGACTTCATGATCGACCACTTCCGGGCGTTCAGGGCGGCGACCGGCGACACCGCGTGGGACACGATCCGGACCGCGCACCAGAACCTGATCACCAACCTGCAGAATCAGTACGCCCCGAACACCGGGCTGCTGCCCGACTTCGTGGTCACCACCAACACCACCCCGAAGCCGGCTCCCGGCCAGGTCCTGGAGGACCCCAACGACGGCAAGTACTGGTGGAACTCGTGCCGGGTCCCGTGGCGCATCGGCGCGGACGGGGTGACGAGCGGTAACTCCGCCTCGCTGGCGTCGGCGCGCAAGCTCAACACGTGGATCAAGTCGAAGACCGGCGGCAACCCCAACAACATCGCCGTCGGGTACTCGCTGAGCGGCACCGCCATCTCGTCGGGGAGCGAGCCGGCGTTCTTCGCCCCGTTCGCGGTGGCCGCGATGACTGATGCGGGCAGCCAGGCCTGGCTGGACGCGATCTGGAACAAGATGATCAACACTTCGTTCACGAGTAACGACTACTACTCCACCAGCATCCAGCTACAGGTCATGATCATCGCCAGCGGGAACTACTGGGTTCCCTGACGGTCATCGGCGGGTCAGGGGTGCCTCCGGCGGCGGCACCCCTGGCGGCCCAGTCGCCAAGGAGGCGCCGTGGTTCTACGACAGGCACGACCGCGATCCCTGATGACACTGCTGGCCGTGGCCGCGCTGCTGGCGTCGGTCGGTGGCACCGGTGCCGCGAGCGCGGCCACCCGGCAGACGCCCGTCGCGGTGCGCACCGGCGTCACCGTCTCGGCAGCCGGTGAGTCAACCGCCATACCCGGCTTCCTCATCCAGTCCTCGGCGAAGACCACCGACACCGGCGGCACCATCTCGCAGCCCGGCTACGCCGCATCGGGCTGGTATCCGGTCGCCGCGCGCTCCACGGTCTTCGCCGGTCTGCTGCAGAACAACAGGTACCCCGACCCGTTCTACTCGACGAACATGAGGAACGTCGCGACGACCGACTTCTCGGTGCCGTGGTGGTACCGGGCCGATTTCACGTTGGGCAGCGAGACGGGCCTGCGCACCTACGTCGACTTCAGCGGCGTGCTCTCGAAGGCCGACGTCTGGGTCAACGGCGCCCAGGTGGCCAACAGCACCCAGGTTGTGGGGATGTACACCCGCCACGAGTTCGACCTGACCTCGGTCGTGCGTTCCGGCACGAACAGCATCGCCGTCAGGGTGTACCCCAACGACCCCAACCGTGACCTCACCACCGGGTGGATCGACTGGGTGCAGACGCCGCCGGACAAGAACATGGGCATCGTCCGTGACGTGCGGGTACGCCGCTCCGGCAGCGTGGCGCTCCGCAACGCGCACGTGATCACCACGCTTGTTACCCCGACGCTGGACAGTGCGACGGTGACCGCCAAGGCCGCCGTCCGCAACGACTCCGCCAGCGCGGTGACCGCGACGGTCACCGGCACCGTGGCCGGCACTCCGCTCTCGCAGACGGTCAGTCTGGCCGCGCGCGAGACGAAGACGCTGACCTTTCCCCAGGTGACGCTGGATAACCCGCAGGTGTGGTGGCCGGCCGGCATGGGCGGCCAGCCGCTGTACGACCTCGACCTGACCGCCACCGTCTCCGGCGGCGTCTCTGACACTGTGCAGGAGCGATTCGGCATCCGGGACGTCAAGGCGCCGCTGGACGCCAGCGGCCACCGGCGGTACTCCATCAACGGGCGGCCGCTGCTCATCCGCGGCGGCGGCTGGTCGCCGGACCTGTTCCTGCGCTGGGATCCGAAGTACGTCGAGGACAAGCTGCGCTACACCGTCGATCTCGGCCTCAACACCATCCGCCTCGAGGGCCACCTCGAGCCGGACGAGTTCTTCGACCTCACCGACCGGTACGGCATCCTGACCCTGCCGGGCTGGGAGTGCTGCAACAAGTGGGAGAACCACAGCTCGTGGACGAGCGCGGACTTCGTCGTCGCGAAGGCGTCGATGGCCGCTGAGGCCGCGCGCCTCCGTGACCATCCGAGCGTGATCTCGTTCCTGATCGGCAGCGACAACCCGCCCACGTCCACGATCGAGGAGAACTACGTCGACGCGCTCACCGCCGCGGACTGGCCGACCCCGATCATCGCCGTCGCCTCCGCCCAGTCGGCGCCGATCACCGGACCGTCCGGTATGAAGATGCCGGGTCCGTACGACTGGGTGCCGCCGAGCTACTGGTACAACAAGCGCGAGGGCGGCGCGTTCGGCTTCAACTCCGAGACCAGCGCCGGGCCCGACGTGCCCACACTGGACACGCTCAGGCGGATGATGAGCACCAGCGAGCTGGACAACCTGTGGCAGAACTACAGCGCGACGCAGTACCACCGGTCGCCGTCCGCCACCTTCAACACCCTCCGGATCTTCAGTAACGCCATCACCGGCCGGTACGGCGCACCCACCAGCCTCGAGGACTACGTCCGCAAAGCGCAGCTGGCGCAGTACGAGAATGTCCGGGCCCAGTTCGAGGCGTACGGCCGCAACTTCACCGACTCGACCAACCCGGCCAACGGCGTCATCTACTGGATGCTCAACAGCGGGTGGACCTCCCTGCACTGGCAACTGTTCGACTACTACCTCGACCAGAACGGCGCGTACCACGGCGCGAAGAAGGCGGGCGAACCGCTGCACATCCAGTACTCCTACGACAGCCGCTCAGTGGTCGTGGTCAACTCCAGACACACCTCGGAGTCGAACCTCACCGTCAAGGTGAACCTCTACAATCCGGACGGCACCGAGAGGTTCGCGCAGACCGTCACCGGCGTCAGCGTCGGCGGCGACGGCGCCCGGAAGACCGCGCTGACCGTGCCGTCGCCGATCACCGGCCTGGCGACCACTTACCTGGCGAAGCTGGTCCTCATGGACTCGACCGGGCGCGAGGTCAGCCGCAACGTGTACTGGCTGTCCACCAAGGCCGACGTGATCGACTGGGCCAACAACACCTGGTACTACGTGCCCACCACGAGCTA
>WNFY01006293.1_pt1 | contig 10591 bp, 11 predicted proteins | sample 5400091 | NCBI WGS metagenome assembly WNFY01 (sample SAMN13153364, study PRJNA577476) | soil metagenome | isolation source: 60 cm soil or saprolite under grassland replicate 1 | place: USA:California | collected 2016-06-15
GCGGCGATTCTCATTCACCTGCTTGTGGCGTTTTTCCTTGCTGCCTTTGGCGGCGTTTTCTCGCCGGCGACTCCCGTAGAGGACAAGCCGTCTGAACTCACGTTCATGGATCTGGCGCCCACAGCCCCGAAGAATTCCGCGTTCATCGAGACAGACGAATCAAAAAAAGCGCCCGAACCGAAAGAGAAAACATTTGAATCTAACGCCAATTCGATTGGAGCAAGCGAGTTAGCTGCCACTGGCGAATTGCCGCTGCCATCGCAGACCGGCAAAGACCGACCGTTTATGGATTTGGAAACGCATCAACACTCTCTGGAAACAAAAGGAGCGCAGCCACAACCGAGCGCAGCGCCACAGGAACATCCGAAGCCGTCAACGGCGCCCCAAGCGCAACCGGCTCCTGTTACTGCTGCGGAGCAATTTGCGATGCTAACTCAAAGACCCACTCCGGCAGCCGAATCATCGGCCGCGTCACAGCAAGCGCGATCCGCGTACCGGGCTCAGAAAGAGAGGACGCGGATCTCCGGCCGGATTACGAACCACGGCGTCTCTTCTGTCAATGCGCTCGGCACTCCGCTTGGCCGTTATCAGAAGTTTCTTTTGGACGCGATTGGCTCTCGATGGTACGCCTTTGTCGAGCAAAAGAGGGACTTGATCAATATCGGTACTACTCGTGTTGTGTTTGTAGTTGATCGAGATGGACACGTGAAGAATCTCAAGATCATCGAAAACACAGGAAACGAAACTTTGGCAAACGTTTGCATTCAAGCGGTTCAAGACGCGCAATTGCCTCCCATGCCGGATGACTTAGCGACCACGCTGCCTGGCGATGGGTTCCCGATGGACATTCCGTTCACCGTTTTTCGAAACTGATGATCCTTGCTGCGATAACTATCGAGACTCCGGAAACCGTGAATACCGTGTTTGGATTCTTCTCGAAGGGCGGCCTTTTCATGTGGCCTTTGCTGGCCTGCTCGATTGTCTCGGTGACAATAATGATTTTGCGCGGCCTGGCATTGCGGCGCACCAAGGTCCTGCCGGCTTTGATCGAGAGCGAAATAGAGCGTTTGGCCCCGGGTGAAAGCCCGGAGCGGCTGTCGCGCATTGTGCACCACGATGGTTCGGCACTGGCGCGGATCGCCCGCGTGGCGTTGCAATATTTACGCAGTCCACGCTCGGAAAACGTGGAAGCGGTTCAAACACGTGCGCGTCACGAGATGGTGCGGCTGGAAAAAGGTCTTATTATTCTCGAAGTCATTGTGGGCATCGCGCCGCTACTCGGCCTGATCGGCGCGGTATCCGGGCTGGTGCATGTCTTTTCCCAGCTCGGATTGAGCTCAGGTGCATCGGATACGCGTCAGATCTCGCGCGGCATCGCCGAAGCGTTGAATGCAACCGTCTTCGGGCTTTCGATCGCCGTGCCGACGCTGATCGGCTTCACCTATTTTTCGAGAAAAGTTGAAGTGATGTCAGTGGAGATGGAAACCCTGGTCGTCGAATTGATTAACAAATGCTATTACGGGCGTTCTTCGCGCGAATTCGCGCCGGCAAAAGCATCTGCCGGCACGATGCCGATTTCGACACCGGTAGCGTAAGAGGCGCGGCGCATTTCACGCGATGAAGTTTGCAGTACGAAAACGAAGGGCGCCGGTCATAATCATCGTTTCGCTCGTCGATATTCTGATCATCCTGCTGATCTTTTTTGTCGTTTCTACAACATTTAAGAAAGACCAGCCCGAAGTTCAGATTAATCTGCCAGAATCCAAAACGGCAAAAAAACAGCCTGCTGAGGCTGAACACGCTATCGTCAGCATCGATCAAAATGACGAGCTCAAATTGGACGGACGAGCAATCGGCGTGGATGAGCTGGAGGGCGCCGTGCGCAACTTGCCGGAGACCCGCAAGTCCACGCTTGCGCTCCAGGCGGACAAGAAAGCCTCCTTTGGCACGATTATCAAAGTCATGGACGCGTTAAAGCTGGCGGGCGTGAGAAATTTGCCGGCGTTTACCCGGGAAGAGAAGTGATCCTGCAGATCTTGGAGTACGGCGACCCGATCCTGCGGGCCAAAGGTAAACCGATCGAGAACATCGACGATCGGATTCGCGAACTGGCCGCAAACATGATCGAGACGATGCACGCGGCGAATGGCGTAGGCCTGGCAGCCCAGCAGATCGGTGAAACTTTGCAGCTCACAGTGCTCGATGTCTCGCTAGTCGAAGATCGCCCGAGCACTTTGAAATTGGACGGCAAAGACGTCGATCCCAAAGCGGCGATGCCGCTGGTGTTAATCAATCCGGAAATTGAGTTACGTGGCGCAAACGAAGTGGGAGTAGAAGGTTGCTTAAGTTTTCCGGAAATCACCGGCGACATCGACCGGGCAAAGTCAGTGATCGTGCGCGCACAAACTTTGGAAGGCCGCACAATCGAAATCGAAGCGAGCGGATTTCTTGCACGCGCGATTCAGCATGAAGGCGATCATCTGAATGGAATTCTATTTATCGATCGTATGAATTCCGCGGCAAAGGCAGCATTGTCGAGCCGCCTGAAACGGTTACAGAAGGAGACGAGACGCGGCATCAGACATCGAGAAGCGTTCGTAAGTGAGACGACACTGTAGCGGGACCCAGTAGATAGGTCCCGCACCCCTGGAACCTCGCAGGTCGACAGGCTAGGAAGCCTGTCTGCCGAGACAGCCAAGATGGCTATCTTCCGGTCAAAAATCCTGTCAACGGACTGGTCGCGGCCGCGACGTCCAGTTTTTCGGCTAATCCGATTTCTCGTGCTTCGCGACCTGCCTCGATGGCTTTTTTAAACGCTTTGGCCATGCGAATCGGATCGGAAGCAATTGCGATTGCCGTATTAACCAGAACCGCATCTGCGCCCATCTCCATCGCTTCAGCGGCGTGACTTGGCACGCCGAGCCCCGCGTCCACGACTACAGGCACGGTGGCTTGCTCGATAATGATTTCAATTTGCAGGCGCGCCTCGATCCCCCGGTTGCTGCCGATCGGCGAACCGAGCGGCATTACGGTGGCAGTGCCGACGTCCTGCAATCGCTTCGCGAGGACCGGGTCGGCATTGATATAGGGAAGAACCGTGAATCCTTCTTTCACCAAAATTTCCGCAGCCGCGAGGGTCTCCACTGGATCGGGCAGCAAATAACGCGGGTCCGGATGAATCTCGAGTTTGATCCATTTTGGCAAGCCTGCGCTCGCCGCCAGCCGCGCCAGGCGCACCGCTTCCTCCGCGTTGCGCGCACCGCTCGTGTTGGGCAAAAGAAGAAAACGTTTTGGATCGATGAAATCGAGAATGTTCGCAAACGGATCGTGCTTGCCGGAGATATCTGCGCGCCGGAGCGCCACGGTTACCAGCTCCGTCCCGCTGGCAATAAGCGCGTCGCGCATCAATTCGTTCGACGCGAATTTCCCTGTGCCAACCAGCAAACGCGAGCTGAACTCGCGATCGGCGATCTTCAGTTTCGAGGGCTTGTCCGACATTAGCAAAGGATAAACGAATTTGTGGGAGCTCGCGAATTCGGATGGCTACCCTATGATCATGTGAGGAGGAGGCAGATGAGAATATTACTGCTGTTTTTGTTTTCGCTGACGACCAGCATGGTTGTGTCCGCTCAGGATCCCACAAAGCTCGCGCCGCAGAATTACAAAGTGCTGTTTGAAAATCAGCAGATGCGGGTGATCGAATACCGGCTAAAGCCGGGCGAGAGGGAGCCGATGCACTCGCATCCACTTGGCGTGTTTGTTTATTTCTTAAGCGACGCCAAAATCAGAACAACCTTCCCGGACGGCAAGACGAGCGAAGACTCCAAGCACACAGGCGACACGGTTTGGCGCGATCCGGTGACACACGCTGGGGAAAACGTCGGAAATGCAGAAGCTCACGCACTGCTCATTGAGCCAAAATCACATTCACAACAATCAGTGCCCCACACGTCTCCGCAAGAGCAAAGCGCGTCTTCACAAGGGTATGCGCTAGGTCCCAACGAGGGCGAGCACCTGATTCGGAACGCTGGAAGCATTTTCATCAAGGTTGATCCCAGCAAGGGTTCAAACAATATGACCTTATGGACACAGCAGGTGCCGAGGCGTACTGGCATCGCAATCCATCAGCATCAAGAAGCCGATGAGGTGCTGTTTGTTCTGGAAGGCACCGGTTTTGGCATATTGGGCGACACACGGGTGCCGATTACAAAAGGCTCGGCAATTTATATTCCCAAGGGCGTTTGGCACGGAGTTGAAAATCCCGACAGTGAACTACTGTTGCTTTTCGTTGTCGCGCCACCGGGACTAGAGGCATTTTTTCGTGAGGTAGCGAGTGCTCCTGGAGCACCGCCAAAGCAGCTAACTCGGGAACAATTGAACGAAATCGCCCGGAAACACGGGATGCAATTCAAGTAACGAGCCGCGCGGCGAAAGCGTGTTGCTCTTCGTGCCATGGCTTTGAGCACGTTGGGAAATTCGCCGATCTTCGCAGCGATGTGCATCGGCAACAAAGATTGTTCTCTCGCAAGAATCAGGACGCGGGCAGTTTCTGCTTGTACAAAGCGCGCGATCACGAGACATTCATCCGCAATGACCAAATTCGACCTTCGTCAGCAAGATTGCACCGAAGGCATGTCGCGACTGACCAATGAAAGTGTGGATCTTGTGGTGACTTCACCCCCCTACAACCTCGGGATTGGCTACAGACAATATGCCGACCGGCAGGATCGACAATCGTATTTGAAGTGGTGCGTCAAATGGGCAGCACAAATTCGACGAATTCTACGATCGAACGGATCTTTTTTTCTGAACGTTGGCTCCGCGCCATCGAATCCGATGCTGCCCCACCAAATGGTAATCGAACTGACGTCCGCCTCGGACGGGTTTGTTTTGCAGAACACGATTCACTGGATCAAATCGATTACGATCGACGCTAAACGGAGCGACCCTCACCTCAATCCTCTCAACGCTCCACCCAGTCGCGATCCCAGGGAGGCGGACGCGAAGCGCCAGATGAAGGTCGACGGCGGTGCCCAAACGTTCGGCCATTTCAAACCGATCAACTCGAAAAGATTTTTGAATGACTGCCACGAGTACATCTTTCATTTCACAAAGTCTGGGCGTGTGGACATCGATCGGCTTACCCTCGGCGTACCCTATCAGGACAAAAGCAACATCGCGCGCTGGTCGCACACTCGAGGAACCGATCTACGCTGTCGCGGCAACACGTGGTTCATTCCCTACGAAACAATTCAGAGCCGCGAGAAGGAGCGACCGCATCCGGCGACATTTCCTATTCAGCTGGCCGAATGGTGCATCAAACTGCACGGCGCCTCACGAGTCGAAACGATGCTTGATCCTTTTCTCGGCATTGGAAATTCCGCCGTCGCCGCACAACGCTGCAGCGTAAAAAAATTCATCGGGTTTGAAATCGACAAAGCTTATCTCGCAGAGGCCAAGCGGCGCTTGGAAGCATTGGAATGAGTCATCACTCAGGTCCCGCTTGACGAGCCACCTTTCTGCCGATTGCTGACGAAACTGGCCTCATAGAAATTTTGTGAGTGGATATTGTAGGGTTTGCCACATGTGATAGAGGATAATAATTTCTTGAAAAGATTAATCCTAGTTGGACAGGCTGTCCTCATCCTCACCGTCATAGCACCGTCCGGCGCGGACTCAGCCCAAGCTTCTCTCAACTTCGCTGGCACTAGCCTTTCTCCGGGTTCAACCGTGCGAGCGAATGTTCCATTGAGCGCGCAGGAAAAATCGTACGCCGCGCAAGGTGGCAATCCCGTGCCGCCAAACGCAGTGGCCGTGCTCGCAACGCCGGCAAATTTTGATCCAACAAAAAGCTGGCCCGTTTTGGTGATCTGTTCCACGAGCGATTTCAAACGTCAGAATCGGGATGACCTTGCCGATTTTTATCGGCGGGTCGGACTTTCTGAAGGCTGGGTATTACTGGCAGGGGACGGCCCGCAGCATGCAAAGAATGACAATGTGGCATGGCGCGAGTCCATGACAATGGCTGCCGTGGATGCGCTTCACCGGAGCTTTCCCGGTTCGGAAAAGTGGCCGATCGCATGCGCGGGGTTCTCCGGGGGAGGAAAAGGCGTTGGTTACGTTGCGCCTTTTCTCGCTAGAAACCATTGTCATGTCATCGGAATTTATATCACCGGCGCGAACGAAGATCACTTGAGTGACGGATATGCTCGATTGCAGCCCGGCACAGGCTTTCTTGATACGCCAATCTACTTTAGTGCCGGGCACGAGGACAGAATCGCAACTTTAGAGCAGCAATACGCCGTTGTGGGTATGATCAAGCGAACAGGCTTTAAGCGGATTCGAATCGGGACTTTTCGTGGCGGTCATGAGGTCAACGGTGCGCAAACCTCGATCGCGTTGCATTGGTTCCGCGAACTGGCGAAATAGACCGCGAGTTGTAAATGGTCATTCCGAGCGGAGCGAGGAACCTCCCAAGCGAAGCTTTGATTACGCATCTTTTTGGGTGCGATGTTCGCAGCCTGTGGGAGTTCCCTCACTTTGTTCGGGATGACACGCAAAACTTGGAGGCGCAATCAGCTCGCTGCTGTGAAACGTCGAGTTGCCGCGGTGAGGCCCTGAGGATCATCAGTGCCCAACGCGAATTTTCGGCCATTGTGCAACGAGATCACCACAGCGTCCAAACCGAAAACATTATAAAGCCAACCGTACGGTGTCAGATGAATTCCCCAACCGTACCACCAGCGAATGCGAATCGGCTCGCATCCGACGATCTCCGTAAGCGGCACTTTTTTGCAGATCAGCCCTATGCCGAAACAGGCCTGCAAAGTTTCTTCATCGATCTTGATCGTCAGCTTACTGAACACGATCGCGCAAATGAGAAGGATTAATTCGATTGTTCCATCGATCAGGAGAACGCCCCGATCAGACGGCGCAACGATTCCGGTGATCGCGACAAAAACGGTCGCGGCGAAAAGTACACAGATTATCAAATAACCGATCTGCGTATGTTCGTATCGGATCACAGAAGTTGGTCTCTTCCGTCTTGCGTGGGGGATTGCTGAAATTTCTCCAGCGACTTCACTAAGTTTCCCGGCAGCGGACGTACGCGATCAAAAATGCGTGCGGCCAGCGGTTTGGCTGTTATGTAGCCCGCGGCGAACATTTCCAGGCGAGCGTCGAGATTATCGATGTAATGCAATGCCATCGCTTCCGGCGTTTTCGGATCAACAGGCGAACCGAACTGCTTGTCGCCGTGATGCGAACCAATAAGGTGCAGAAGATGTATGCGCACATCTTCGGAGGGCGGGCGATACCTTTTCCAGACATCGGCGTTTTCGGCGGCGAGCTTTTGCCACAGCGAATTGACTAGCTCGAGCCCAATCGAAATGTGACCAACCAGTTCACCAAGCTCGTCGTAGCTCATAACGAAACCAGTTTCGGAAAACTGATTTTCCCAAAGCTTACCCGAGTCGTGAAAGAGAATGCCCGCGATCAAAAGATCAAGGTTTAACTGCGAATAGAGAGGCGCGATAGCCCTCGCTAGGCGCATCATTTGCGCGGTGTGCTCGACGAGGCCGCCTCGCCGGGCATGGTGATATTTGCGAGCCGCTGCGGCGCGACGAAATCGATCGCCCCATTTGTTGACGAAGATTTCGGATAATGCGCGAAGGCGAGGATCAGCGATCGTGCCTATGGATTGCACGATAAATTCCCAGTCAGATGCTTGTTTTGTGCGCAAGTCTGCCGGTCCTTCAAGCAATTCTTTTCTCTCTTGTTCAGAGAGTGGCCGGACCGTCCACTTATCTGCTTCGAGTCCGTATTGAGGGTGTACACGAAAGTCGCCAGTGAGCTCGATGAAACTCTCGCTGGTGAATGCGCTGCATGATTTGTAAGCGGGATGATCACTCCATACTCGTAGCGTCATTCGATCGCACGCATCTGCCAAAGCCAATTCGCAGTATGGTTTGCCTTCGCGTTGCGTCTTTGCAGTGGCCACTTCTACCTGGACATGTACGCGCGCAGGCACCGCGCCATTCTGCGCCGCGCGGCGAATTTCAATCAGTGTCATCAAATCCATCGCGTCAAATCTACCACAAGCCACAAACGTGCTACGCTTTATTGTCCCATGTTTGTCACGCACCTTGAATGCAGCGCGTGCGGCGGTCAGCACGAATGGTCATGCCTGCAGAATCTGTGTCTTACCTGCGACAAACCGCTCTTTGCGATGGTCGATCTCGCCGCTGCGAGTCAGACGCTGAAGCGCGAAACGCTGGCGACACGCGAGAAATCATTGTGGCGCTATCGCGAAGTGTTGCCGCTACCAGGTGATGTCGAGCCGGTCTCGTTAGGCGAAGGCGGAACACCATTATTGCGCGCAGAAAAATTCGGCGACGACATCGATCTCTGGATTAAGGACGAATCGATAAACCCGACGCAAAGTTTCAAGGCGCGCGGGATGAGTGTGGCCGTGTCCATGGCAAAACATCTCGGAGCAACCAAGCTCGCTGTCCCCAGCGCCGGCAACGCTGGCGGAGCGCTTGCCGCCTACGCGGCTCGGGCCGGCCTCGAAGCGCACATTTTCATGCCGCGCGATACGCCGCAGGCAAACATCATCGAATGTCGTGAGTTGGGCGCTCATGTGACCTTGATTGACGGATTGATTACGGATTGCGGCGCTGAGATCGCGCGGCGGAAAGCAAAGGAAGGGTGGTTTGACATGTCCACGCTCAAGGAGCCGTATCGCGTCGAGGGAAAAAAGACGCTCGGTTACGAGTTAGCGGAGCAATTCAACTGGCAGTTACCGGATGTAATTCTTTATCCCACCGGCGGCGGGACCGGGCTCGTCGGAATGTGGAAAGCGTTCGATGAAATGGAGGCGCTCGGCTGGATCGACGGAAAACGCCCTCGCATGTTCGCGGTGCAAGCCGCCGGTTGTGCGCCAATCGTCCGCGCGTTCGAAGCCGGAGAAAAAACCGCGGCAGAATTTCCCGATGCGCACACGATCGCCTCTGGTCTGCGTGTTCCAAAAGCGATCGGCGATTTCCTGATCTTGAATATTCTTCGTCAATCTAACGGCGGCGCCATTGCGGTTGATGATAAAGAAATGATTCGCGTCGCTCGCGAAGTGGGATCGAGCGAGGGGCATTTTGTCGCCCCGGAAGCTGCCGCGTGCTTCGCTGCTTTAAAGTCGCTCCGTTCAGCAGGCAAAATTCGTTCTGGCGAACGCGTGGTCATTTTTAACACTGGATCCGGAATCAAATACCTCGACTGCTACCAGGACCAGTAATCAATCTCTCTCAAGTTCGCTTACCTACGAAGATGGAGATACGCTTGGCGAAAGCCTTCGCGGGCTCGGCGTAAAAACGGCGTCCGAGCTCGAGGGCGTTTGTGCGCAATCGTTTGCCTCGTTTGCGAATTAGTTTCTCCAGTTGTGCGAGTTCATCGCGGAGAGTTTCATCGCCGCTTTCCTTCTCCAGACGCGCCCAAAGAAAAGCCAAATCGTGCTCGTACCCCAGTAGTTCACCTAAAACATCCGCGTCGTGGGCCATCTCTGTCAGAACCGCACGGTTAAGCGGCTGCAAGATGCGCAACTGATACCAGAGATCTTTCACCCGTTTCCGCCAGGCATGAAAATTTTCTGGGTCCGGGTCGTTAATTGTTTTTGCGAGCCCACGCTGGCCGCGTTTGTAAATTTTACAGACCGCGCCGCAAATTTGTTTCCACGTCAGGCCTTGCAGCGGCCATTTTAACAGACGCGCTTCCACACGCTCCAACTGTGGGATTGCTTGTTTTTGCCAGCCGGCAAAGGCCGCGGAAAAGCTTTCCCGTTCCAGCGACAGTAATTCCTCGATATGTGGAAAGTGGTTTTTACCCGAGTGCTTCGCCGTCTTGTCTCTCAGCTGAATGAGCGTTTGCAGACGCACTTGCGCGTCGCGTAAATCGGAGACCAGCCGTCCAATCTTCCGCACGCAGCGATCCTCACACGCGTGCTGATTCTTGCCGACTTCGCCTACGGCAAGACGCATCACTGCGCGCAGCTTCTTAAGGTGTTTTCGAACTTCGTGTACGGTGACGCCCCGTTGTCTTGCGGGATGTCTACACAACTTAAGAGCAGACTCGATCTGTTCCCGGAAGACTCTTTTCAGTCCGTCAGGCAACGGTTCGCGTAATTTCAAACGGAAGCCCATAACATTCTCTGCTTATTCGTTGGCCAGGCGCACGTTGCTGTAACGTTTTTCCCCGGTCACTTCCCGTCCAAACCAGGAAGGCGGCTTGAATTTTCGGCAGCTGACGCGGTCGGGAAATTCGACTTCCGCTACCACGAGACCGGCGTGTCTACCCTGATAAATATCAATCTCAACGACTAGATTTTTCCAGGGAATTTCGCACCGCACCTTGCGCAATCTTCTTCCTGCGGTCCCTGGCCAAAGCGCGTCGAACTGCTTTGGACTGAGTCTGATCTCGCGTTCTTCCCGGTGTGCGCCGCGGCCCACCTTGAAAGTCAGCGTCGCAGCCGTGCCTTTTTTGCGGAGACGCACCTGTCTGCCCGCGAGTTCACTCGCCAGGTAACCTTGATCAATAATGTAGC
>WNFY01006294.1_pt1 | contig 10591 bp, 17 predicted proteins | sample 5400091 | NCBI WGS metagenome assembly WNFY01 (sample SAMN13153364, study PRJNA577476) | soil metagenome | isolation source: 60 cm soil or saprolite under grassland replicate 1 | place: USA:California | collected 2016-06-15
CTTCGCGCAGGTCGCCGCAGACTCGCTGCGCAAGCGAGAGGAGGGGCAGACGATGGCGGAGTACGGAGTAGTCCTTGCCGTCATCACCCTCGCCGTGATCGGTGCGATCACGCTCCTCTCCGACAACGTGCGCAGCGCGTTGGAGAGCGTCGCCAACATCCTGCCCTAGGTCGGGCCGGTTCCACTCCGACTAGCTGCCCGGCTGGCGATGGCACGAAGCGTCCGCGCCGCCTCCGGGTGGAGGTCGCCGCCGAGAGCCGCGAGGCAGGATGCAGCCATCGCGGCCTCGGCGATCGTCGTCGCAGGCCGCTCCTCGAGATAGCGGCGAAGCGAACGAGCCGCCACGTGAGGATGCCGGCGCGGGTCCTTGCGCGCGATTAGGAGCGTCAGCTCGAGCGCCTCGGCAAGGCTGACCGGGCCGATCTCCTTCGCCGTCGCGTCGGCGACCTTGCCGCGCTCGAGTGCCCGGCGGAAGATCGAATAGGGACGGCCCTGCGAGGTCGACGCTCCTCCTCTCCGGGGCGGGCCGCGAGTCGACCGCCCGGGCTACCGTGGATGGCGCTGGGTTGGGCGCTGCTCGCGAGAGAGCGCGCTGATTGGGCCAAAGAAGAGGGCCGAACCATAAGGCCCGGCCCTCTCTTTCTCGTCCGCCCTCACGGCGGGGTACCGGCGGCCTACCGATTTAGGGGTCGCTAGCGGTGACCGTGATGTAGGGCGACGAGAAGCCGGCGAGGGTGAGCGGTTCGCCTCGACCAGGTGTCAGCGGTGCGCCGGCCAGCTGGCCGGCGCACCGCTTCAGATGTTGCTGCCGCGGTCACCAGTCCTTGCGTCGTGTCGCTAGCTCACCGTGCAGCTGTAGCCGCTTGCGGGCACGGAGCCGTTGCTGGTCGGCGTGCTGAACGTGCAGGACACGGTCAGCACGAGCTCGCCGGCCTCGAAGGTGCCGTTCTGGTTGGAGTCCTGGAACAGCGTGATCGTGGCCGATGTGAACGCCATGCCCGTGATGTTCTCGACCCAGTTCGGGTTGGGGCAGTCGGGCGCGCCCGGGATCGGCGACACGGGGGCGGTCGTCGTGGTCGAGATCGTGACGTTCCCGTTCTTGATGTCGCCCGCCGGCACCGCGGTTGACCCTGTCACGGTGGCCGATGCCGGGTTCTGGCCGGCCGGCCGATGCTCCCCCGTGCCGGGGTTGACACACTCGGCCGTGGGATTGGCCGTCGCTGACAGGTTCTGCAACGTGTCGAAGTTTCCGAGACCGGCATAAGCAGCCGTGGCCGTGAGCGTGAGGCCGTTGTCGACGAATGCCGGGTTCGGCCTTACGTTGTTCCTCAGGTGTGCGTTACCGGCGCTCGCCGCGACGACAAATGCCAAAGCCGCGACGAGCACCGTCGCGATGGCCACCAGCCGTAGATGCTTTCTCATGGCTCTCCTTCTCTCCTTCGCTTGCTTAGGGTTAGGACGGATGGACATGTCGGCGACCGGCAACGATCGCCGACGGACCAGCGCACAAGGCGCCGGTAGACTCAGCCGTTAGGCACCACCTCCCTCATTTCGTCGCTCTTCGCGGGTGTCGGGAAAGCGAGGTCGGTGTGTCGCCCCGTCCCACGTGCAAGCGTGGGGCGGGGCTTTTTCGTGCCTAACCTCGTGGGTTGGATCAAGAACGCCACGTCCCGCCCTCCCCGGTTGGACGCAGCAGCAGTCCCTGTGACGTGCCGCAGTCAGGGAATCGTGTCGCCTTTACTCGTGATTTGCAAACGATTTCACGCAAACCGAACCAGAAAAACTCGCAATTAGCGGGCAAAGCGGAGCCGGTACCCACAACAAAGAGCCCCACTCCCGCATCTATGAGAGGTAGAGCCGGCGGTGCGCTCGCCAGCCCGTAGGGCCGCCAGCAACCCGCCGGCTCTCCTCTAGACGCCGCCCGTCGGATCGCTCTTCCGTCGCCATGGCTTCGCCCCGACTCGACCATGACTGGCGACTTTGGAGCAAGATCCTTGAACGGCGTAATCTCTCCGGTATGCGCTCAGGGGCGCGCCGACGCGCCTTGATCGTCACCCTCGCTGCCGCCGCAGCGTTGCTGGGGGCACTCGCGCTGGCAGGCACGGGCTGGACGGCGACGATCCGCCCGCCTGACAGCACACGAACGCGCTCAAGAAGGCGCAACTCGCGCTCTGGCACTACACCGACCAGAACCCCTCCCACTACGAGGAGGACCATCTGATCTCGCTCGAGGTTGGCGGCGCGCCACGTTCGACCAAGAATCTCTGGCCCGAGCCGTGGTCACAGGCGCACCGTGACGACAACGGGATCGAGGCCCGTCTCCACCGGGAGGTCTGTCACGGCACGATGACGCTCAGGCAGGCGCAGAAGGCCGAGGTCGCCTACAAGCGCACGCACGGATGACTCAAGCGATCTTCGGACTCGTGGGTGTCGTCGTCGGAGCTGGAATCACGGCGGGCATGAGCTTCCTAGTCGAGCGCCGGCAGGAGAAGAGACGGGCGATTGTTGGTCTGCTCCTCCTCGAGGCCGAGTTACAGAGGGTCTCGGCAGTGCTTTACGGGGCGCTCGAACACGGCGTCTGGACCCGTGACACGGATATGGAGATCCGCATGTGGGTCGACTACGGGCCAACTCTCGCCGCTGAGCTGCGCCGCGATGACTGGAACTTTCTCGCACTCGGCGTGTATTCCGCGGCAAGCGTACCTAGGGTGTTCGCCCTCCAGCTCGCCGAAGATGGGGAGCCAGTTGTTCATGTCACCGAGGCGGACCGGCTCATGCTGAATGGCCTCCTCGACCACATCCAACGCGCGCAGCTTGTGGTCGGAAAGCAGCTTGGCCAGTGGCCGGTGGAGACGCGGAAAGGCCCGCCTCCTATTCCGGTCGGCGCCTTTCCCCCACGGCCGCAGTAGTGGCGTTACGTGAGCAGCCCCCTCTCCGCCTAGCCACAAGCAAGCCTGGCCCCGCGGGCCGCCCGCCGGGCATCCGGCGCAGGCGCTGGATCAGGCGGTCGGAGTTGGAGGGGACGAGGGGATGCGACCTCGATGCGCAAGAAGGTCTGCGGCGGGACGCACACGTACGCAGGCCAGGGCGCAGGCGAAGGAGCTCGCCTACAAGCGCAAGCACGGGTGAAGCCACTCAGACAGCGAGCCCGTCGCGCAGCGCCCGCGCCGCCGCGCGGCGGCGCATGTCCTCGATCGCGTCGAGCAGGGCGTCGCGATCGTCGTCGCGCCAGAGGTGGACGATCGCGGCACGGCCAAGGTCCGGCGACCAGCGCTCGAGCGTCTCGCTGAGGAAGCCGAAGAGCGCGTCGCCGAGCATCTGGTCGACGTCGAAGACGGCGCCGGCCAGGTCGCTGAATCGGAGCGCGAGCTCGTTGTCGGAAAGTGCGATCAGGCCGTCGCCGTTCACGCCCCCAAGCATCGCGCGGACGTGCCGAACTTGTCCATACCCCGCGAGGTCTAGGGTCGTGTCTAGACCTGCCGATTCCAGTCGCCCTAGCGATCCGATCGCGTTGCGCTCGGCCCGCGCCGTTCTGATACTGGCCGCGGTGCAGCGCGCAATCGGCGACTCGACGATCGCCCGCCTGACCGAGGTCGTAAAGGTCGGCCTCGACCTGCGCAGGCGGCTCGAGGTGGTCGCCCGCGCAGAGGGTCGCGAAGCGGCCAGCCTCGCGAAGCTCGTCCTGCGCGAGGCCGTCGAGGAGCGCGTGGCCGCCTTGTCGATCCGGACCGACCCGCGCTAATGCAGCCGCGGCCGGACGCGGCGCTGAAGGCGCGGGCCGCAGCGGCGCACGAGGTCCTGCGCGAGTCGCCGGGGGTGGACGGGCTCGAGCTGCTCGCAGCCGTGGTCTGGCCGGTGCGGCCCGAACTGGCGCAGGCGGAGCTTCCCGGCGCCGCCAGCCGACGTCGCGCCGAACAGGAGCGAATCTCCGAGCTCGCCGCCGCGGGCCTCAACCCGTGCCAGATCGCCCGTCAGCTCGGCCGACCGCGCTCGACCGTGGCCGAGGCGCTCCGTTGCTGTCGTGCGCTGGTGGACGATCAGGCGGCTTAGCGAGCGGCTGCTAACACGCGCTAAACCGGCGCCATTCGGCCCGCGAGCCGCGTCCCGGCTCCTTCCCCAGGCTAAGCGCCCATCACATCGTCAAGGTGCGAGACGGGGGCGGCGGAGAATCGAGCAACCTCGTCACGCTCCGCTCGTCCTGTCACCGCTCTGCGGACGGAGCCTCGGAGAATCGGAAGCCGCAGTAGCGGCAGACGTGTGCCTCCGCCTTCACGTCCTCCGCGCAGTCGGGGCACTTCTTCACCGACTCCGCTCGCTCCCGCAGCTGCTCCTCACGCCGCTCCTGAAGGAGCTGGTAAATGAGGAGCCCTGTGAAGAAGAGAATGGAAGCTCCGGCAATCCTGAGAACCGCCTTGTCTCCCGTCGACAGCCTCCACAGCGCGAGGCCGGACACGCCGATTCCGAGGACGGCAGCGGCTGCCCGCTGTCCCAGCGTGAGCTTCCTCTCTTCCGGCGTGTTCTCCGTGTCCGGCTTGAGCACAGCGAAGAGGCAGAGCAGTGTGAAGGCGATCAGGAAAACGCCCCCCACCCACATCAACACTTCCCAGAAGGCCGACCAGCCGGACGCCGCGAGGCGCACGAAGGCGACGGCGCTCAGCACGAACCCGATTAGCGCCCCGATCTCCTTCCAGGAGGGCAAGCCGCTCGTCACTCTTCGACGGTAGGGGATCGAGAGCGGCTTGAGAAGGGCATGCGCGGAGGGGTGCTCTTCTAGGTCGGCTTCCACCCCGATTGCGGTCGGCTGAGAGTGAGGCCTAGCTGGAGCGAAGCCGCAAGCTCGTTCGCCCGGCGGCCGCGTCGCGGATCCGCTGGTCTTCCCCCGGCTGACCTCTCCGAGCTCGGGCTCCGGCGCAGGCTCGACCGGCCGGGGCGACTGCGGCAAGCGGCCGGGCTGCGGCGGGCGCTCGAGTGGTCGGCCCGGCCGGCAGTCGCGGCCGACGTGGGCCGCGCGCTGCGAGAAGATCGCCACCTCTTCGGGTGTGGGCGCACAGAGCGCGGAGGCCGAAGAGAGGTCGCGCCGCTTCACGCAGCCTCACCCCACGGGCCCGACCAGGGCCCCTCCCGGCTCTCGCGCTGGCGAACCGCGGCGCACGAAACCTGAGCCTTCGCCACCGCCGCCCGGAGGTCCGGCACGGCATCGAGCAACTCTCGCTCGTGCCGGGGAGGCGGAGCTGGGTACGGCAGCGGCGCGAGGCTTTTCTTATGGGCCCGCCTGGATTCGAACCAGGGACCAACGGATTATGAGTCCGCTGCTCTGACCAGCTGAGCTACGGGCCCCGCTCGGGGCAAGCCTAGCGCCAGATCGCTCCGATTCTGCCTTCGTGACCCTCTGGCAGCGGCAGCGCCTCGCCCGCGGCGTAGCGCCGCGCGCTCCAGGCTGCGACCGTCGCGTCGAGAAGGTCCGGCTCCGCGATCCGCGGGACCGACGCCGGCAGCTCGATGCCGGCGCCCTCGAGCAGCGCGCGGCGCTCGGCCTGGCCGTCCGTGCGCTTCTTCGGAAGCAGCGGCCGGCTGGCGAGCTCGCTGAACGAGACTTCGGGATGCACCTCGATCACGCGCTCGTCGTGCCGCGCATGCTCGTCGACCTCCAGGATCCGGTGCCGAAGGGCGTACGACTGCGCCGAGACCGACCTGCCGGTCAGCTCGACCGCGACCACCCGAGCCTCCGCGTAGGTCGGCGCCTCGAGCACCGCCCGGATCGGAGTCGGATAGACGCTCGACGCACGCGGCCCCACGAAGCGGCGGGCGGCGACATCGGCGGGGCGTGGGGGCGAATCGGGTATCCCGATCGGGATGTCGACACCGACCACCGCGGCGTCCACGTGCAGCGCCTCGGCGAAGCTCTCGCAGCGGAAGGCGTCGACCACGCGATCGTCCTCGAGGACAACGACCGCCCAGCCGCCGCCGGCCATGTCGACGCCGGCGACCCGCGCCGTCTGAGGCCGCTGGGTCAGCGTGACCACATTGCCGTCCGGATCCCTGTAGACGCCCGGCTGGACGACTTCGGCGCCCGCAGCGACCGCCCGGGCGTACGCCTGATCGAGATCGTCGATCTCGAACGCGATCTCCTGGCCCTGGTGGACCTCGACGCCGAAGGCCTCGCGGTAGAACCGAGCCGAGGCCGCGATGTCGCGGACTAGCAGCAGCCGCATCTCCCCCACGCGGGGATTCTCGTTGATCGCGCCAGCGTCGGTTCCACTCGACGCCGCGGGCCAGAACCCTCACAATAGGCGCTGCCCGCACTCCCGCGGCCGTCCACGAAGGAGGGTGAGCGAACGGTGAAGGTCTTCCAGCACGAGCGACAGCTTCGAACGACCGGCGGTCTGTCCGTCCGTGACATCACGGAAGAGGTGACCGAGGCGGTCAGGGAGAGCGGCGTCATCGACGGGATCGCCTGCGTCTACTCACCGCACACGACGTGCTGCGTGCGCGTGAACGAGTTCGAGAGCGGCTTCCTCGAGGACTTCGCGAACATGCTCAAGCGGCTAGTGCCGAGCGAGACCTACTACGCACACGACGACTGGGACCGCCGCACCGAGAACATCTGCCCCGAGGACATGGACTTCGGCAACGGGCACTCGCACTGCATGGCGATGCTGCTCGGGACTGCGGGCGAGTCCATCCCGGTGCGCGACGGGGAGCTCTGCCTGGGGACGTGGCAGCGCGTGATGTTCCTCGAGCTCGACCGCGAGCGGGATCGGCGCTGGATCGTTCAGGTCGTCGGCACCTAGCTCCCTGATCCGGGTCGTCCCGTACGACCCTGAATGGCCGCGTCGGTTCGAGGCCGAGCGCGAGCTGCTGGAACGCGTGCTGACGCCGTGGCTCGAGGGCGGGATCCATCACATCGGCGCCACGTCTGTCCCCGGGCTCGATGCCAAGCCGCTGATCGACATGATGGCCGGGGTCGGCGACTTCGAGGACGCCCGCGCGGCCTATGAGCCACTCTAGCCGAGGGATACGTCCACACGCCGCACCGGCCCGGGATCGCGCATCACTTCTCGAAGCCGGGGCACGGACTGCATCTGACCGAGCCCGGGAGCGACCTCTGGAACGAGCGGCTCTCCTTCCGAGATGCGCTGCGGGCCGACCCCGAGCTCGTCGCCGAGTATGCGGCGCTCAAGCTCCGGCTCGCGCAGGAGCACCCCGGCGACATCGAGGCATACACCGCGGGGAAGCGCGCGTTCGTCGGGCGCGTGCTAGCCGCCGCCGGGCTCGGATTCGGTCGGCGCTAGCACGGCGACGAGCTGCTCCTGGAGCCATGAGAGATAGATGTAGACGGCGTGCTCCGGGCTCTTCGGTCGGTCGATCGGCATGTCCTCCTGGACGTCGAGCCGCGTACCGAGGACGAGCCGCAGGTCGTTGAGCGCGCGCATCCACGCATCGGCCTCCGTGGCGCTCAGGCGGTCGCTTCGGGCCGTCGCCGCGAGGAGCTCGAGCGCCTGGCGCCGTCCGCTCAGCAGCTCGTCCCCGGCGAGCTCCCGGTATGCGCGCTCGTCCTCCTCGTCGTCATAGGCCGGCGGAAAGAGCCTGCGCAGGGAGGGGTCGCGCGACTCGCCCTCGAGCTGGGCACGCAGCTCTCCCACCAGGCCTAAGAGGAGCGATCGCTCTTCAGGGGAGAGACGCACGAGGACACCGCCTTCAGGCGTTCTTTCGAGCATTACGACGAACGCCGACGGTAGATCCGGCGCGAGAGCCAGACGGCCCCGACCGCGAGCAGGACGATCACGCCGATCGAGACCCAGAAGACGGATCCGTGGCCCTTCCCCGACGCGACGGCCACCACCACGACGAACACGCTGTACCCCGCGAACAGGATCAGCGCGATGATCGAAGTTCTCGCGGAACCTTTCCTCACGCGTCCTGCCGCATCGTCGCCCAGAGGCCGTGCGCGTGGAGGCGGGCGACGTCGTGCTCCGCCTTCTCCCGGGTCCCGCCCGAGACGACCGCCTTGCCTTCGTTGTGCACCTGCAGCATCAGCTTCGTCGCCTTGGCGAGGCTGTAGCCGAACAGCTTCTGGAAGACGAGCGTCACGTAGGACATCAGGTTGATCGGGTCGTTCCAGACGATCACGATCCACGGGCGGTCCTGCTCGACGTCCTCGACCTCGCGAGGCTGCTCGACTTCGACCGGCGCCAGCGTGGTCGTCATGCCGCGGCGTGCACTGTGGCGCCGTCCAGCTCGAAGACGAAGAAGTCGCGCCCGATCACCGGCACGGCGACGTTGAAGACGGGGACGCTTCCGACCGAGCCCTCGAACGTGCCCGCGTGGGTGTGGCCGTGCAGCACGACGTCCGGCTTGTGCTCGGCGATCGGCTCCGCGAGGCGGTCGCTGCCGAGGAAGGGCCAGATCCCGCGCGGCTCGCCCTCGAGCGTCGAAGCGGTCGGCGAGTAGTGGAGCAGGACGATCCGGTGGTCGCTGCCGGCGACTGCCTCGAGCCCGGCCGCGAGCGCGTCAACCTCGTCCGTCGTCTCCGCATAGACCTGCCGCAGGAGCGGCTCGCCGAAGTCCGGCAGCTGCGAGTCGGGAAAGCCGCCGATGAAGCCCTTGAGCCCGACGATCCCGACCGAGGCGCCGTCGATTTCCTCGAGGGCCCAGCTGCGGTCGAGCACGCGAACCCCCGCGCTCGAGAGGAGCGCGACGATCTCCGGCACCTGGTTGCAGTGCCAGTCGTGGTTGCCAAGGACCGCGTAGACCGGCACCTCGAGTGGCCGGCAGATCTCGGCCAGCAGCGCCGCCTGCTCCGGCTGGCCGTACGTCGTCAGGTCGCCCGCGAGCAGGATCAGGTCGACCGTCCCGTCGACGTCGCGGAAGGCCCGCGCGAGGTCGTCGCGGTTCGCGTCGTCCGCGTGGATGTCGCCTGCGGCTGCGAAGCGGATCGGCCTGGGCACAGCTGGGATTCAACCGATTGACGGCCGCGCCTGCGGGGTACCGCCTAGCCGTGGTGCAGCCGGAGGCCAGTTTCGACCAGCTTTTGGAGACGCTGAAGCGTTCCTCCGCGGCGCTGCGCGAGGCCGGCGTGCCCTTCGTCCTGGGCGGCGGCGTTGCGATCTGGGCGCGCGGCGGCCCGGAGACCGAGCACGACCTCGACTTCTTCGTCAAGCCGGAGGACGCGGAGCGCGCGCTGCAGGTGCTCGCCGAAGCGGGCCTCCGGCCCGAGAAACCGCCCGAGGGCTGGCTCTACAAGGCGTGGGACGAGGGCGTCCTCGTCGACCTGATCTTCGACCCGACCGGCGTCACCGTCGACGACGCGTTCATCGAAGGCGCCGGCGAGACGGAGGTGCATGCGGTGAAGATGCGCGTGTTGCGGCCGGAGGACGTGCTCGTGACGAAGCTGCTTGCGCTCAAAGAGCACTCGCTCGATTACGAGAGCCTGCTCGAGACCGCGCGTGCGGTGCGCGAGCAGATCGACTGGGACGAGGTGCGGCGGCGAACCGAGCACTCGCCGTTCGCGAAGGCCTTCCTGACGCTCGTCGACGAGCTGGAGGTGAGCAGCTGATGAGGACCCTCCGCTTCGTCGCGCTCTGGTGGCTCGCGCTCGGCGGCTGGTGGGTGCTGCTCGTCGGCACGAACGCCGGGCTGGAGCTGGTCGCCGCGGGTTGCGCGGCTGCTCTCGGCACCGTCCTCGCCCTCGGCGTGCGCGGCAAGCGGCTGCTCCGGTTCCGGTTCGAGCCGCGCTGGCTCGCCAAGACGCTGAAGGAGCCGTACAAGGTCGTGCGCGAGCTCGGCGTCTTGTTCCGGGCGCTCGCGCTCCACCTCACGCGCGTGCGCCGGGTCGACAGCGCCTACCGCGCCTTCCCCTTCCCGGCCGGCCGGGCGGACGCAGTCTCGGCGGGCCGGCGGGCGATCGCGACGCTGGCCGACTGCCTCAGCCCCAACACGATTCCCGTCGACATCGACACCGAGCGCGGCGTCGCGCTCCGGCACGAGCTCGACCCTCGCCGCGCCTCGAACGAGCTGCCGTGAATGTCTGGTTGATCGGCGCGACCGCGCTGCTCGCGGGGCTCCTTCCGTGCGGCTGGGTGCTGCTGCGCGGCCGGCTGACCGAGGCGCTCGTCGCGCTCGAGCTCGGCAGCACGCTCGTGACGGTAGTTCTGCTCCTGCTCGCCGAGGGCTTTCACCGCTCGTCGTACTTCACGCTCCCCCTCGTCCTCGCGGCGCTCACGTTCGTCGGAACGCTCGTCTTCATCCGCTTCCTCGGCGAGCGGCTGTGACCGTCGACGTGCTCGTGGCCCTGGGCGTCGCGATCGAGCTCGCGTCGTGCGTCGGGCTGCTCGCGATGCGAACCGCGATCGACCGGATCCACTACGCCGGCGTCGGCACCGTCGCCGGGCCGGCGCTGATCGCGGCGGCGGTGTGCGTCGAGGAGGGGCTGTTCACCACCAACGGCCTCAACGCGGTGCTTGTCGCGTTCCTGCTCGCGATCCTCGGCGCGGCGCTTGCGACCGCAACCGCGCGCGTGATCCGGCTGCGCGAGCGCGGCACCCTGGAGTCGACGCCCGCCGAGCGAGAGCGCGCTTGATTCCACTCCAGG
>WNFY01031762.1_pt1 | contig 10589 bp, 9 predicted proteins | sample 5400091 | NCBI WGS metagenome assembly WNFY01 (sample SAMN13153364, study PRJNA577476) | soil metagenome | isolation source: 60 cm soil or saprolite under grassland replicate 1 | place: USA:California | collected 2016-06-15
AACGATAAAGGCGTGATTGGGATTTCCCCCCATTTGACGACCGAGCAGATAGATACCAAGCTGACTGCCCTGCTCGTTAGGAGCACACCGCGCAGCCTGGCAGAGAAATTTACCCCGCTCACCGGTGAAACCTAATCGAACGGCAAAACTGGTACTATAATAAACCCAACAAGAGAAAATCCATTAAATGATCTCCTGGCACATAAGGAGATCGTTTTTCTCTATCACTTCTCTATTCTTTCAGGCTATTTCAGGCTATTCAGTATCGGGATTTGTACAGTTTATGATATACTGCTGAGGAAGTTTTATGAATACGGAGCAAAGTATTGTCACCAAAGCCGATTACCGAGAACACCCTATTCTACGGCGACAACCTCTTTATTTTACGCGAGCACATCCCAAGCGAGAGCGTTGACCTTATTTACCTTGACCCCCCATTCAACTCAAGCCGGAGTTTTAACGTACTTTTTAAAGATGAGCACGGCACGGAGAGCGAAGCGCAGATTGCAGCCTTTGAGGATACCTGGCACTGGAATTTAGAAGCAGAGCATACATATACTGAACTTCTCACCGAAGCCCCCGACCATGTAGCCAAAATGATTGACTCTCTGCGTGATTTCATCGGTGACAACCAGATGATGGCCTACCTTGTGATGATGACTATTCGGTTACTTGAGTTACATCGCGTTCTCAGGCCAACAGGAAGTTTATATTTACATTGCGATCCAACCGCGAGCCACTACTTGCGGGTTATTTTAGATACTATTTTCGGAGTGAAAAATTTCCGTAACATGATTGTTTGGGAACGGAGCGACACTCACAATGATGCAAAATATCAATTTCCAGCAACAAGCGACCATATATTATTTTATGGCAAGAGCAACAAGCATGTATTTCACGCGCAACACGCTGCATATCCTGAAAAGACACTCAAAGAGTGGTACCAATATCTTGACTTATCCGATGGAACAACCCGCCGCATGACAAAAGAGGAAAACGAGGCGCAGAAAATTCCCCCTGGTGCTAGACGATTTAATGTTGATAATATGACTAGCCCAAACCCACGCCCTAATCTGATGTATTCATACAAAGGGTACCCCTACCCACCGAATGGATGGAGATATTCACTTGAGACAATGACAGAACTCGACAGAAAAGGGCTGCTTCTCTTTCCTAGCAAACCCGAAGGACGCATTATGCGTAAGCGGTATCTGGACGAGCAGGAAGGTGTTACATTGGGTGATGTCTGGACAGATATTAGCCAACTACGTGCTAGTATGGCTGAGCGTCTTGGCTATCCCACACAAAAGCCTCTTGCTTTGTTAGATCGAATAATTCAGGCAAGCAGTAATCCAGACGATGTGGTACTTGATCCATTTTGCGGCTGCGGGGGTGCCATTGCGAGTGCTCAGAAATTAGGTCGCAAGTGGATAGGCATTGATATTACCCATCTTGCCATTGCACTTATGAAATACCGGCTTGAAGCCATGTATTCAGGTATCAAGTTTAAGGTTGTTGGTGAACCGGCAGATATCGGCTCAGCGAGAAAACTTGCTCAGGATGACCGCTATCAATTCCAGTGGTGGGCACTTTCCCTCCTTCGTGCAAAACCACTTGGCGGCCAGGAAGGAAGCAGAGAAGGCAAAAAAGGCAGCGATAAAGGCATTGATGGAGTTATTGCGTTTATTGATGATAATACCGGCAAGGCAAAACGGGTACTGGTGCAGGTGAAATCCGGCCACGTCAATTCAAGCCATATCCGCGACCTCAAAGGCACACTGCAACGGGAACAAGCGGCTATCGGTGTGTTTATCACCTTAGAACCAGCGAGTAAAGATATGACAACTGAGGCAGTCAGCGCAGGTTTTTACCGCTCCCCAGGCTGGAATAAGGACTACCCACGCATACAGATACTCACCATTGAGGAGCTTTTACGAGGCACAGAAGTGAAAATGCCACCGCAGTTTGGCACATTCAAACAAGCGCAAAAAGTCCAGCAGGCAGATGCAGAGCAGGCAGAATTAGGGTTAGGTTAGAACACGTTTTTATTAGCAAATCATTTATGTGGAGTCGCAAAATATGTCACAAACATCGCTGCCGATTGCTCGTCCTTTTGATGCCTGGGCAAGACTACCATTAAGCAATAATAAAATCTTAATGCTCACTACATCTCCCGATATAGAGCATGAGCTATGGAGCGCACTAGAATACTACTCCGAAGTGGAAGAGGTTGGATTAGACTTAATTCAAGCTAAAGGACTACAATCGCCACCTACTCACCAGGAAATATTTAATTGCTTTCAAGCTTTTGTGAGGCAGGCAAAATCCTATTATAGTTCAGCAAAGACCCTCCATTATCGTTCAAGTAGCTTATTGTATTATTATTGCTTCCTCAATTTGGTAAAAGCATATCTTTTGTTGATACAACCACAGAGGATTACGGGTCTGAAAGTTCAACACGGCTTGATTTATGACCCATCCACAACTAACAAAGATTTTCAGCTTGAAGTAGTAGGGGTTCGTCAAGGCATTTTCCCAATGTTTTATAAGGCGCAAACAGCTAACGTTATATCTCCTGCAATAGACTCATCCATAAATATTGTAAATTTGTTGAGCTACCCAACCGAAATAAGTTATCAATATCGATTGGCTCGCTATGGATACCTTAACATTTTATCTTCGATTGCAGTAGTAGCAGTTGACCGACCTAACAACCAATCATGGATAATTCTCGGCATTCCAGCAGCAACTAGCCTTGATGGCTTCCTAAGCTTACATGTAAATTTTTTAAATACCTATCAAGAGGTACAACCAAATAAAGACCAACTTGCACTCGTATTCGGTATGAGCGTATTTGAATTGTTTTCTTTTAGATTTTTTCAAGAAATAACAACTACTCCAACTCATGGGAATAACGATTTTATTAATCAGCCTGCATTTGCACAAAAGATTATTAATGACCTCAGTCCATATTATAGTTCCCACTATTTTGACGATAATAAAGACTTTGACTTAGTTCTTCCTTACGCAGACTCAACACATCCTACACCGATACCAATCACCGAAGCCCTATCAATATACGCAGTAATGTTTTATCTTTCCAGCCTGGTGAGATATAGGCCAGATTATCTTGAGGCATTATTAAATACTAAGCCAGCTTGGTTAATCGAAAATTTTGTAAACAGCACTCCTGAAACATTTCTAAGAATAATGATAAGCAAGATAATTGAAACAGATTTTGTTTTTCGTCGGAGATAAAAGGGAGTTGTATACCTCGTAAAGCCTCATCCCCTTCCCACGTCGCCAAAATTATCTTGTACGACGCTGAACAATTTGCTCCCCTTCCATACCTTTACCTCTAAAAACCGCAGATGTGTTGTGTTGCGTATAAATTGGCTGTTTTTCTTTACTCCCGCAGGTTCTGTGCAAGTATGCGCTCAGCAACAGGACAGAGTTTATAGTGCGTCTTCACGAAGTCTTTACGCAGGTATGTACTTCCCTTGCGGATCAGCCCGCCGCAGCTATAGCAGTGGAGGTTTTTCTCGGCCACTTTGACGGGAGGCTGTTTCTCTCCTCTCCCCTGCCCCGTCTTCATGGGAGTACCTTATCATAACGAGTATATTCGGGCAACCCTCGAAGGTAAAACTGCCTCAACTTTGGATAATTGAGAAGTATGCAAAGTGAGCATGGTATAATGCCTCACGCTATGGAACGCAGCAAAGAAACCTCAATCTACTGGCAGCATCCCTACGGCTGGCGGGCAGGATCGCGCACCATCGAACCGGGCGCAAGCGCGGTAGATGTGATCCGCTACGAGCAGGAAGCGTACGGAAACGACCTTGATGTCCCGAATTTCCTTCTCGAAGAACTGACACATAAACAGGTGAGCGCAAGAGAGGTTGTATGGGTGTGCCGGACGCGCCAGCACGCCAAGCGGTATTGCGGCAAAAATAGCGGACAGCCCTACCAGGAGGACTTTAGCACTCATGCGCTTATCCTCGCAACCGATCACGAAGTAGAAACCGGGTACCTTATCCTTTCTGATGCATCGCGTCTTGATCCGGCTGTGTTGGAGCAGTATGCCCGCTACCGGAAGGCGCAGCAGACAAACGTGCAAAAAACATAGACCCGTCTGTGCCCTGCTTTATATACTTGCCCATAGTTGACAATGAATTGCTATTCATGTTATTGTTGAGTCAATTATTTATTCTTTCTCCATGACCACCAAAAACCAAACACGGCGGATTATTCAGAGACTGCGTTATGTTTTCCCCTTTGTACTTGTTATCGTTGGTTTGCTTGCGCTTGCCGGTGGCGTTACAAAGGTTTTCCAGCAGAATGCAAATCCTTCCCCTTCGACTACGGCATCAACTCCTCTTCCCCATTCAACATACACTTCAGATAACCTCGGTATTAGTTTTACCTACGCAACTATGATTAGTGGCGTACAGCATTTCTTTACAAGGGAAATTGGCGATAAAGTTTATCTGTATTATAACTTCAACAAAGGTAGTTTCAACCAACCGTTCCCTGGTTCTGATGCTGACTTTTTAACGTCAATTGCTCCGGGAGCATTTTTTGTCGAAGTATTTAACAAAGACCCCCAACAGTCGCTGGCAGGTGCAATCAAGCAGCATTTTTTGACCGGATACTCTGAAAGCAATTGCTTTGTCAATGCTGCCCGCTACGGTCACCCAAGACAAGATGAGTCTTTTCAGACTGCTATTATCGATTTTCCTCATCACTCAAATCAAACACGAAACCAACTTGAAGCGACTGCTGCGAAGTGTCCGGGGTACGTCAACTCATTTAATGGTGTGAGTTACTTCATGATGGACCCAAAGCACCCCAACAAATTGTTATTTATTCGTCTTGGACAGGGTAATATTCCGTCCGGTGTGGGACCAACGTGGGACGGGACAATAAAGGTTTATTAAAAACTTAAGAAGTAGTATGCACTCGCACAAATTATTTCATCGTTTTATTTCAATAGGCAGCCTAATGCTTTTTGTATCAGCTTTGTGCTTCATAACGTCTATTAGGGTTGAGGTTGCCCATGCTACTGCGCCCAACCCTTCATGGTGGATAGACAATAACTCAAGCTTCAGCCAGTACGACGATTATCAGTACAAAAACGGTCGCACCCATCAGGGGACTTACTATCAAGGTACTATTGCTCAGTTGTCTCCTACGCCTGGCGTTGACTCAAACATTTTAAGTACCAATGCCTCATACGATGGTGTAGCTGCTGTTGGGCCGCGATGGGGCGATCAGGGAGTTAGCGACATATACACTTACTTCACCTCAGACAATCAGGCAACTCAGGAAGATGAGTGGCAATGTGCCGAGTTGGTGAAACGATTTTTGTTTTTAGAATATGGCACGCGATCTCTTGCCGCAAACGGTTACCAAGTAGTCGATACCTATTACTCTGCCTACCCAACAATGTATAAGAAAGTGGCGAATGACAGTACAAACACTACTAACCAAATATATCCCAAGCCGGGTGATATTCTCAGCTATAATCAGGTCGTGAATGGACAGGGTATTGGAGATGGTGGACACACCGCGCTCGTCAAGTCGGTCACAAACCAATCGGGTGGAAGCGCGACGGTTCAGCTTATTGAACAAAATTCTTCTGCATCTGGTGTATTTAACCAAACTTTCAGCAACTGGCAGTTCCAGAATGGACGCGACGACGATCCCACCGATACCGGCCACACCGTTAGTGGTTGGCTCACCACTACCGCAGCTCACCTGACTTGGACAAATCAAGGCAACATTAGTTATACGCAATATGGTCATCAAGCTGTGTTGCTCGATGACGGCAATGTTTTAACTTCGGGAGGGATTTACTCTAACTTTAGCACTAATCATACGATGATGTTTACCGATGGCACGCCTGGTACTTGGGCGAGTAAAGCTAACATGATTAAGTCTAGAAAGTATTTTGGCCCGCTTCAGCTCGTTACTATATCAGGAGGCGGGAGACGAGTTCTCGCAGCAAGCGGAGTATCAGATAGTTGCTCGTGCGTCACTAACACAGCCGAGCTATACAATGAGAGTAGTAATTCATGGACAGCAACAGGTACGAATATGAACCAAGCACGCTGGTATTATGCATCTTCAGTTCTCAGCGATGGCAGAGTGTTGGTGACCGGAGGAAACACTGATGCAAATGGCAACAATCAAACAGCCTCAACCGAAATCTATGATCCTGTTGCAGATACATGGACTACAAAAGCTTCCATGAGCACAGCCCGTCAAGCACACCAGCAAGTAACATTTACCGACAGTAACGGCAATAGTAAGGTAATGGTCATCGGCGGCTCTAAGGCTGGTACAGGTATATTAAGCTCAACCGAAATCTACAATCCCTCGGCAAACACATGGTCAGCAGGCCCAAGCCTATCTTATGCCCGAAATCAATTCGCAGCAGTACTCATGTATGATGGTCGTATTCTCGTTGTAGGCGGTGACAGTACAAGCACTCACTCAGAAGTCTACAACCCAGCAACCAATAGCTGGACAACATACACAACACCATACACGGCGTATAATTGGACTCCAGCAGTAGTTTTGGGTGGTGGGGCAAACTATAGAGTGCTTGCCGCAGGGGGCACCAGTAGTGGTACCACACATGCTATGTGGTTTGACCCATCAGCAAATTCATGGAGTACCAGTACCAGCATGAATACTGCTAGGGCGTTGTTTACTCTCACTACTTTAAGTAATGGAAATGTGCTTGCAACCGGAGGACAGAATGGCTCATTTCCAGGAGGTTTAAGCTCAAGCGAGAAATTTGCTCCATAGCAGTAACTCATTACTATCGTGTTGTGGTGCCCAACACTAAATCTTCTTGCTTTCGAGAATTCCGTATTATACCCACCAGGCAGTCTCCCCTTATCATGACCTACGAGTCCGTTTGTTCAAGGGAACACCTAATCGGTGGAGTGAGGCATGAACCGTTTTTATATTTTTTCCGGTTATACTAGCAATATCCTTACTACTCATACCAAGCGAAAAATAATACCATTTTACTTCAGCTTCAAATGCAAGCGTTTTTGGGTTTCTAGGTCTGTCCCCTGTGTCTTTCACCCGCTTGAAAGGAAGACCTAATCGGCGGAAAATAGAATAAACAGATTTTCTATTTCTCCCAATTTTTTCTGCTATCTCCGGAGGGCTCTTTCGTTTAAGTTTGCGAAGGTAAGGAAGACCTAATCGGCGGAGAATATGGTAGATTGTTCCGACTGGTTTTCCGGTTCTTTCTGCTATCTCCGGAGGCGTCATCCCCTGCTCGCTAAACATCCTCACTTCATCTTCAAGCGCCCGCGCTTTCGGGTTTTTTCCACTGCGCACAGCTGCCCCTGTATACTTGCGGGGAATATGCAACCGACGGAGAACATAGTAGATTGTACGCAAAGGCCTGTCGATTTTTCGTGCTATCTCAGGTGCATTCAGACCCTGCTCGCTGTACTTGCGTACCAGAGCTTCAAGCTTCTGAGTCTGAGGGCTCTTTCGTTTGGGAGGTAACGGGATGTGTAAACGATGATGAATGCGCTCTATATTGGACTCGCTTCTTCCGGTTTTTCTTACGATCTCAGCAACACTCAAACCTTGTTCGCTGTATTTCCGCACAAGTGCTTCAATGGCAAGGGTTTTTGCGTTTCGTAGTCTATGTCCTGTGTCTTTCACGCGTTTGAACGGAATATCTAACCTCTGGAGCGCTGTGTAGATGGTAGGCGCAGGCCTGCCGATTTTTCTCGCGATCTCAGGAACGCTCATATTTTGACCCATATATTTCCGTACCCCTGCTTCAAGCGTAAGCGTTTGAGGGCTTGGTGTTCGCAGCTTTCGTATCACTTCTCCATTGGTGTTAAGCTTGTTAGTTTGATTGTCGGAGCTTCGCTGATTAATCTCATTCAGTTTCCTTTTTTGGATAGGTGGTAGAGCATACTCCACTGCAAGCTGGTGGTAAAGCTGACGGATCCACTCACGCGATACGTTTAAGGTCTGCGCCATTTTGCTCAAGGATACAGGCGTATTGGGTTGAGATGACCAAGAGTCCTGTAAAAGTTTGAGCAAGCGCATTTTAGTTGACTGGTTTGAAAAAGCCATACAAAGTAAGCCTTATTCTAGTAAAAAGGCCTGCCTCCTTGCAATGTTAATTTTCCCCCTTGACATTTTTTGTTGAGTTTATCTATGATGGTTATAGACAAGATTTATGACACCCACCAAAACAATTAAAAATCTCCAAAAAGGGTTCACGCTCATTGAACTCTTAGTCGTCATCGGCATCCTCGCCATCCTTCTCGCTATCGTCTTAATCGCGATAAATCCAGCTCGCCAATTTGCCCAGGCAAATAATACCCAAAGAGCATCAGATGTCAATGCAATTCTTAATGGCATCCATGAATTTGCTGCTGATAATGCAGGGTCATTACCTCCAAATATGCCAGTCTTTGCTGATGGTGCTGTGGATATGAAAAGCGGAGGAGGAAAAGGAGATATATGTGCCTCATTGGTAACAAAATATTTAGCAGCAATGCCTCACGATCCACAAGCAGGAACCTTTACGAGTTGTGCAGCTTATGATACAGGATATACTGTAGCTCAAAGCAATTCAGATCAAAGAATAACGATAGCTGCGCCATCTACCCAAATTCCTCCGGGAACAGTAATAATAACAGTTACCAGATAAAATCCTCTGAAAAGAGGATTTTTTTTATGGGTAATTATGTTTTTCATTCCTTACCCTCTCCCCTACCTGATGTAATTCAGCAGTATTCAAACCGAGCAAGCAACCCGTGATATAATAAACTCATAAAATGAAATGCAGCGTTTGTAACCGAAAACTTAAGGTTGGACTTATGGGGTATGTCCATGAAAACGGCGGGATGTATGTGCAGTATTGTGCAAAGTGCGGATGGACGGGTGAAACTGAAGGAAGCTATAGAAGTTGTCCTCAGTGCGGCAGTGCAAAAGACCTCCGGGACGATCATGTAGTCAGGATAAATACAAGTATCCCACAATTCCCGCCTTCGCACTGAGTAGCCCGCCAGCCGCTTTTTTTCTTCCCGACCCGTAAAATATATCTCAACCTCAAAAACTCCCTTAAAATTGGCTCTCAGACCTATTCTTTTTGTATTTCTATTTAAAACTTGATATTATCACAAGTATATGGCTGAACATGAGCGTCTCAGGAGCGATGAGGAACTTAAAAAATTAGAAGAGAAGAATAAAGAGATAGAATTATATCTCAAAGAACAAGAGGAAAAGAGAAAAAATTTTGAATTTCTCATTAACAACTACGTAAAACTTCTCCTTGTTTTTATCCCCTTAATGTTAGGAGTTTTTCTCATATTTAATAGTCAGACTCCTTTATTAAACCTCGTCACGTCAAATAATAGAAGAGAAATGCAAATTATATATAATAAGATAAGTAGCCTCGATCAAGGATATAATTCTATACAGAAAGAATTGGCAATATCGGCCACTGACTCTGCTTCAAGGAATATGTTAATAAGACTTGCAAACATAGAAACGAAGCAGGACGCACTATCCCAAACAATATTAGTAGATGCAGACAAGGCTTTAACAGCAAGGCTATTGCGAGAAAAACAACAAGATTTAGAAGCCAGATTTGCTCAAGTCCAGTCAAACCAAAGTGAACTTAATAATAAAATAGATAACATAGTTACTGCTACTGTGGTCATTCCGATAGGTGGCGTTGTATTGACTCTTGTTAGCGGCTTTATCATCTATCTGTTTAGCAAGTTAAAGGGCTTTAAGAATGAAAAATAATCCTCTTATGCCAAGCCAGGTGAAATAACAACCGGCCAGAGCCAGGAAAAACGCCACAGGAGTTGTTATCAAAGTGGAGACAATGAGGAATATTGTTTTGAGAAGCCTCACAGTTCCATTTTTCATTGTTGACAGGAATAATACAAATACCTAATCTTAGTCTTAGATGAGACTTTATTTCCTCTCCTTGCTTGCTTCCATCTTCTTCTTACTTTTTGTGCTTCCTGTCTCGGCTCACCCTGGAAATGTTTCATCTGATGGCTGTCATTATTGCTGGACACGCTGTCAGTATTGGGGATTTACCTATGGAATGCGCCACAATCCCTATAATCTCGGTGCTACGTGTTCATGTAACCCGCCGGTTGATCCCTTATACTGCCATCCACAAACTACTACCTCTGCATCAGACGCAAATACCAATTCCTTTACTGATACACCAACCCCCTCTCTTTTTCAAAGCGACTCACCCACTGCAACACCAATTTTACCTCTTGTTACTAACGAGCAATCAGACGAGGGAGTTATGAGCAAAATTCTCGATACAATTGGCGCGTTTTTTAAGTGGCTTCTTTAATCCCGGCCTCATGCTTTGCATATTGGGAGATTACACCCACCTTTGAAAACCAAACAGGCGGTGATATAATTTCCCTGCCATGCCAATCAAAAACTACGCCTCAGAAATACCAATCGACAGGATATTTGCAGAGTTGCAGCAAACACTAGGAACCCACGGCGCAAAGCACATCTCTTTTGAATACGGGGATGATGGAAAAGTGCATGGGATA
>WNFY01006297.1_pt1 | contig 10588 bp, 10 predicted proteins | sample 5400091 | NCBI WGS metagenome assembly WNFY01 (sample SAMN13153364, study PRJNA577476) | soil metagenome | isolation source: 60 cm soil or saprolite under grassland replicate 1 | place: USA:California | collected 2016-06-15
TCACGTAGACCAAATCGAAGCTCGTGAACGAATTGAGCATTCCGATCACGATGCACAGGAACAGCGACGGTTTCAGAAGCGGAAGCGTAATGCGCCAGAACCTGCGGCGTGCGTTGGCGCCGTCGATCGCCGCCGCCTCATAAAGATTGGGCGGAATGTTCTGCAGCCCGGTCAGCAGGATGATCATGTAGAACCCGAGCATCTGCCAGATATTCGCGACGATGACCGATGGCAGCGCCCAGACGAAGGAATTGAGGAACTGGATCGGGCGGTCGACGAGATGGAGCGATCGCGCGACATAGTTGATCAGCCCGACCCGCTCGTCGAAGAGCCACCGCCAGATGATCGCGACCGCGACCGTCATCAGCGGATAGGAGATGAAGATGATGGTGCGATAGACGTCGCGCCCGCGGATCTCCGAGCTGACCAGCAGCGCAAGGCCGAGGGCGATGACGATCCCCACCGGCGCGCTGGCGATGAAGAGGAGCGTGTTCCAGAGCGCCTCCCAGAACACGTCGTCGTGAAGCATCTCCTCGTATTGATCGAGGCCGGCCCAGCGCATCGTACGCAGCGGAGCCCAGTCCGCGAACGAGAGCACCACATTCCAGAGCAAGGGGATGATGCGATAGAGCAGGAAAATGGCGAGCGAGGGCGCCAGGAAGCACCAGACCAGCACCGCCTGACGCGTCCGCTTGCGCGCCAGGCGGGGCGGGCGGTAGGCGACCGCTGAAGCGACAGCCACGAGGAAGGCCGCCTCGCGTGGAGGCTAGCTGTTTCGGCTCAGCACCCGGTTGACCGCGCGTTCCGCGTCGGTCAGCGCTGCCTTCGCGCTCTTGCGGCCGAGCACCGCGTTCTGGATCTCCGGGTAAAAGGCATCCTTGAGCTGCGCGTCGAACGGCAGAGGCCAGTTGCCCGTGAACTTGTCGGTATGCTCGAGCTGCGTCTGCAGCACCTGCGCTCCCAGCGGATCGTCCTTGCGCAAGTATTCGAGGCCGGCGCGATCCGCGGCGATGTTCCCGGTCAAAAGCTTCCGGCTCTGCGAGAACCGGGTGGCCCATTTGGTTCCCGTCACATGCTTGAGGAAGGCCCAAGCGAGATCGGGGTTCTTGGTGCTCTTGGAGATGCCGAAGCCATGGTTGGTTGGTGTGGCCCAATAACCCGGCGCCTGCGCCACACCCAGCGTGCTCTCGTTAATCCATGACCCCTGACCCTTCACGAAGAAATAGGACGACGAATGGGCGTGCAGCATACCGACGGTGTTGCCGGCGAAGGCGCCGTTCGGCTCCACCCAGCGTCCGGTCCAGGAGATCTTGTTGATCGCACCGCTGTCCGTGGCTTTCGCCAGACGGTCCAGGACAGCGGCCATCTGGGGCGTATTGAACGCCGCCTTCTTCATGTCCGGGGTAAGCAGCTCGATGCCGTTCATCTTGAACAACGGCCAGTAGAGCCAATCGAAATTCAAGGTGAGAAGGCCCGTCTTTTCTCCCTTCGCCATCTTCTGGGCGTAGCTCAGCAGCTCATCGAAGGTCGACGGCGGGGCCGACAGCTCCGCTTCCTTGAACAGCGTCTTGTTGTAGTAGAGAAGCGTCTTGGCGATGTAGAAGGGAAGCATGTAGTTCTTCCCCTGATACTGCCAGCTCGCCAGATAGTCTGGATTGAACAGCTTGGCGACCTCCGGCTCCTTTTTCAGATACGGCGTGAGGTCGAGCAATCCGCCGTTCGCCGCGTATTCGACCCATATTGCGCCCTGTAGATCGACCACGTCCGGCGCTGTGCCGGCGACGAGTTGGGTCTGATAGAAAGCCGGCAGCTCGGTGCCCTTCTTGTCGAGCCATTCGATCTCGACGCCGGGGTTCGCGCTACGAAAATCGGCGAATTCCTCCTTGAATAGCTGCTCCTGGTCCGCGATGTTCCAGGTGAGGTAGCTCAGCTTTCGTGCCGTTTGCGCGCGTGACGCATGGGGCACCGCGACTGCCGCAGCGCCTGCGAGGGCTGCCTGCAATATCGTCCGGCGTTTCATGGGTTCTCCTCCGAAGTGACCGTTTTTCGATGGGGCTCGTGCCTGCGGGATTGGCCTGATTTGGCCCGGAGGCACCGCACCGTCCGTGCGTACGCTCGATCTCGGCGGTCAAATGATAGCGCTTGCAAAGGGTAAGTCAACACGATGTTCTGCTCTTGCTGAGTCGGGTTGCATCGGCCTCGCGTCGTCATTGACCCTGCACCCGAAAGCGATATCATTCGCGCGATGGACGAGCCGCGCAGCCGCGTCATCTCCCGAGCCGAAATCTCCTGACGCTCATCGCGCGGGAGAGCAACTCATGGCGTCGGTGTCGCTCACCGAAGTAACCAAGTCGTTCGGTGCTGTCGAGGTCCTGCATCCGCTGAGCCTCGAGATCCTGCACAAGGAATTCCTCGTGCTCGTCGGTCCATCGGGTTGCGGGAAGACGACCCTGCTGCGGATGATCGCCGGCCTCGAGGACGTGACCTCCGGCACGATCGCAATCGACGGCCGCGTCGTCAACGACCTGCAGCCCAAGGACCGCGACATCGCGATGGTTTTTCAGGATTACGCACTCTATCCGCACATGACGGTGTACGAGAACATGGCGTTCGGGCTGCTCTATCGCGAAGGACCGAAGGACGAGATCCGCCGGCGCGTCGAGCATGCGGCCGGGATCCTAATATCGGCGACTATCTTTCGCGTCGGCCGCGGCAGTTGTCGGGCGGCCAGCGCCAGCGGGTCGCCATGGGACGCGCGATCGTCCGCGATCCCAAGGTATTCCTGTTCGACGAGCCGCTGTCCAATCTCGATGCGAAACTGCGGGTGCAGATGCGCACCGAGATGAAGAAGCTGCACAAGCGGGTCGCGACGACGATGATCTACGTCACACACGACCAGGTCGAAGCGATGACGCTCGCCGACCGGGTGGTCGTGATGCGCGACGGCCGCGTCGAGCAGATCGGCACCCCCGACCTGATCTACAACCAGCCCGCATCCATCTTCGTCGCGGGATTCATCGGCTCGCCGACCATGAACCTCGTTGCAGCTCGGCTCGAACACCGGAACGGAACCCTCGTGGTCGCCCTCGGCAGCGAGGCGTCGTTCTTCGTCCCTCCCGAGCACTGGGCGGCCTATCGGGATTGGGTCGGACGAGACGTAATTTTCGGGTTGCGGCCGGAGCACCTGGCCTGGACCGACGCCGACGCTGACGCCACCACGGTCGAAGTCGCGGTATCGGTGATCGAGCCCTTGGGGGCCGATACGCTCGTCTTCTTCGAGATCTCGGGGCTGGAGATGGTCGCCAGGGTCCCGCCCGAAGCCGCGCGGGGTACCGGTGACCGCGTACGGTTGCGGCCCGACCTCAGGCGCATGCATCTGTTCGACCCTGCGACCGGAACGCGGATTTGATCACGCGCGTGAAAGGCGCAAGCCGCAGACACTCGTTGCGCAATCGATTTTCTGCCCAAGGAGAGCGCCGATGCGCCTATTGATCGAAGGAGCCCGCCACCGCTTGCAACGCGCGGCGGCTGCGCTGTGTGTCGTCGCGGCCTTCGGGCTGCCGGTGGCGGCATCGGCCGAAGTGAAGGAGGTGCAGATTGCCCGCGGCTTTGCAATTCCGCACCTGCCGATCATGATCATGGAGCACGACAAGTTGCTGGAGAAGCATGCGCTGGCCGCGGGCCTGGGCGACATCAGGGTCACGTATTCGACGATCGGCGGCGGCAGCGTCATGAACGATTCGTTGATCTCGGGCGCGCTCTCCTTTGGCGTCGGCGGTCCGCCGCCGATGCTCACCCTGTGGGACAAGACACGCTCAGGGATCCGGGTGAACGGCGTGTGTGCCGAAGCGACTATGCCTCTGCTGCTCAACACCCGCAATCCCAATCTGAAGACAGTGAAGGATTTGACCGAAAGGGACAAGATCGCTGTGGGCGCGGTTAAAGTCTCCATCCAGGCCCGCCTCCTGCAGATGGCCGCCGCCAAGGCATTCGGTGACGCCGAATTCGCCCGCTTCGATGCGCTCACTGTCGGCATGAACTCTCCGGATGCGAGCGCAGCGTTGCGCTCGGGCGCGGGCGAGGTCAACACCAACTTCAGTCTGCCGCCTTTTCAGTACGCCGAGCTCAAGGTGCCCGGGATCCACACGCTGGCGTCGTCCAACGACATCATGGGCGGGCCGCACACGTTCACGATGGTCTATGCGACCAGCACGTTTCATGACGCGAATCCCAAGACCTTCCAGGCGTTCCTCGCCGCGATCAAGGAGGCCATCGCCATCATCAATCGCGACAAGAACGGTGTCGCCAGAATCTACCTCGAGATGACGAACAGCAAGGAGGCGGTCGCGGACATCGTGGCTATCCTCGACGACCCACTGGTGCAATTCACCATGACGCCGGTCGGTACGATGAAGTTCGCGGATTTCATGTACCGGATCGAGGCGCTAAAGAACAAGCCGAATTCGTGGCAAGACTATTTCTTCGAAGAGATCCACAACCTGCCCGGCAGTTGAGCCGGTGGGCTCACATGGCCAACGCTGACGCTCAGATCTTCAAGTTCGAATCCAGACGCTGAAGAAGACAGGTCTCCATTTTCGGAATGAAATGAAGGTCGGTCCGGGCGGCAAACGGTTCAGGTGTTCCCGCGGCACGTTTCAGACGGAACCAGCGCCTCGCTCGAAACATCATGGAGGAATTGCTTCGTGACGTTCGCGAGCTGCGTGGGCGCCGTGAATACCAAGGTGTGCGCCACGCCGGGAATCTCCGCGAAGCGTCCGGCGGGAAGGCGTCTCGCGATATCGCAAGCCCATTCGCGGCTGCAGATCGGATCGAGCTCGCCACGCACCACCAGTGTAGGCTGACGGATATGCACCAGTCGCTTCTCCATAGGGTCTCGCAAGCCGTAATAAAAGGTCTTCCATACGCGCCAGCGGCCGCACTTCACGTAATCATCACGCGAGATCGCCATCATGTCCGGAGGATCGTAGCCGAGGTTCTGCCGCCAGCGAACGAGTTGCCACAGAACGCTGCGCTCTCGCGGCGGAGTCGTCGGGCCTTGCAAGATCGCCACTGTAGCGATCGTGGGATGCCGGTGCAGAGCGGCGGCGATGATCTGACAGGCCAGCGAATTGCCCAGCAGCACGACGCGCTGCAGTCGTATCCGTTCCAGCCAGGCGGCGAGGCTATCAGCGAGCTCATCGATGGTAAACACCTTGTCCGGCTTCGTGCTGTCGCCGAAGCCGGGAAGGTCGGGAATGAATACCGCATACTCGTCCATCAACGCCTGGGCCGTGGGCAGCATGTAGCGAGACGACAGCCCGAGGCCATGGACGAGCACGATTGGTCTAGCGCTTGGGGCCGACGCTCGCGTGCGCTTGTAAAACACTGAAAGACCTTCGACGTCGATGCGTGCGTCCTCAAAGCGGTTGAGATCGACGCGCTTGGACAGCGCCGCGTGCGCTGCTGCGGCCGTTTTCCGGGAGGCGAGCGCGCGAGCGTTCATGGGTTCGACGGGAGATGCATCTCTGCCTCGCGGTGCGTCAGCATCGCGCGCCACAGTGTCCGCCACGCCTTCCAGTCGTGTCCACCGGCAACGGTAAAGACTCGGTTTCGGGGCAAGTTGTTTGCCAGCAACGTATTGGCGCGGACGATCCAGTCCCGGTTGCCGTAGCCGAGATACATCTGCGGCGCCGACTGTTCCTGTGGCAGCGCATAGGCGCGCTTCAGCCACCACCATATGCGGCGAGGATAATCAGTGGTTGTAATCGCGCCCGGGTCCCACGCGCTCAACCCTCCGGCCGCGGCAATTTCCGCAATGAGATCGTCCTCGCCCAGGTAGGGCGCGAGAAGCATCAAACCGTCGATGTCGCTGGTGTTTTGCATCGCGTAAAGCAGGGCGCCAAATCCTCCCAGCGAGATCCCGACCAACCAGACCGCCTCGTAGCCGCAGGCTCGGGCAGGCTCGATCACGTCCTTGTGCAGTCGGTCGAGCACGCTCACCTGAAAGTAATAACCCGCATGCAAGTCGGCCACGAGCATATCGGCCGGTTTCCGGCTTGCGCACACCGCTTCCATGAAGCGATTGCGCTCGAAATCCTCCACCACGTCGCTAATGCCCGGCAGGAACACCATTAGCTCGGAAGCCTGTTGATCGCCACAGCTGAATTTCTGCACTACGAGTGGGGTCGCCGCCGAGAGCAGCCCTTTCAGTGCGGGATAGCGGCGCACTACGCCGCAGAGCGCCGCCCGGCGCAGGCGACGAAACCGATACGAAAAGACGCGTTTTATGTGCATGGCGTGTCGGTGCAGCGATAGCGATCAACGCGCGATTGGTGCTTTCGCGCGTGCCAGCGCGCTGGCCGCGGATCTAGGCCGTCCACGACAGGCGGGTGCCCGCGCTGTGCGAGCGTATGAAATCCCGGGCCGTTGCGTAAGGCATCGGCGGCAGCACGCGATTGACGTTGCCGAAGCGGCGCTCGAGATCGCGGCTGTAATTCACGAACGTGGCGAAGTCCTGGGGATACGCACGCCTATCGACCCCGACGTAATAACCCTGCTTGCGCGCTTTCGCAAGGCACTGGTCCCAATCCTCGATTGCCGCAAGTCCGATGGAGCGGACCCCGTGCGAGAACAGCATCATGGCGATCTCGTCAAAGGGCGGGCGTCCGTCGAGATATCGCGTGAGGGATGCATGCGAGGGCAGCATGTTGAAGAACATCCAGAACGGCACCAGGCCGGCCCGCAACGCGCGGTGCGGGTCCATGAGAATGAACGATTCGACCAGCAAGCGCTTCGCTTCGATTCCATGCTCGCCATACCATTTCGCGTGAAGGTCGGCGATCAACGGGCTCAATTCCTCCGGATGGGAAAACGACAATCTTTCGACGCGATAGCCGTTGCGTTGCGCAAAGGCCTCAATCGCGCTGTCGAGCGTCTTCTCGAACCCCCATTCGGCTTCCGGTCGCAGCGCATCGGGTTCCGGCGCTGTCCAGCGTCGCACACTGGCGTGGGTTTGCTCGAGAAAGGCGGTCACCCGCGGGCCGCCGTGCAGGTATTCGTCCGCCGTCGGTCCGCCGAGCGCCCCCATCTGGAACACATAGCGATCGGCGAGCTGAGTGGTCGGCCACGGCAGTGCGCAGTCGACGATGCAGATCGTCGCCCCGGGCTCGAGGCACTGCTGCATGAATGTCTCGTAAGCGTCGGGAAGGCGCAGGTACTTGAGCCGAAAATAGGACATGAGCTGGACCATAAGCCGGTCCTGACTCGGATCGTGCATGTGATGCAGTTGCACGTCCTGGTGCTCGCCGAGGAACCGCAGCGCCAGCGGGCGCATGCGGGCAAGCTCCGTTGCAACGTCGTTCGGATCCAGCCGACGGTGAGCGACCGGCATGAGATAAGTCTGTGGCAGCCATGGGATCCCACACGCGGCACACAGATGCATGAGCGCCCCGTTGGACGAGCCGATCATCATCGCGGGATAGCGCTTCTTCGGATAATGCTCGCATAGCCAGCGTGCGACGCCCGCGGGATCAGTACGCGCTCCGACAATCTGCCGTGGCGCGACGGCTTCGGTCCAGCCGCTTACCGTGTAGACCGCATTGCGCACGATGCCCGGCATGTGGTTCACCAACCCGCCGACGCCGCTCATAAACGACGTCGCCCATCGCGGGAACGAGCCCAGCGCGATGAAATCCTCGTCCCGGCAATGGCTCGCCAGCGCGCGCACCATCGCCGTCGCAGAATCGAAGTTCGCGATCTTTGGCTTCAGCGGGCGCTCTTTAGCAGCCGGTTGAATGTGGCGCATGTCGTGACGGTTGTGGGGTCAGGCGCTAGGTGATCATGGGCCCGAGCAAGAACCGGCTGTCCGGCTTCAGCTCGAACGACGTGTCGAAACGACGGCCTTGGTCGGATCTGGTCGATTCCGCGCGTCCTGTCATCACGTCGCCGCAAAGTAAGAGCTTGATCGTTCGCATCCGCGCATTGCGATTATATCGATAACCTCGCGATGAATGCGATCCGCCTGGTCAGCCATGCAGCCTCCTCGCGGAATCCTGCATTCAGATGGAAATCCAGCAGCCGCCTATAGCGCGCTACGACATCGAACCCGATGCTCTCCTGCAGCTTGCGCAGATCCACCGGACACAGATGCGTCGGGCGCGCATCGCTTTCGGCCAGGTGATTCGAGCCGTTCATGAGGCAATGGAAATAGATGCAATGCTGAATGCCGAACATGTGCGTCATCTCGTGCGCCAGCACCTTGCAGCTTCTTCGCAACAGCAGTTGCCCGGAATCCTTCGCCCCTTCGTTGCAGAAACGCGGATCGTAGCGGGCAAAGCTGTAGATGCCCACGCGCCCGCGCAGCGAAGCCTGACCGAAGACAAAGTTCCACGATGGATCCGGATAGAGATCCTCCATGGTGATGCCCAGCAGCGCATATGCATCCATGTGCAGGCGCCCGCGCAGAAGCGCCAGAATATCGGTCGTGAGAAGCTGCCGCTGGTGTGTATACGAGTTCTGGCGCGCGGTAATTCCGCTCGCTGCAATGTCCAGCACTGGAAGAACGGTCACCTCGAGAGTGAAAAAGGCAGCGGCGAACATCTGCACACGTTCCAGCGGCGGGCTGCTTCCCGGGATGAATGAGCCCAGTGGCTGCAGGTAGAGCTTGCGCCGCCTGGCATCCGGCCGAGGCGGCACCGAACGAACGAAGTCCGCAAAGCCTTGGCCCGGCTCCGGATGGTTTGCGAGCCAGTCATTGGGGCCCGGTACCGGTAGCGCAGCGAAGTCTCCATGCGGCTCCAAACCCCGGCGCAATGTGGCCGACAGCTGCATTGTGGGACCGATGGCGCTCGTTTGTTCTTCGGGCCCGGGTGGGGTGAACGCAGCCATGCACCTTCACGATACGCGAAAAGGCGATGGATGATCTGTGCCTACGGGAACGGACGCGCAATCGGCAGCTCGCCGCGGATGCGCCATGTAATTCTTACCACGCGCTGGTACCTGGTGCCGATGCAAGGCCCGCGGCGCGGCGAAAGCAATGCCGGCGCGATCGGTTGCAAGAGCGAGCAAGCTAGCAGGATAAAGAAAGCTGTGAGGGCACGTTGTTTGCTTACTACACGACGGTCATTCGACGCGAGGAGGCAACCATGCCTGAACGGAAGACGATAGAGCGCGCTCGGGAAGACAAGCGCGAGGGCAAGGCACCCAGCACGCAGGCGGGTGAATTTGTGCGCGAGGAAATGGAACACATCCGGGAGGGCAAGCACGGCGCCCGCTCGACCAAGCAGGCCATTGCGATCGGACTGTCGAAGGCGCGCCGCGCCGGCGTCGATCTCCCGCCGCCGGAAAAGGGAACAGTATCGGAAAAGACCCGGCGCAGCGCCGAGCGCGCTTACGAAAAGGGTCAGCATGGCGAAACGGGCGTGTCGAGAACGCGCTCGCGGGCAATCGTCGGCGCGCTGAAGCGCGAAGGTACCGCGGCTGCGTCGAAACCGGCGCTGGCCCAGCAGGCGCGTTCCGCCGCCCGCCGCCGCGGCGCCGCCGATCTTTCTGCCGCAGCGCAGAAGGCTGTACGAACCAAGGGACCGGTCGAGCGCTCAGCCGCCGCACGCAAGGCAGCTCGTACCCGCGCGGGGAAACGCCGTGGCGCTTGACGCACCGTGATGGACATGGCCGCGTGCGTGCTGCAGCAGATTCCCTTTCGATGCAGCGCCGCCCTGCGGCGACCACGCCCGCGGCCATGAGCGGGCCCGAGGAGGAGGAGGATGGCACGCCAAGCTCCCGTAACGCGTCCAGCATCGCCGGCGGAATTATTGCCGCCCGGTCTGCGCGGCGCGCTGACCCCGGACTCGGGGACTCAAGCGCCCGAACAACCAGAGCCGCCGGTCGCGGAAAATGCGCAAGGCGAGATCGATCCGCAAGCGCGGCATCGCATGATCAGCGAGGCGGCGTATCGGCTATATGCACGCCGCGGATATGTCGAAGGTTTCGAGCTCGAAGACTGGCTGCAGGCCGAGGCTGAAGTTGACCGACAGCTCGGCAATCCCAGCGCGAGCTGATCGGAGCGTGCTCCGTTAGCTGCGTCTCGGCCGAATTTGCTGTGAGTAAGCTCGGTTTGGCGCGGGGATTCCCTGGTCGCTATAGCTAGCACCAGCTCGATACAAACGAACCCGACCAGGCCCGGCGAGCCAGTAAAGCATTGCCTACGCGGCCATCCTCTGGCCCGGCAGCTCGTTCTCCGACGCAGGCCGCACTTCTTGAAAATGTTCTGTACATGGGTCTTGACCATCAAGGCGCTGATATCCATTGCCTGGGCGATTTCCTTATTGAAGACAAAGCTTACGGAGACAAGTCACCGATGAGCGCGGACGCGGCCGAGCGCGTGCGCGAGACGACCGACGCCATCTATCGCGCCGAATCGCGCCGTGTCTTCGCCACGCTGGTCCGGCTGCTGGGCGATTTCGACCTCGCCGAGGAGGCGCTCCATGATGCCTTCCGGGCGGCGCTCGAGCAGTGGCCGCGCGATGGCGTGCCCGCGAACCCGCGGGCCTGGCTCGTGTCGGCGGGTCGCTTCAAGGCGATCGACGGCATA
>WNFY01007533.1_pt1 | contig 10588 bp, 9 predicted proteins | sample 5400091 | NCBI WGS metagenome assembly WNFY01 (sample SAMN13153364, study PRJNA577476) | soil metagenome | isolation source: 60 cm soil or saprolite under grassland replicate 1 | place: USA:California | collected 2016-06-15
CTTCGTGGACCACGGCATCGCCGTGGCCATGGTGAACTACCGCGGTTCCACCGGGTACGGTCGAACCTGGCGCGACGCCATCATCGGCAACATCGGCTTCCCGGAGGTGCTGGACACGGTCGCCGGACTCGACCACCTGATCGACGAGGGAATCGCCGATCCCGAGCGGACAGCCATCGGCGGCTGGTCCTGGGGCGGCTACGTCACGCTGCTGGCGCTCGGCCTGCACCCCGATCGGTGGCTGTGCGGTATCGCCGGCGTCCCGGTCGGCGACTACGCGGCCTCCTACGACGACTCCGCTCCCTCGCTCCAAGCGTACGATCGTTCCTTGCTCGGCGGCACCGTGTACGAGGTCCCCGACCTGGTTCGGGAGCGGTCACCCATGACGTACGCGGACCAGGTGAAGGCCCCAACGCTCGTGATGATCGGCGAACACGACACGCGATGCCCGCCGGGCCAGGCCATGCACTGGGTCGAGGCGGTGCGGTCCCGCGGAGGTGAGGTGGAGGTCTACCGGTTCGACGCCGGCCACGTGTCTTACGTGCTCGACGAGGAGGTCCGGCAGGTCCGCGCGAAGCTCGAGTTCCTGCTTCGCCACCTCAAGCCCTAGGTCAGCGTCCGCTCAGCTCCGCGGTCACCAGTTGCCGCGGAGGCGCTCGGCCTCCGCCACGCGGTCGACCGCGATCTCGTAGGCCGCCTCGCGATTGGTGACGCCCTTCTCATGGCCTCGTCCGAGCACGGCGTCGGTGGCGCCGTACATCAGCTCGGCCAGTCGCCCGTTCACCCGGTCCTCGCTCCACCGTTCTCGTTCCAGGTTCTGGACCCACTCGATGTAGGAGACCACCACGCCTCCGGCGCTGGCCAGGATGTCCGGGATCACGGTCGCGCCCTTCGCCTTCAGGATCTCGTCCGCCTTCGGCGTTGTTGGGTAGTTGGCGACCTCCAGGATCAGGTTCGCCTGCACGGCGTCGGCGTTGTCGTCGCGGATGTGCTCCTCCATGGCCGCGGGCACCAGGACCTCGCAGTCCAGCGCAAGGAGGTCGTCGCCGGCGATGGCGTCGGCCTGCTTGTAGTCGATCACGCTCGACGTGGCCTGCTTGTGCTCCAAGACGGCAGTGGGATCGAGGCCCTCAGGATTGTGGATGGCGCCCTTGCTGTCGGACACGGCGACGATCCGGTAGCCGGCGGCGCTGGCGAAGATAGAGAACCAGGACGCCGCGTTGCCGTAGCCCTCGACCGCGACGCGGATCTTCTCCCGGGTCCACCCCCGGTGGTGGGCGATGCGGTCGAGGCACAGAAACCCCTTGCCGCCGCCGAACGGGATGTCGAGGAGCGCGCACTTCCATGTCATGAGCGCGGAGAAGCACTTGATCTCGTCTGCGGCCACGGTCTGGTGGTAGCGAAGGCCGCCCTTGTACGGGCCCCGCGCGTTGTTGTGCTGGATCCGGTACCCCTCGAACGTGGCCAGCGCGCCGTCGTCCATCGGAACGCGTACCTGCACGGTCGTTGACCGGCGATGGGTATCGAGCAGGGCTCTCGCCGAGGCATCGAGCCCCAGCCGGTCCGCGGCGGCCTCGAAGAACCCCTGCACCGCCTCGTACGGGCCCAGACCGCCTCCTGTCGTCGGATCCCCAAGGATTGTGTCACGAGGCCGGCGGTTTGGGATCGACCCCCGCTGCGTAGACTCGGAGGAGCGCGACCTGAGGAGGCGCCGTGCGCGAGGCGGTCATCGTCGAGGCCATCCGAACTCCCATCGGCAGGCGAGGCGGTGCCTACGCGGACGTCCATCCGGTGGACCTTCTGTCCGCCGTCCTTCGGGACCTGATCGACCGGACGGGCCTCGACGCCGCGCTCGTGGACGACCACATCGCCGGATGCGTGTCGCAGATCGGCGATCAATCCCTCAACGTGGCCCGCAACGCATGGCTCGCGGCTGGCCTGCCGGAGGGCGTTCCCTCCACCACGGTGGACCGGCAGTGCGGATCCTCGCAGCAGGCGATCCACTTCGCCGCGCAGGGGGTCATGGCCGGGACCTACGACCTCATCATTGCCTCGGGCCTGGAGCACATGACCCGCGTGCCGCTCGGCTCCTCGACGGCGGGCGGCAACCCCTTCCCGCCCTCGCTGTCGGTCCGGTACGAGGGCAAGCTCGTCCCCCAGGGCATCTCCGCCGAGCTGATCGCCTCGAGGTGGCAGATCTCGCGAGAGGAGCAGGATGACCTCGGCTACCGCTCGCACGAGCGTGCCGCGCGCGCCACCCGCGAAGGGTGGTTCCGGGAGCACCTCCTGCTGGTGAAGCCCGACGGCGGGGGAGAATCGCTTGACCGGGACGAGGGCGTCCGGATGGAGCCCGACCGGGATCGGATGCGGTCCCTGGAGCCGGCGTTTCGATCCCCGGCCTTCGAGGAGATGTTCCCCGGCCGGCTCGGATGGACCGTCACGGCCGGGAACTCCTCGCAGATCTCCGACGGCGCAGCCGCGGTGATGGTGGCCTCAGCAGAATGGGCCGAGGAGCTCGGGCTTCGACCACGCGCCCGGCTGGTGTCCTTCGCCGTGGTCGGCGACGACCCGGTGCTGATGCTGACCGGCCCCATCCCGGCCACTCGCACGGTGCTCGACCGGGCCGGCTTGGTGCTCGAGGACATCGACGTGGTGGAGATCAACGAGGCCTTCGCCTCGGTCGTCCTGGCGTGGAAGCGGGAGCTCCAGATCCCGGCAGCCTGGTTCGATCAGCACGTGAACCCGAACGGCGGCGCCATTGCCATGGGTCATCCGGTTGGGGCGAGCGGCGCTCGGCTCATGGCCGACCTGGTCGCCGAGCTGGAGCGGCGCAAGGGCCGGTATGGGCTCCAGGTCATGTGCGAGGGCGGAGGGATGGCGAACGCGACGGTCCTGGAGCGCATCCCGTGAGTTGGTGGGTCGTGCTCACGGCGGTCCTGATGGGGCTGGCCATCGCCTGGGTTGGCATGATCGCGCTCCGGGCCGCCTCCGGTCCTGGGCCCAGGGAGAACCCAGAGGTCGAGGACGTCGAGGAGCTGGAGGTCTTCCTGGTGTGCCGGGAATGCGGCACGGAGTTCCGCGTGACCCGACTGGGGGAGCTCCAGATCCCCAGGCACTGCGGCGAGCTCATGCAGGTGGTTCGACGTCCCGCCGCAGGGGATCTGACCCCCGGCTGATGCTTTTCCACACCTGTGGAGAACGCTGTGGAAGATCACACGCCTGTGATTCGGGCGTCGCGGGGCGCGGGGGTCAGCGCCATTGGGTGGCGCCGGCGAAGCCCAGGGCGATCAGGCCCAGCCCGAGCCACAGATAGAGGTTGCGGGCCCCGAACTCGGTGCCCGGCAGCAACCCCATGTAGTTCAGGACGATCATGGCCACGCCGACGCCCATCAGGCCGAGGATCAAGACACCGAACCAACGAGGGCTGGGCTTGCGCTTCTTCTTCTGGGGCGGCGGCACATACGGCCGGCGCCGCTGCTTCTGTCGGCCTCGAGACTCCGGCATCGTTCCGCTAGGTTACCGCGGCACCAGGGTGAGAGTTGCCTCGGCGTGGGCTTCCACCGCCTGCCTCGTGAACGCCAGCGGGTGATGCTCGCCCTTGGCCCACAGCGGCAGGAGGTCGTTCCAGTGTCCCGACGCCGGATGCCCGGACTGGCCGGTCGTATGGACCCCCACTGCGGCATCCACGTCCGAGAGATCCAGGATCTGGCGCCATGAGGACACCACCGCGACGTCGTAGGAGTGGTCGGGCTCGAACCCTCCCTGGCTGATCGTCTGTTCGTCCCCGCCCGCCTCGACCACACCGCCGGTGAAGAGCTCAGCCAGGTCGGGGATCAGGGCGAGCGGCCCGGCGAACACGACTCGGTGCACCACCCCCCACCGCCAAGCGTCCATGTCGTGGCCGAGCCGCTCCTCGAGCTCGTCGATCGCGTCGTCCAACGCGCGGCGGAGGAGGTCGTCGAGGGCCCGACGCCCGTTCGCCCCGAACCATCTGGCCGTCGGGTTCGCCAGCAGGTTGGGGAGCGCCTGGAGTTGGAAGCCGTTGGGCCCGTCGCGCCGACCGTAGTAGTGGGTGTACAGCTCCGGTCCCAGCCTGGGAAGGAGCACCTGCCGGGCGACGTGCTTCAACCACACCTGGTAGATGCAGGCGGCAACCGATCCGGCGGCCTGGTCACCGCCCCAGTCCTGGAGATGGGCGATGGCCTCCTTCTGCCGGTCGGTCGCCGGTTCCACCTCGACGAGCCGCCGCGCGTTCTCCCGAGCCGGGATGGAGACCGTGTCGAGCTGGATGGCCGAGAAGGTCGCTCGAGTGTGCCGCTCCGTCGAGGTCAGGAGCTCGACGATGCGCCTGGCCCGGAACGGGGGGAGGAAGTCACGGCCGATGAGGTGGGGGTACGCGTCGCCGTGGACCTTGTTGTTGGCCGTGGCCAGGAAGCCCTGCTCCGGATCCACGCTCCATGGGAGCTCCTCGAACTCCACGTAACCCTCCCATTCGTGCTCGGTGGTCCAGCCGGGAACGGGAAGCGTCCCGTCGCCCGTTCGCCGCACCGGGTACAGGCCGGTGCACTGGTAGCCGATCGTGCCTTCCACATCGCCGTAGACGACGTTCTGGCCGGGGCATTCCCAGGCCCGCACGGCCTCGCGGAACTCCTCGAAGCTCCCAGCGCCGGCCATGCGAAGAACGGCCGACGGCATGACGGCGTGTTCGTGGCCCGTCCACCGGAGGGCATAGGTCTCGTGGACCCCTCCCTCGATGACCACCGGGTTCGTCCTCCCCACCAGGTACGAGTCGAGGAGAGGGCCGTGCCGAGTCTCCCGAACCTCCAGCATCTCCGGTTCGTCGCGGCCCCGGACCAGGATCTCCTCGCGATGGATCGTCAGCGGCTCCCATTCCCCCGCGTACCGGGATGCGCGGCCGTCCTCGGAGAGCCGCTCGACGTAGAGGTCCTGCGTGTCCCCACACACATTGGTGAACCCCCATGCGTGGTGGGCGGTGCGCCCGATCAGGACGCCCGGTGAGAACGGCAGGGCCACGCCGGACGCCTCATATCCGGGGGCAGACAGGTGTACCTCGAACCAGATCGAGGGCATCTGCGTGGCCAAATGCGGATCGTTGGCCAGCAGCGGTTTGCCCGTGGGCGTCCGCGACCCGGCCACGACCCAATTGTTCGAGCCCTGGCCGGCCGGCATTCGAGGCGAGGTTCGAAGCAGGTCCAGCGCCGAGGGGTGCGGACGAGTGCCGGCGATCACGGACGGCGCCTCAGAGGGCAGGTCCGGGAACAGGTCGAGCATGGCGTCCCATCCCAAGCGGTTGGCGATCTCCGCTCGAAGCAGCTCGTTGTCCCAGTTCCCCGAGAGGCCCCAGGCCATGAGGACCGCCGCGGATGTCCAGTACCCCTCGTCATCGGGCAGGTCGGGATCCAGGTCGAGCACGAGGTACTCGACCGGTTTCGCCGGCATCGACTCGAGCCATGCCCGTGCACCGGCCCGGTACGCCGACGTGATCTGCCGCGACGGTTCGTCGTGGTGCGCGGCGATCCTCGCGCCGGCGCGGTTCCAGCCCACGGTCCGGGCGAAGCGGTCCATGGGCACCACCAACTCACCGAAGATCGTGGCCAGGCGCCCATTTGCCAGGCGAAGCGCCGAGTCGAGCTGGAACAGCCTTTCGGACGCGACAACGAACCCTTGGGCCACGAACAGGTCGTCGAGCGTCCCCGCGTAGATGTGCGGGACCCCCCACCGGTCCCGGATGACCTCGACCGGCTCGCGGAGGCCGGGTACCCGAATCTCACCCGCGATCGGGGGCAGCGCTCGCTTCGCCGCTTCCCGCACCTCGTCCACCCAGCCCGCCACGGCGGCGAGCGTATCGAACGGGAGGCCACCTGGCCTGGCGCGTTGAGCCAGGGGGGCGGGTTCTGGAATGATGCGGCGGTGACCGACCACCGCCCGTGGTCCAAGAGCTACCCGGCCGAGGTTCCCCATACGCTCGAGCCCTACCCCGAGGTCTCCGTGTTCTCCATGCTCGAGGGCTCGGCCAGGAGGTTCCCCGATCGGCCCTCGATGGCCTGGTTCGGCAGGCACATGTCATACGGGTTCCTGCTGCGAGAGGTGGAGCGGTTCTCCGGCGTCTTGGCGAGCCTCGGCATTCGCCGAGGCGATCGAGTCGGGTTGATCCTGCCGAACTCACCGCAGTACGTGATGGCGTACTACGCCATCGCCCGGATCGGGGCCGTCGTCGTGGGCAACAACCCCCTGTACACGCAGCGGGAGATGGAGCACCAGCTGAAGGACGCCGGGATCCAGGTCGTCGTGGTCCTGGACCAGCTGTTCCCGAACTTCGCCCCCGTGTTCACCTCCGTCGGCATCCGCGACGTGATCGTGACCAAGGTCACCGACTACATGCGCTTCCCGCTGAAGCAGCTCGCGCCGCTCAAGTTTCGCCGTGAGGCCCAGCACGAGGGCAGGCCCTGGCCCCCGGTGCCAAAAGACGCCGAGGTGAAGTGGTGGGCCGCGCTGATGAAGCAGGCCAGGCCGATCCCGCCGGTGGCGACCGTCGATCCCACGCGCGATCCCGCGGGCTTCATCTACACGGGCGGGACCACCGGACTGTCGAAGGGGGCGATGCTCTCGCACTTCAACCTGGTGGCGAACGCGACGCAGGCAACCGCGTGGTTCCCCACGATCGTCCCCGGCGAGGACGCCGTCATGTGCGTCCTTCCCTTCTTCCATTCATACGGGATGACGACGGAGCTGAACCTCGGCGTGCTGAACGGTGCGAAGCTCGTCCTGGTCCCAAGGTTCGAGCTACATATGGTCCTGAAGGAGCTGGCCAAGGAGAAGCCCTCGCTGTTCCCCGGGGTCCCCCGGCTGTACATGCAGCTGAACGAGGCGCCGGAGACTGGCAAGTACGACCTGCGTTCGATCAAGGCGTGCGTCTCTGGCGCGGCACCGCTGCCGCAGGCCGTGGCGGAGAGGTTCCACGAGGTGACGGGCGGCGCGAACCTGGTCGAGGGCTATGGCCTGACGGAGGCATCGCCGGTGACGCACGCGAACCCGGTGGTCGGCGGGGCGCGCCCAGGAACGATCGGGCTTCCCATCCCCGACACCGACTGCAAGATCGTGAACCTGGACGACCCGGACCGAGAGGTGGGGCTCGGAGAGCGTGGTGAGCTCTGCGTCCGCGGACCGCAGATCATGCTGGGGTACTGGAACCGGCCGGAGGAGACCGCCCTCACGATCCGAAACGGCTGGCTGCACACCGGCGACGTCGCGACCATGGACCCCGACGGGTTTTTCCGAATCGTCGACCGGATCAAGGAGATGATCATCGTCTCCGGGTTCAACGTGTACCCCACGGAGGTCGAGGAGGTCCTGTACCACCATCCCAAGATCCAGAAGGTCAGCGTGGTCGGCGTCCCCGACCCGGAAACCGGTGAGGCGGTCAAGGCCTTCGTGGTCCTTCGTCCCGGCGAGCACGCGACGGCGGAGGAGATCACCGAGTGGGCGCGGGACCCGTTGCAGGGCTTGTCCGGGTACCGGGTGCCCAAACAGGTCGAGTTCCGGGACTCGCTCCCGGAGACTCTGATCGGGAAGGTCCTTCGCCGCGTCCTCCAGGAAGAGGAGCGCCAGAAGCAGGAGGCCGCGGCCGGGCAGTCCTCCTGACCGACTCCCCTCGGTCAGGACTCGGGTGGAATCTCCGGAAGCTCCTGCGTGGTCGGCGGTTCGGCGGGGGTGGGCGCGTATGCCTGCATGATCAGCCAGCTCGTGACGCCCAACCACACGACGAACAGGCCGAACAGGATGAGGTCGTACAAGCCGCCCGGCGCGAACAGCCCCGTGTCGATGAGGATGGACAGGCCGGTGCCGAGCGAGAGCACGAACACCGCATAGCTCGCGTTCATGTACCACCGTGGGAACGTCCCGTGGCGGGCCGAGACGACGGCCGTCGCCGCGAGGAGGGGAGCCAGGGCGAACCACGTGAGGGCATACGAGAGCAGTCGCATGTCGTGAAGCGGCACGACGGCGGCCACGCCCGGGAACTGGACGGTCTGCTGGAGAGGAGCAAAGCCAAACCATCCTTCGCCGAGTACACCCTCGGCGATGCGCGCCGCAGTGGCCGTCGCAAGCACCCCCACGGCGATGGGCCCCACCGCCGCGATCCCCGAGCCGAAGGCCACCGCGGAGATCCTGCCGGGGTCTCCCTCGGACCGTCGGAGGTGGGCACGCAGGCTCCCCAGGAACCACAGGAACAGGACCCCCGCCAGTCCGGTGAACAGGATCTGAACGCGGATCGCGGAAGCGTTCTCTCGGTAGAACCGTGCAACGGCGAAGGGTGAATCCTCGAAGCTCGGGTAGAGCGGGGCGAAGAACTCCTGGATCGCCAGGAGCACGGCCGCCCCCAACCCGGCTCCAGCCCCGTACCGCTCCCAGTTCGGTTCGGCCATAACGACCTCCTCGGCGAGCGTCCCGCGGGATTATCGCCCGGGAGGGACCTCGGCTGCTGGGCGGGCCACGTGCCCTGCGTCGGGGTGCGGATCATGTCCCGATTTTCTCGGTTTGATTTGCAGGTGCAAGTCAGCCGGGCCTGCGGGGGGTGTCAAGGGAGGTGGGGGGCCTGCCGAGCCGCGGAGAGATCGGCTGCCCCGGCCAGCAGGCCCACGGCCTCCCGCCGCTCCTCTTCGGTTAGGGGGCGGAGTGGAGCCCGTACGTCCGCCCGCACGCGGAGGCCACGCTCGGCCAGGATGGCCTTGAGCGCCGCATGGAACGGGAGCCGGTCAAGGACCTCGCGGATCCGGATCACGGCGCGGTGCGCGTCACGGCTTCGCTCGTGAACCAGGGTCGCGATCAGCTCCGGGAACGCCGCGGCCAGGCCGGAGACCGCACCGGCCGCGCCGCGTTCCAGGCCCTCCACGACCAACGGCTCGGATCCGATGAACACGTCGAGGCCGTCGAGCAGGTACGGCTCCACCCGCTCGAACGGCGCGTCGGACACCTTGAGCCCGGCCAGGTTCGGAGCAGCGTCGCGGAGCCGCTCGATCGCCGTAACCGGGATGGCGTACCCGCTTCGCGCGGCGAACTCGTAGACGTAGAACGGCAGGGGCGCGCATGCGTCCGCCGCAGCTCGGAAGTGGTCAACGAGGCTCGGCTCGTCGAGCACGAAGTAGGGCGGGGCGATGACCGCAATGGCGTCGACTCCGGCTGCGCCCGCGTGGCGTGCCAGCGCGACCGTGTCGGCGGTGGTCTGCGCTCCGCAGTGCGCGGCCACGGCGAAGCCCGGCGGGCGAGCGGCGATGAACAGCTCGATGGCGCGCTTCCGCTCCTCGAGCGACAGCAGGATCCCCTCGCCGGTGGTGCCGCAGGCCAAGACGCCGTCGATCCCTCCGGCGGCCAGAAACTCGACGAGCGAGCCGATGGCGTCCTCGTCGAGCGACGTGCCGTCGTCGGCGAGCGGCGTCACCGAGGCGGCGATGGCTCCGTGCAGCATGGCCTCGACTCTATCGGCTGATGTCAGCCGCGTGAGCTACGGTCCACGGGCGAAAGGGATATCGGAATTGGCATCCAGCTGCCACGGGGGTATCCAGGTCGATACTCATGCCTCTCGAGGCATCAGAGCAATTGCCAGGACCGCTCGGAGAAGGGCGATATCGAAATGGACATGGTGTCGACTAACCGCCCGTTCCCCACCGGTGCCGGCTACGTGATCCTCGTTGCCCGGGAGGTGTCGGGGCTCTCCCAGCGGAAGCTGGCGACCCGCATGAGGACCTCGCAGCCAACGGTGGCGAAGCTGGAGACCGGTTGGCGAATGCCCACGGTGAGAACCCTCATGCGCGCGGCCGCGGCGGCCGGACTGGAGCTGGTGCTTGGGCTCCGCGATCCCGATGCGGACCCTCCTCTGCCCGGCGAGCTCGCCGACTTCGTGCTCCTGGGAGCCTTGCAGTTCGATGCTCACGACGGCCTCGCCGACTTCGTGGTGATCAGGGAACCCGGCCCGTTCGTCGGGGCATCCGACTAGAGTGCGGGCGGTTCGCGCTTCTCGAACGCCCGGCCCGGCGCGAACGGGTTCTCGCCGGCCTTCCCGGTGAGCAGATCGACCAGGAGCCGGCTCCCGGCCGGGCCGAGCATGATGCCGTGGCCGCTGTATCCGGTGTTCACCCAGAGTCCCTCGATCAACGACGGGCCGATCAGCGGCCGATGGTCGGGCGTCATCGTGTACTGCCCCGCCTGAAGGAGCCACGGGGCAGCTCCCCGATCCCACACCTCCCGCCAGAACGGAACCACCCTCGCCACGGAGAACGAGCTGGCTGGATCGAGAAGCTGGAAGGCGAAGGCCGGGTCGACGGGGACGTTGTCGGCGGGCGGGCTCTCAGGGGTGGCCGGGTCGGTGAACAGGAGCCACGCGCCGGCGAGCGCCGGGCGCCAATGGACCCCGGTGTCCTCGTCGATCGTCATCGGGGCGTGTGGCGGCACCTCGGGGACCTCAGGCAGGATCAGCTTCTGACGCCGGACCGTGACGATCGGGAGCTCGATTCCTTCGGCCCTGGCGAGTGGTCCCGACAGGGGCCCCGCGGCGATCACCGCGACATCGGTG